>JACCDU010911471.1_pt1 | contig 24515 bp, 27 predicted proteins | sample 7446081 | NCBI WGS metagenome assembly JACCDU01 (sample SAMN15323447, study PRJNA562643) | freshwater metagenome | isolation source: river surface water | place: USA:Blue River Watershed | collected 2017-08-17
GACCAAAGGGGCTACCGGCCACTTGATGGGCGCAGCAGGCGTGTTGGAGACGATTTTGAGTATTGGGGCAAGTCAACACGGCACGTACCCCCCTTCGATTGGCGTTTCAGAACCAGAAGCCAGCATTGATTTTGAGTTGCTGACCGCCCCCCAACAGTTCAATGCGACGGGGATTTTTATGACAAATAGTTTTGCATTTGGAGGAAGCAATGTCTCACTCGTCTTTAGAAACCATGACTAATGCCCCCTTGTCGATGGATGTTGAATCGGTAGCACTTCTAGTGCGGCAGACCATCGCTAAACGACTACGGATTGATTTGAACGAGGTTCAACTAGATACCAACTTTCATGACTTGAATTTGGACTCGCTTGATTTGGCCGAGTTGTTCTTTTTGCTTGAAGATCAACTGAAAAAACAAATCCATGTTGACCAGACGACAAACCTCAAGACGGTCAACGATGTTGTAGGGCTTGTTATGCGGAATCAATGAAGCATCGTGGATAACGGAAACGGTGAACAGGCATTAGCAGCCTTATGGCGACAAGCTGTGTTGCCTGTTGTTTTTCGTCGTGCACACCCCTCCCCTCGCCTCTTTTAGTCAAGATTCCGTATGCCGTAGGCAACATGGATTGGCTGCGTAACGGTGAACCACGCTGATTACAAGGCGCAAGTTAAAGACAAGCACGATGCATAAAATCGACAACGGGCACTAAAAAATTGATTCAACATGCAGTCAGCATTAAGCGCCACCGTGAATTGGACTTGTATAAGCGTTATGCTGGAGACCCAGACTTCAAGCGGGCATTTGATGCAAGTATGTCAAGGTTGTTGCCATCATCAGTATTAACTCCATTGCTCAGTGAAAAATAAAATCAAAACTCATGGGAAATATGAATAAGCAACTGCTCATCTTGGGCGCTGGCGTAGACCGCACCACAGGTATCGACTTCCCTTTAGCAAATACGTTACTGGCAGATGTCACTAGGTATCTCGACGGACCTGGTAAAGATGTAGATGCAGCACTGCGTGAGATGCTTCCGGGATTGAGATTCAGCTTTAACAGCATGATCGCAAGAGCCGTTGATAAGATCGCGACACGAGAGCCACATGAACAAAAATCCATGGTTCAGAGAGTCAAAGATGCTATTGCAGACTTGCCTCCTGAACAAGAATCGGTTCGAAAGCATGGTGAGCTTATTATTAGACTGTTTAACAAGTTGGCGACTATTGCTGAACACAGTCAGCTAGACGATGAGACTGAAGCGTTGATTCGAGAGGTGTTTCCAAAAGATGCAGACGACTTAATTGATAGCGATTCGATTTTAGATATTCACAAACTTTCGCTTTCCGACACCTTCAAAACCGTATTAAAGCGGACGTTGAAAATGGGGTTAAGTTCTGAGCGACATGAAGTGGCGGCGGCTCTTGGTGCCGACATGCTAAATATAGAAACCTTGCTAATCGAAAAATTTCTAGGCTTTTATAATGACAAACCTGCCGACATTAAAAACTACATCTATATTTCTTGGGCATTGTGGGCTTACTTGGTTGCAAAGCAGAAAGATGTACTCACAGCTCATCAATCGACTGCACTTCCCTTCTACGGAACTATTCCAAAGCAAGTACGTGCGATCACTCTTAATTACACAGCCTTTTTACAACAACATTTAGGCGACCAAAAAACCGTCTATTTCCATGGTGGGTTAGCTGACTATGTGAGGATGGACACGCGAGACTTGTTACCAGTTGAAAACATTCTTGAATGCGATCCAGCTTTGTTTATACGTGATGTTGTCGCTCCTAATGTCGATGTCAACCATGAGGATTTGCGGCAACAGCGCCATGTAATTCCGGCTCTCGTTCCTCCGCTTCGACTAAAGCCAATTCTTTCCCATCGCTATATCGAATTATGGGGACAGGCATCAGAGTGGGTTAATGAAGCAAGTCACATCGTTGTTGTAGGTTACTCATTCAACAATGCAGATGAACATTTCAACGATATTTTGCGTTGCCACTCAGATCGACAAATTGACATCGTCGTACCCGAAGCAATGTCACCTACTTTTGTTGCGCGGATGGAAAAGGTATTTGGAACTGCGGCAAATCAATACAACACCGTCAAAGTGAATGGATTCAATGCTTTACAAGCGAAGAAAATTCGACTTATTGCAGCGAAGGCGGGCGAAATTGACCTTTCTGCTTTATTTGTATCAACCGATTGACACCCAATAAACGAAGGTTAGTTTTACCAGAAAGGTCTCGCGCCATATGGCTGACACAACAGGCTCTAATCGTTGGTGGGAAAGCTATTTAGTCAGATATTTCATGCCTTCAATTGCTGGTGTGGCAACTGTCGGCTGGCTTTCATCGATTGCCGGAAACGAATTGAAGTGCATACTTTTCTTTGGGCTTCTCGGAACGGAATTGAATGCCCCGATTCTTACGCTCCTTGTCCTTTACGGAAATCTCTTTTGTTATGTCGCGTCATATCCAATTCTTGGTTTTCATGCCACTCGGGTTATCGATCACAACGATTCGGGTTGGCACCCATCATCTCTAGATGGCCACCTTTTATCACTCGGCATGGGTATTGCCACGCTTCTTATTGCGACTCTAGCTCCCAAAGGTATAGGGCTCATTGCCGCTTTTGTCTTGGCCGCGCTGTTTTCCCTTGCTCAGTTGGCAAGGCTTTTCAAAGTAACGAGGCAAAAAACCATCAAAGGCCTAAAGGGAGAAACAAGCCTTGCATATGGTTACATCTATACGCTCGCAAAGCGGAGAGGCGTGTCTGAAGAAAGCACGTCGTCAAAGACGCAACTACACCCCGGAGATGGCGAAGAGTTCTCGCCAGAAGAACTCACCGAACAAAAAACCACTCACTGGCAGCGTGAGCTTGTTGACACCTACAGGCACATGCGGGAGCACGGCAATTCTGCGTTCATCTTCTTTCTTGAATTGGTACTTGCCTCTCTTTGCTACTTGGTTCTCACTGTCGAGGGCTACAGTGCGCAACAACAGCTTTCGCTCATCGGTATATTGTTTGCCGTTTGGGCGCTACCTGCCGCCGCAGTACACATGCTGGGACAAATCATCGAACGCCGTTTTTCGTTATTTGATCGAAAGCTCTAAACCATGTGCTTCTTTATGCGCAAATCTACCCCAGTGTTCGACCTCGCGCCCTTCGGTCGCGACGCTAAGCGATAAAGCCACGCAACGTTTACTAGTCTTACGTATGCATACTGATTTTTTTGCGGTTTTTCAGTATTGACAAGTGCATGTTTTCGACAACTAGTCAAAGTTGAGTTCAACAGGTGCCATTCCCCTCTCCTTCACCTAAACAGCATATGTCGTACAAAAATTTAGTTCGCCCAACAGGTAAATTTCACCCCGAACAGGTAGCAAATTTTTCCTCCGACAAGGTGGTGGCTCTGGCGCGTTCGTTCACCAAAAACAAATACGGCAACCTCACCGACAAAAGCACGTATGCCGAATATGCGTGGGAGTTCCTGCGACGCAACAAGTTCTATCAAGCCTTGATTGATGCTCACACTGACAGCAAAGCCCCCCACTACCCACTGCCATCATGGGGCTACAGACAAAACGACACAAACGGACAAAGTTCTGAATGGGATTACCACTGCGGGCTTTGGCGTGAACCATACAAGCACTACTCTGAAGCCTATTCGACTGACATCACTTGGTATCCCATTGAGTACTTGCGCCAGAACATGTGCGGCAAATTGGGACGGACAACTGCACTGGAAGACACGAGCACGCAGCTTCACATCACGATTGACTTAGGGCACAAGTTTGGCCCTGAAGTATCAGGTCTAAAAAAACAGCTTGAAATCGCAGAGCAAATCGTGACAACCTACCATCAACACCTAAAAGGCGGGGCTTGGTTGAATGGTGAATTAGAAATCCACCCCGTCAAAAAAGGCATTCTCCGCCGCTACCTGTATGTTGCTGATTTGTACACCCAGCTAGAAAGCGAAAAGAAAAAACCAGCCGAATCGTGGACTGACTACATTGCCAATAACTTAAAGAAAGTTCAGCCGAAGTTTTCAGAAACGGACGTGAATAAATGCGCCAAATCAGCCTTCGAGTACATCTACCAATGGCACTGCTTGGGCCTACTTACGCTGGCCGACAAAAGCGTCACCGAAGATACCGAGCACTCTGAGCAAGCGCCAACAAAATCGGATGGTGGTACAACCTTGCAAAATGCTTGGGGGCAACTCCCTAGCAGCAAAAACCTCTCAGACAACGTTAATCTAACTGCTGACTAGATCTTGAAATACACACATTTCGGATTCGTAACAGCAATCAGAGTTCACGCTTTGCGTTCAGCCATTTTTGAAGGCTAGTGACTGTTTTGCATCGGTTGCGATCTTAGATTTTTGCCGCTTAGTGGACTGTCTTCGGATAGTAGCAGACGTAAGGTAGGACGCCAGAGAACAGCCATCGTTAATCAGAAATTGGAAGCTATACACAAAAATGACAGCAAATAACTCAGAGGCACCCTTGTTCGATTGGTCATGGAATGAGGCCGAAATGGATCCCTCGTTCCAAGATGGAATGCTCACGCTGATTGCATTTAATGATGATGTGCCATTTGGACTCGGTACGGCCTTCATAATCAGTCGTGATGATCGGTTTGCAGTCTGTGTAACTGCAGCGCACGTTTTCACTGAAGTTCGGCGAATTCAATCGCCGCCGCAACGTTATGCACGGTCTGCATTGTCTGAATTTCTTCCACCACCTCGCGCGATCGACCTATCTCCGCACAAAATCCGAGCGATAGCTGTGAAGGGGGATCGAGTCGAAGTACTTGTTGTGGATGGTGCGATCATCGACGAGATAAGGGATATCGCACTATTCAGGGTAAAGCTTCAAAATGGAGACACACCAGTATTCTTTTCTGCAGAGTATGAAGCAGACGATAAAGTCCCTGCTGTTGGTGAGATGATATGTGTGCTTAGCTACGGCGATCTTTCCACCTTCGATTTCGAAACAGATGGCGCTATGACGCGGCAGTTCAAAATGGCACGCAGACTGGTCCTGCGGGTGGGAAGAGTCATTGCAAGCTATCCGAATGGCCATCGACTCTGCCGTGGTCCATGTATCGAAACGACAGTGCCTGTCTATTCGGGTATGAGCGGCGGTCCAGTGTTTTCGTTCGGGAATCCTGGGGCCTTTATGAGACCTTTTGGATTGGTCTGCTCCGATCCGGATCAAGACGGCCCTGTGAAACAAGATCGTAGCAAGGCTGGCAGTTCAATAATTTCTATCTTGCCCTGCCAAGTGGCGAAGAACGAACACGGCCAGCGAACCGTCCGATTTGAATTTCCTCATGCCGAGGTTGCAGGTTGGTTTGATGATCGGGGGAAAGAGGCTAAGTAAGATATGAACAGGTCGTAGCATGTTAGTTTCCGCTGCTACGAAAGCTGGCTCTCAAGCAACGGGGCATCCATTTATGACGCTTGCGGCCAACAACTCCAGTTAGGCAACTGCCTGTCGTTTCTTCCATGGCTAAGCGTGCTCACAATCTGAACTGGGCAATTGGCGAAGACTGACCACGCTCAGCGCAAAGGTGCAATACACACCATCGTTCGTGCTCCTGCTCCAATGCCAGAGCAACAGCGCACCCTGAATCATTGAAGCTTCGCGTAAGAACAACAACAGATATCGAAAAAATCCTACGTTTTTAATCGTTTCAGCTCGGCACTTAGGAAATCAGACCAAGCAAAAACAGGCCCTATAGGCATCGAATTGGGCAGGCGCGAACCCAATTTGAAAACTCCGCCCAAGTTAGGAAAAACATACCCCCACATTTGCTTTTTTGTGGGGTAAATCTTGGTCAATTTCTGAGCCCTTGATTTCCAAACAAGGGGCCATATACATCACTGACAACTGCCACCAAACTCGCGCAAAACGTACGCAACCGTACAGCGAAGGAAGTGCAAATGTCAGATCAAAACACAGCTCCATCATGCAAAAGCATTGATGCAGATTTAGAACTCATCGACATCAAAAAAGTCTGCTCCATGCTCGGCGTTGGGCGGACCTTTGTCTATGAAGGTGTAGCCCGTGGAACATTCCCTAAACCGCTAAAGCTGTCACCCGGCCCACGTGGCGTGAGTCGCTTTATCAAGGCAGAGGTTCTCCAGTATGCAGCCCAAAAAGCTGCCATGCGTCAGGAGGATTCACATGCAGAGTGATGCCGACAAATGCAGCAAATATTCAATCAATCAGCGTCAGGTCAAAGCGCAGATGGGCTTAAAGCTTAATGCGTTCTTTTGCAAAGAACGGTTTGCAATTTGGCAACGCTACGAATGTCAAAACCACCACTTAGACGGTCCCCGGATATGGCTTGGGATTGTTTCGACATTGTTTGACAGGGCCCTGTGGGATAGAGGCATGTGTCGTAAATGCACATAGTAATAAACACACATGTCATACCAGCTCAACCAGCCACCAAGCCTAACTAGCTAACTTGTTGAACAGGTCCAACCAGCCTAGACAGCTAACCAAGCCTAACCAGCTGAACTATCCAACTAGCTAACCAAGCTAACAAGTCCAACAGGTCACTAACTGACTAACGGGACTAGCTAGCCACTCAACCACCTAGCCAACCAGTCATGTAAACAACCAAGCTGAAGACTAGCCATCACCAGCCGGAATCATCCAACTTCACTTTAATTTTTAAGAAGCACTGCCGTGACAGACTCCATCAAAATTCATATCTCCACCGTCAAGATCAACCAAGAATCATTAGCAAAGGTTCCACGTCCTCAACTGCTGAAAACAGACGAACATGACCCCAATATCATGACAGGCATCGTGTCTCAGAAACAATATCCAACCAGCCCGTTAACGGGTAACGGATACGAACTGCAAACCCTCACAGATGCTCACGGTCAGATCTTAGGAATTGATGTATCCGTCAACGTTCCCAGCTGCTTGGTGGGACAAAACATCGAACACGGGTTGTCGGTATATGCAGCCAGTTGTAGCAGCCTTCTGCTGGTCCACCACTACTTGGTCAAGCACGGGGTGCCCAAAGAAGAAGTAAACAAGCTGAGTCACGACGACATTGACATCACCCAAGTCACGCTGACCTACCTCATCGAGTCTGTCAACACTACCAAGGACATGGAGTTAATCACAACCACCATTTGCACTCTCCACCCCGAGCGGAAAAAACACAAGGGCAAATATTCGGAAGGGACAGAAGGGTTTTTCGATGCAGATGGCAACAAGACCATTCGATGCAACATGCGCCCCTACGCCCTGAGCTGCTATGCCAAGGCACCAGACTTGTTGACAGATACTAACCATGAAGAGTTTGGTCAATCGCACATCCGCATCGAACTCATCCTTCACCGCCGCGAACTGAAAAGCATGAATCGGAGCAAGCCTGACAGCTGGAGTACTGCGCATCGGTCTGGCGCGTATGCAGACATCTTTGAGACTTATGTCCGCAACAAGTTTTTTAGGCTTGATGACAACCTGCGCCAGAACCGCCCCGATGCTACGGACATTGCCAAGCTAACGGGTTTGAGTTTGAGCGTGTTTAAAGGGTACATGGAGGGGAAAGACCCACGCACTAAATCACAGTTCAAAGAGCTGCGAGCGAAGAACCCTCGCGCGGAACAAAAGCTTTACTCCCAAGTCAAACGCGATATTTTTAACAAGTTGCGCATTGACATCACCATCCCGTTTTCCAAACACATGCAGCTGAGCACTGCAAAGTTGGAACGCCTAATGGTTTGGGCTGGCGACCATCACCCCCATGAAGACGTTGTAAAGCACTGCTTTTGTATGGCCAACTGGGGCAACCTCAAGCAAAAACTTGAACAAGCGATTGAGGAGGCCCACTTAGACCGCATCAAGCAGCAGCCATCTCAGGGTCTTTGTAGTAGCACTTTGGAGATTGTATGAGCGAGCTGCGTATTCCAGTGATGTTGACCAATCAATCCAGCAACGTGACCAACTAGTTCTGGCCATCGAGCTGCGAATTAATTGGAGGGGGGTGCGGCCATCGACAGCTATCGACCTGCTGCCGTCACTCGTTCACGGCTACCGCTATGGACGCTTTGAAACATACATACCCAGTGGATGCCGAGATGGCTAGGTTTTTTGACCGCTCAAAGGCTCGGTATGCAGCATCGCTTGAACTTCTTGCCACTTCCACACGGGCAAATCTCATTGCGACCGACTTTGCCCAAACTGGCGACGGATCGTGCCAGGCGTTTCTCTTTCAAATCGGTCGCGGCCTTTCTCAGCTGTTCCAGGTGTTCGCGAGAAAGTCCCTGTAACGAGACGGTCGACATCGAGACTCGAGCTAGGCCATTGGGCCCGTACGCCAACTCAAGCAGAACACGGTCCGATTCGCCAGAGGTAATCATGGCGGTTTGAGCGTGTAGAGTGGCCATTTCATGGCTCAGGTCGACTATTCCTTCGATGTTTACAAATATCGTTAACCGGACGTTGCCGACCGTCGACAAGGGCAAACAGCGACCGCGTTTCGGGATCTCCACTAACTCCCCATCAATCCATTTGCTCAAGTCCGACCGCCAATCCCCAGCAAGATCCAGCAGGTAGCTCGCGATTCGGGAGCGTTGGAACTGGCTTTGCTTCGCTAGGAAATCGACAAGCTCTCGGAGTCGAGGGGGAACTTTTTGCGTCGGTAAGGTTGCATCATCGGCTCCTGTGAGCTTCGCAGAGAAGTACGCGTCGATCGCAGATCGATAGCCGTTGAAGCGCAATCGCCCGCCTTTACTCGAAAGATCGTCGGCGTGCATCGCGTAGTTGTTGTGCTCAAGGTAGAGCCCGAGGTGATCCAGTTCGTCGTCAAGCTGAAGTTTGTCAGACAGCGCAGCACGCATGCGCTGCTCGACAAAGTGGAGGAAATCGAGTGGGCCGACGAAGATGTCGCCGTAAACACGCAGGTCTGACAGCGAAAGGGGCCAGACTGGCACCTCACCCACATCAACTCCAATCTTGTGCAGATGCTGTGCTTGAGCTGCGAGTTCGGTAAACGGGTCAAGCGTGACAACGCAAATGGTCTTGCAACGAAAATCTCTCTTCCGTAGCTTGCCGATTGGCCGACGGTTGGCGTCGAAGACGTCGACCTCGTCAGCACTTTCCAAATAGTTCAGAAACCGCTGCCCTTGCTTGCTTGGCGCACCGAGAAGTGCCTCCAACGACTTTACGTATGCAGGCAGGTCATTGGCAGGCGAGGTGTAAGTAAAAGCGCCCGCCTTCACCTCAATAATAAACAGATGATCGTCGTAAATGATGGCGCAATCGGCTTCAGCTAGATTTTTTGCGCTGCCAGATTCTGAGACGACCGGATAGTAGATCTCACGTAGTATGGTCGCCCCTGGCAGCAGTCGACTGAAATAATCCACTGGTAGATTTTCAGAGATTTCCTTCCGGTTCCGGATCCACTCCTGCTTTTCAGCCTCTGACTGCTGAAATATTCGTTTTTCTAGCTGACGATAGAAGTTGTCAAAAAGCGAATGAAGTTCGAAGCAGTAGTACGTATCGTTGATTTTCAGAAACGGTCGTCTGAATATTGGCTGGATCCGGAGCGGCCAGCCGGTGAACTCGCCATCAGCAAGAAAATCTTTTTCTTGACCTGGCGCCCACGAGAAATCTTCGAGAAAGGCAACTGGCAAATCCGTAACCTTTCGAAGGTCGAAGAGATCCATATTACCGAGCACGCCAGCGCTTCGAGTCAAAGTGTCGCCATGGCCAAGACGTTCAACTACCGCAAGAATAATTTCAGCTATAGATTGAGACTCCAAGTCGGCCTCGCTCTGCTCGATCATCCGTTGGACTTCCGTCATGACTTCAGTGTGCGACTTCGACATCGAAGTCATTGCCTCATGAAGGCCAAAAATCAACGAGTGCCAAATCTTTTTGAGATTCGACACAAGATAGTCTGGCGAGATCCCATATGCTGCTTCGATCAGTTTTGACTGGTTTCTCAGCAAATCTGCGATGACATCGACTTGATGTAACTGATAGTAGTCTCCCCGAACGTTACACCAATGCATCTGGGCGTGAACGAAGAACTCCTCCATTGCATCGTCGTACACCGTCCCGGTCGTTTTTCGATGAGCCGTCGCGCAGCTTTGATACTCAAAATTCAATTTTTTGAAAAGCGCGGCGATGTCGATTCGAAGATTGTTCCAATCCTTGTCGGATAGCTCATTCTTTTGCGCTTCGCCCCGCGGAGCCGCTGCGATCACGCTTTGTACATAGTCGATCATCCGCAATGCAATAGCGTCATCTTGTGTTACGTCCACCTCGACCTGAATGTGCCGACTAGACATGACCTGCTCCTGCCACGCCCGAGTCAATAGTTGATCTGGTGGCAGAACACTTACCGCAGAGACGATCCGACTGACAAGGTCATCTATCTCCTGAACGACAGTGGCGTACCGAGCCGACAATCTTGCAAGGACCTGTGCATGTTGCTCTTCAGTCCAGTTAGACGTCAGCACGACTTGCTTGCCAAACCGGGCGACTTGGAACGGGCCGTTGGAGAAAGCTTCGTCTGGAAATGTTCGCTTATTTTTGCGAGGGCGCTTGTTGTGCTTTCCCATGTTTTAAACGTCGCTCCGTGCTTGTTGGGCCGGTGTTCAGATTGGCTAAATTAATGTTTGATACATCACCGCGTACGCTAGATCAAAAAGACGGTAGTCTCCAAGGGAGCCATGGCGCAGCAAAGCGGAAGGCATTTAACTATATCGAAGCTTTGATGATGGCAAATGTAGACGAGCTTGATAATACTGGGGGGCGCTAAGGCGAATCACTCGAGTCCCGGCACGACCCCGTTTCCGAAGTCAAAACGGCCTTTTGAGTTGAGCGAGCGAACGACTGAAAGTCGCCGAAAGTAGTCATCAGCAATGCTGACTGACTCTCTGGTCAAGTCAGTCATACTTTTTTAATTTTGGCCACATGGCTAGACTGAGTGGTCAGCTCCGACAGGAAATGGTGGTCACGAAGAATTGGCGCGGGTGGTCAATTGGGAATGAAATACGCATGAGCACTGGGTAGCTTGGACTAGCCATAGATCAGGTCACTCACCAACACATTGGCGCACTTCAAACTTTGTGCAGGTACAAAGGCTTTGATACAGCGTTAAGGCTTTACGCGTTATCTGTTTTAGCGCTCCAGTGCCCACACGAATCGAGAGGCTGGACTTCTGGGTAGTGGTCCATCTTCAATGGTTTGCGATCAACGGGGGCGGCTTGAAAGTACAAATACCCGCACCGAAACCCCGACGAAGATGAATCGGACAACATAACAAAGGCGCAACGGTCACATTGCGCTTTGTGGCTGCTAGGGGTTTGGTGTTTGAGCATGTGCGGTTGAATTGGGGACTGCGGATTCTAAGGTCACTGCGATTTGTCAATCAGGTGCATGTGGGGTTCACACACCAGCCTCTGTAGACGCACTTGTTGGTTTAGCTGTGAGACAAACTCGCGCGTGGGAATAAGTTGCTTGGTACGGGAATCAGCTGGATTAGGGATTGTTGTTACCAACCCAAGCGCTTCAAACTCCCTCACCCTGAGACGCATAGCACGATCAGTAAAGCGGCCATTGAGAAACTTTAGGGTTTGATATTGGGGCGTTTTTGCTTCATCCAACAAAGACTCTGCAACCGAATAAAACAGCTCTCGTGCTGAGGCGGTTCGCAGCATGTTTTGATCTGAGTTTTCCCAACGGTTGAGCGCGATGAGTAGGCGTACGAAACAAGGTGCATGGATAGCACTCACAAGTAGATTGCTCATAGTTCGCCCTTCCCCTCAATCGCTTTTATTAATCTTTGTTTTGGGGTGTATCGACGCGCATGGGAATCCTTTAAGTAGGGAAATTTCCAGCACCCATTTGCCTATATTCATATCAAACTAGGCGATTGACCAACTCATTAAACGCGCCACACAAGACCTCCTTACACACTGCAATTTGCAACGATGTTTATACGATGCAGAAAGCGAAGAGCAAATGGCAAAGATTCTGAAATGGGGCAATGGCAAGGGGGTCCTATTAAGCAGCTACGTAACAACGGCTTTGGGGCTCAAGATCAATGATGAGGTCATCGTGAGCCTCGACACCGAGAGCCGCCAGATTGTGATTGCACCCAAGAATCAGGAGGCCATCCAAGAGCAATACTTTGCCAAAGCTAGCGTGGTGGCTAAGTCAACAAAAGTGGAAGAGCGTTGGTAAACACTCCACTTAAGTTTGCACGCAACCAAATTCTGATGAAAAATCTGGCGTAATAACTTACAAATTCCCAGACTTCATGCGAGCAAGTTCTTCAACGACCAACCCCATTGGCAACTCAAAGAAATCAAACAACGCATAGAGCGGAGATAAGAGCGGATGCAAAACTTCTGGCAAATTCGAATCAATCGCTTGAGCCTCAATGCACGTACTTAAAGTGATCTCATCTTGGCAGGCGACTCGGTTTTCCCATATATGACGACGATTATTGACGCTCACTAAAGAGCGACCTGCTAACCCCTCATAGGTAACATTACATCGAATTGTCGTAGGCCCTTCGAAAAGATTGGCTGCTAGACTTCGTGCGTGCAATAGTGCTTCCCCAACTCTCCAAACTGGGAAATTAATGTCAAAAACTGAAGTTGGTGGTACTTGCTTCTGATGCCGGGCAGATGCATCATCTTCCTGATAGCCACGAATTAAATAAGCCAATCCATCAGGGTGAATTCGCCAGAAATCTGAATGAGCAACGTCTCGCTCCTCTGGCGGCGTTTTTGAATCGCCCCCCAACCAACATTCAACAGCCCCCTCAATGAGGTAAGGCGCAATCTCTGGACGCGTTGGATACCAAAAAGGTGGCCATCCTGTGTGCCGCACAACACTAGTCTTCAGTACCTCTGGGAATCTCGCAATTGGGACTTGTCGTCTCTCACCTGAAATCTCGTAAGCGATAGAGTACCGCCCACGAATGAATTGAGGACCAACACCTGCAGGCAAAGTTCCAGATAGTTCAATCCAACGCTGCCTACTAGCTCGCATCCATTCATCTAGAGGCACAGGACCGACCGGTTGCTCTATCAAAGGAACCGCGCCAGTAATTAAATCCCTAATTTGGTCAAACATCTCATCGCGCCGATTTCGAAGGCATCGGGCCAAAAGTTCATCCCACTCTTGGGATTTTTGAGGGATCTCACTGCGTGGTCCGGGCTTGCGAATATAGATTGCATTGTCATGTACCGTGTTTCCATTTGGCCCAGACCGTTTAGCTCTTATTGGCACCTTATGCCCCCCAGGAACAACAACCACAGGGAAAATCGCATCAGCAGGGCTAGTCACATGGTGAACTGAACAATGAAAATGAGGATCACAATACCCTTGCATAATTCCATTGATCGCATCTTGGTTGTACATGCTAAGTGTGGCGGGTCGTCCTTCCGCCTCTAAAAAACCGGCGTCTCCTTCGATCAAGCCAAGGACGACAAATCCACCTCCGTGATTTGCAAGAGCGAGGACCGCCTTTGCAAAAGTAGCCTTGTCATCGTTTGAATCCTTTAGGTTCAACCAGTTTTTGATTTCACAATCAAGTGATTCATGAGGGTCAACTAATAGGTCAGCGAGCCGTTCACGAGAAATGTCCATTTCACTTCATCCAATCTAAGATATTTAGGGACTAGGCCTATCGCACTACCTCGAATAAATCTCTCAGCGCCCAACAGACCATAGCGCTTCAAAATCAAACGATAGCTGCTTCTGGTGGCGAATCGAGAGCAAGTACACCGTGCCCTTGATACGGGAGTACAGCAGCAGATAGTGGGCCATCACGTACTCGCGCAACTCTGCGTCTTTGGCGAGCGCATTCAGTTGTTGGGTCAAACGGACCGTGCCGTTACTCACCTCAACAGAACGCGCAGGTCGCTCCAAAAACAAGCGCCCCAAGCCCGGGAAGCGTTCTAGATTCGGAATCACGGTATCAGACAGCTCATCAAGCAAGAGATCAAAAGCGTGTGACGCCTCAGCTTGCAACAAGAAGGCATCGATCTCTTCAAGGTTGCGCTCAAAATTGGCGGTGAATTTAACGAGGGATTTGGCAGTCACGATGCGAGGCTGTCCATCAACCAACCGTCTTAACCACGGGTAACCCACGGCGACGCTTGAGTGCAGCCAAGGCCGTGCGGGCATCTTTGACTTTGCCAGCTGCCACATCAGCCAAACCTCGACTTGCATCGTCTATCAGCAGAAGGTGGATGCGCTCACGCTCCAACTGGTGATAGTAGTCCAAGCGTTGGGCATCAATCAGGGCCACATAGCTTTCACCATTTTTGGTGATGATCTTCTCCACACCAGTCTTCACTTGGTCAGCCAGCTCAGACAAGTTGGCTCTGGCTTGAGACAGCGGAATGACATCACTCGCAGCGATTCCCATATCAGACCTCTCTATATTTTGTACAAAGTATCGCACATGATACACGCATCAAAATATCCACGCCATTTAAATTTGTGCGATGAATAAAAGCGATAGAGCTTAGTACCACTTCGCGGGAAGAGCCTTGATTACAACGCCAGACAGAAACGATCATTTAGATTTTCTGTTCAGGTAACCCAGTCCCGCCCACAATCCTTTAACTTGCTCGTCCGCCAATACATACTTGGGAAGGTAATGCATATTTGAATCCTCAAGATCTGAGACTGACGAAAAAATAGCTCCTCGACCGCATCCAAAATTTGACCGTACAAACTTGGCAAGATGATGAGTTGGACTGACAGCATAAGCAGAACGGAAAAGCGAAATGTCGCCAATTTTTCCCCCTACATTAATCCAACAATGTCCATTCCATTCGCCAAAATCTTGAAGGCCAGAACTTTTTCCATCTGGTAAGTTTTGGCTAGATACAAACACAGGAACACCATCCAACACCAAGTCACCAGCAACTACTACAGCAGGAATGTTGTATCGTTCCCGAAGCAACGTGGCCCAAGCTGAACTGAGCATGGCACACGAGCCAAATGTAGGAGGAACTGATGCCAACAACCTTGTTGCTGATTCAGTTATCGGGTGAATATTTGCTGCTGAGCATGAAGCCCATAATTTCGCATCCACATTTCCACGAAATTTTGAGATCAAATCAAACATAAACAATTCACGGACTTTGCAATTCACAATAAATCACCTTGCCAACTCTTTTGAGCGCCACCAAAACCGTAGTCATCTTCATATCGTTGACAAGGCAATTTTTAATTGCAGATTACAAAATGAAACTGCCTTGGTCAGCATAGCCTATTGGGTCGACATCCCAATCAGCCAACCGAGGTAACAGTTTTGGCTTGCAGGAAAACCCTTCTCCACCATCTTGTATCCAAGCGCCCAATCGGCGCTCAACCCAGCCAAACGCAGTGGCATCCCCATCAGAAAGGCCGTTGTATGTGCTAGGCACTGATTCAGGGTTTCGAGGATTCAGCACAACATTGACCGAAAGCTCATCTCCGCTGATAGCATCCACACTCACCAGAGCTGGAATTTCATTCGCAAAGACAAAGCTATAAACACCTCGTTGGCATTTTTGGCTTTCTGCTGCTCCACCTACCCACCAATTTTCCCGTGGAGACAAGCCAAACATTCTTTGCTCAAGGCCCGCATTGACGGCACTGACCATTAGATTTCGCCAGCCTTGCCAACGGATTCCTCGTTTCTTTCTGAGCGGGAAACTACGAAAAGGACTATAGGATTTATCAAGCTCTAGAAGCACTCTTAAATCGGTCGGAATATCGCCATAGCCTAACTCTCTGAGCCTCGAAATTAATCGTTCGTTGCTTGGTTTACTGACCTCAATCGTTGGCTCGACTGAAAGCTTGGAACGCAATGCCGCATGAGTTTTAAACCCTAATGCTGCAGCAAGACCCTCACTGAGATGCGCTGAGGAAATTTCGGGAACGTAGTGCTTTGCCATGCTCTTCATATGACGAAGAGCTGCATAGGAAACAAAGAAAGTTGAAGTAGACACGCCAGAATCCTTATGAACGGTCAATGTCTGCCGATTGCCCATCAACCATAAAGAGATCTGGTGAATTCACGAAATTGGACATACGTCGGTTTAACTCGGCAGCAAGTTCAGCATGACGCGGCTGTTCTAAGATTTTGAATCAATGCGGGCATAAATGTCAACCCTTAATCTCATCAAATTATCCACGCCATTTCAATTTGCGCAAGCTTCTCATCCGAATGCGCATCGTCAGCGTCATCGACTAGAAGCTCTATAGCCTCATGTTCAGCCTCAAGCTCAGCAGCCCGTAGGCGGCTATCGCGTTTGAGCCGCACATCCCAAAACCCAAGGTAATGCGAAGGCGTGTAGAACACCTCCCGCTCCTCATTAGCCAAGGTGTCCCCAACAACCACCACGGCAGGGATGTTCCAAAGCGTCAACTGAATAAAACACATCAAGGCAGCAAGACGGTCAATGTCCTGACAACGCGCCCACATCGTTTGCGAGGGGTTCTTACCGCTGTCAATCAAACAACGGGCAAAGGCCAACACCATGCCACCAGCCCCACACGCAGGTTCGCAAAGTTTGACGAAACCACGATCTTCGTTGGACTGACCAGCCAGATTGATTTTTGCCATCAACAGGCTAATGTGGTTGGGCGTAAAGAACTGCCCCGTTCTCTCATTCCCCAAATTCAGGGCCATGAACAGCTCCCCCAAAACGTCTTGCGGTGTTGGCTCCAGTAGGTTGACGAGGATGCCCAACAAGCTTGCAAAAACCTCTAGCTCTTCACGGGTGTAGCGTTTGGCCGTAGCCAGGTACTCTTCTTCCAAGTGGGCAAGCTTGCGCACCGCGTTGTGCAGGCTGATTGCGGCCATGGTCACAAAGTCTTTAAAAACATCATAGCGGTGCCGATGGTGGGCAATGCCGTTGAAGGTGTCAATGAAGCTCTTGTACTGTGCGCCTTCGTCGCCAGTGCCATGAGGTGTACGAGGTTTTTTCATAGCAGGCTGGGGATTTTTCGTTTTTGAACAGGACGGATGTATTTGGACAAGGTGACATCTGAAACGTGGCCAGATGTTTCTTTGATCTGCCATGCGGCAAGACCAGCCATCGCCGCTTGGGTGCAATAACCAGCACGAAGCGAGTGCCCCGATGAAGACGCAGCCGCCGCATCCCCCTGTGAGCGACGCACAGCGCTTTTGACAATCAAGGCCACAGACTGTGCAGACAACCCTTTGGCGCTGATACGGTCATAGCGGGACACCGCACGGAAGAGATAGCCCTCAGTGATTCCCGCCACTTCCAGCCAACTGTTGAGCGCACGAACAGGACAACGCGAACCTTTGGCATATGGAATAAACACCGTGCGCCCCTGCCCCTCTTGGTCAGTCTTAGAGCGGCGAAGCAACACCTCAAGGCCAGCTTCGTGGGGCGTTAAATCTTCCACTTTGAGTGCCACCAACTCACTGCGCCTAAAGGCTCCTGCAAAACCAATCAGTAGCAAGGCTTTGTCACGAGCGGCACGGTTGGGGCTTTGTTGGTCTGACAGCACAAGTGCTTCCAGCAAGTCGTCTTTAACCAGCGCTTTGACACGCCGTTGAGCCGTACCCAAGGTGCGACGAATCCCCGCCATCGTGCGTTTGACCAAGGGTGATGTGGCAGGGGAAGGATGCCCCGCCGTGACGTGGGCGTTGTGGATGGCAATGACACGCAGTTCGATGGAAGCCACTTTGTGTGTCAAAGACAGTGTGGCGAGGTATTCCATCAGCGTCTGCGCGTTGCATGGAATGGTTCCGCCAAAGTTCAAGAAATGCCGCACAGCGGACGCATAGCACCTCTTGGTGCTTTCTGACTGTGCAGCGGCACTGAGAGTTTCAACTCTGCGCCGAACCTCAGATGTTGCGTTGTTGCGATGTTGCGTGTTCTTCATGGGTAACTCACACGGAGATATGTGTAGAGGGTCATCGCAATCCCCTCAGAAAACCACAGGCTGCATGGATTCCGGCTCAAACGGCGCGTAATCCGCGTTGTGATGGCGACAAGAAGCAATCAGGGGCATCAAAGTATCACCAACATGTTTGGGGTCGAGCTTCATATCAGTACTCATCAGGAAACAAAAAGGTAGTGGCGCTGTGGTCGGCTTCTGTGATCAGCCAAACACACTTGCCAGCGATGGTGTAACGAGACAGCAGGCGGGAGTTCTGCGCGAGGGCGAGTTCATTCAGGGCGGCATCTTCAGGGGGCACTTCGCCCCAATCACCACAGGCATGACGGCCAAGGTAGTCAAGGGCGTTGATGGAATGCGCTTCAAAGTGCGCTACCACAGCAGGTGTCGAGACGACGTGCCCAAGAGCAAAGCGTGGAACTTGAGTGGTTGAAGGATTTGGATGATCTGGTTTCATAAAGCAATCACAAAGGGTTGAACAAAAACCACGCTCGCATTCACCGATACCCCAGACGCAAAAAAGCCAAGGCGCTTAAACCTTGGCTTTGGAGGGAGGTACGACAGAGGTGCGTGTGTGGAGCGGCACACAAAGCATCATTGCTTGGGGGTTTTGCGCCGCTTTTTACACATTACATCGGGGCGATTCGTAGAGCAACCACTTTAAAACTTTGCGTATAGATGCAGACTGCGAACGCCAGATTTCAAGATTCACGACGCCTTGAGGCAGTGTCGCATCTGCGCGATTTGCTGCAAATATCCGAGGTTCAAAGTGCCCTATTTTTGATAGCCCGTTGAAACAGTCAATCAAACGGTGTTTCTTGAAACCCGCATGAAATCAGGCTTTGCGCGGCCATGTAAAGGAAACGCGTCTTGTTCATCTGACCGCGTTGGCTGGATGCAGGGCAACTTTCTTTTTAAAGGAAATAACATGTCCGACTTATCCCCCATCACCCTGCACTATGGCAACCAAGTGGTTCAGGCCCTGAGCAATGCTGATCAGAGCATCGAGAGGATTTCGATGACGTCAGATGAGGGCTATCAGATTCAAGTTAGCACAGGCATCAGCATCACGGTTTACGAATCTGCCGATGTCTACATTGAGTTGATCGTCAAGGATTTGGCTCCAATTTTTGACTACTCAGCACTTGCCAAGATGTCGCACGCGCTGGCGAATTTCACGGTTTATTGGTCATTTCCACAGGGGCATTTCACAAGTGAGATGAAACCCATCATGGAGAAGTACGCTGAAACTTCGATGTTTTGGGGGATCATAAACTTGCTGGAGCCAGACGAAGTAACCACAGAGGAGCCAAACAGCTGATAAACCAACAAAAAGCCAAGCCCTTTTCTTCTCAGGACTTGGCTTTTTTCATGGAGCCTCCGTTTTGATGGGCTCTAGTTACCTGCATTGCGGTATTTGTTCTGAAGTCCCTCAAGAAACGCCTCGTTGTGAACAGGCTGTTTCACAAAAGGCCCACCCAACAGGCCATTGACCCACTGCGCAAAGCTGTCTTTCATGGCAGGGGTATTCAGCGGCGCATGGTTGTCACCAGACTGCATAAACAAAGTGAGATTGCTTTGCTTGTCACCTTGGAAGCGGTAGGCACAGTTGGGAACCGCGCCATTGGGCTCAGCCGCCCATGCGTCACGGTCATCCAAAGACTGCCATGTCTTGTACGACGTGGGCAAGCGCCACAGGTGCGCGTAGTTGGAGCCACAGCTTTGTTGGTGGATGGCCATGCCGATGATTCTTGGGTCAACTTTGTCGTAGTGGTACACCGTGCGTCCACCCTCTGAATGACCACTGAGGATGATGGGCTTGTCTGTGATGGACTTGACGTAAGCCACCAAGGCCTCCACATCATCAGTTCTCGCATCCAAACGGGCGCTGTTGACCGCCGTGAAGATGCCTTCACGGATACGCTCACGCCCACCCGTTTCAGATGGCAGCGACACACCCAACACAGAAGGACACCCTGTTTTGTTGCCAGGTCGTGCGGTGAAGTCTGGCGTAATCACGGCAAGGCCCAACTGGTTCATCATGAAGGTGGCGACTTGGAATTCATACCCCGCCAAACCTCCGCAGCCGTGCAGGTGAATCGCCACGGCGCGGGTATTGGGGTCGATCTTCACCAACTCCTCCCACTTCTGGCGGTACATCGCACCCCAACGCGGGGCATAGAACACCGATCGCTCTGTCACCGTAGCCGCCCACTTCTTGTCATACGCTGGGTGGTCAATGCGGACTTCGGCGGCGTGGGCACTGAGCATGGTCAACACCATTGAGACTCCGCAAGCAAAGAACTTCTTCATAGGCATATCCAGTTGATAGGTCATGGTTTTGCCCCCTCTTGCAACTCAGCCATTAGTTTTTGGAGGCCTTCGTGTTTGGGGTACAGAGATAACCCACGCTTGGCCGTTGTCAGTGCGTCTTGTGTCAGGCTTTGAGATTTGAAGAAGCTCGCAGCTTGCAAGTACGGCGCAGGCGCATCCGGCTTGAGCGTTAAAGCTTGTTTAAACATGCCAAGGGCAAGCTCAGGTTGCTTGGAATCTCGCAAGGCACGGGCTTTGGAGAAATAGCCCCAATACCGATCAGGGGCCAACTCAATCGTGCGCTCTGCTTCTGCAATGGCTTGGGCGTAGTCTTTGCGCTCAAGGTGTATCCAAGAGCCCAAGATGTGCCCCGGTGCGAACTTGGCATCCAAGGCTTGCAGTTTTTGGTAGACAGCCCACGCGTCATTCAGTTCTTTGTGCGACACATGGATGTAGCCGCGCAGGTTCAATGAATATTTGTCGTCATTGGGGTTGTCGTTGTTCAAGACCACATCAATCATGCGCAACGCATTGACCTCGTCTCGGTTGCGCCAGTAGATGGATGCGGCAATGTGCGGGTCAAACACCTCCATCATGCCCATGGCGATTTGCTGCAAGACTTCTTGCGGACTGCCCTTGGCGGTCATATCCAGCAGCGTTGCGTTGCCGGGGAGTTTTCTGAGGCGTATGTGATACGTGCGCCCTGCTGCACTTTTGTCTTCGGGGTCTTGGGTGTAGGTGATGTCGCCTGTGATGCGGTGTTTCTGGATGCCAAGGGCTTCTTGAATCAGGTCTTGGATGACTTTGGCATCAGAGCTTTTGGCACCGAGCTTGTCGATTTCGTTGTCGTCAGACTTGCCCAGCACGGATACGCGTTCTTTGGCCGATGAGGACTGTGTGCGGCTATAGGTGCTGATTTCGTCCAGCAAACGCGCCGTGGCGACTTCGGAGTTGAAGCCGAACTCTTCAAACGTGCTGGGGACTTTGAGGGGCTCTACCACCACGGAGTCTGAGGTCACAGCCCTGATCGCGCCCACCGTACCAATAGATGCAGCGCCTGCGGTCATCAGAGCAATGGCGGTGTTTTTGATGCCTTGGCCGAGTTTGACCATCTGCTCCGTATCGGGTAGCTCGTAGTTGAATAGCTTCATGTGGGTGTTGCCTTGTCGGGCTTTATGTGATGGCTTAGTGGGTGACTTAATGAGTGGGGTGACGCATCCATTGGGCGATGCTGGCGACTGCTTCACGCTCCATGCCAATAAACCCGTGGTAGTGCTGCGCCTCACAAGCGGGGCCAGTTGGGTTAGCGCCGCCACTGACCATCATGAGTTTCTTAATAGGGGATTGCGAAGCCCCTTCATCACAGCCGGTACTTCTTGGGGGCGGCAAATCTCACACGCATCTTGCTCATGATGGAAAACCAGCATGGGCACAGTGATCTTGGCTAAGTCTTGCGTAGGTACAGCGCCCACCTTCTTGTAAGACACCACAGAAGCCGTGAGAACACCACCTGCGATTTGTGGGTCTTTGAGATTGATGAGCGCATAGACGGTTGAGATCGTGCCTCGGCTTGTACCCACCATCCAAATCGGTGTGGTGGTCTTGGTTTTGAGCCACGTCAGCACGGAATCAATATCGCGCAGATGTGGCGCGGACACCCGTGTTGCAAAGTCCAAATCGGGCATGTCCGTGGGCTTGCCAAAAACCACATAGTTAAAGCCCTCGTCAATCCAGTGCTGTGCAGAGCGCACCAAGAAGTTGCCACTGGTGGGCAGTCCATTTTCGATACGCCCGAAACCACCAGCGCCGCCAGTAAAGATCAGCACCGTAGCTTTGGCATTGGGGGTTTCGTGCCAGAACACATTGGTGATGATGTCTGAGCGCGTCGGGACTTTGACAAGCTCGCCTGCGACTGACGCGCCACTGAACAAGGCCATGAGGGAGAGCACAAGCCAACGGCGACTTACGGATTGAGAAAGATGTTTCATGGTGTGTTTGGCCGTTGATGGAAACAGACGAAATTCGGTGTCATGGGACATCCTTTACTTATCCGATCGTTTATTTACATGCAGTGTAAGAGAAAAGACAGTAGCGGGCTATGCCCAAGCCAAGCGTTGCCGCCTTCCCAGAACTCGAATACGCCCAGCGCCTCGTGGCTAGAAACATGAGGCGCATTCGCCTCAAAAAGAACTTGACCCAAGAGCAGGTGGCAGAACTTTCAAATACCACCCCTGTATGGATTTCCGTTTGCGAAAAAGGCACTCGAAATCTCAGCGTGCGCTCGCTGTCCGTGATTGCCTATGGCCTTGGAGTTCCGATGGCGGCGCTTCTCGACACCAAGGACTACCCCGAGACAGACCGCACGAAGCGGGTCTATTCCAAGCAAGCCCCCAAGCGCGTGACCAAGTCCTGAATTCCGAGTGCGCTTCGCACTTGCGCGTAGACACCCTCGGGCACATCCTTGACCGTCAACGGATACTGCAAAGCTTGGAGTCTTTGCCGATACCGTGGGTGCTGCTGAAACCTAGCCACCAACACTCTGCTTAACGTGTCGCGGTAGAAGGCATCCGGTTGCGTGCTGATTTGCAGTTGCTTGCGGACTGGAAACGGCCAATCGGACGTTTGTGCGCTTCGCCACAGTTGTTCACCCAAGATGAATTCCAGCGGCGCGGCTGGATGCAACCATCCAAAAGCTTGTTTCGGGCTGCTCACTTCAATCTTCTGGAGCTCAAAGCGCTCGCCCCAATTAGTTTCAATGAGGCCATCCAAATCTGGGCGATACACCACGCTACATGGCTTGGCTTCGTTGCTAAAGGCTAATTCCATGCGCCAGCGTTGCTGATGGTTTGCGTTGTTGGGCACCACGCGAATGCCCTTCAAGCGTTGACCGATCAGTCTGTGCCATTGCGGGGCATCCACCGACGTGCAGCCTGTGTAGTTTGAGAGCCATGCTTCTGCACTCTCATGAGGCAGTCGCGTGACACGGTAGCCCACATCAGACATGCCACCCGCTTCCCTGCCAAAGACACTGCCTTGAACGCAGTGCAGATGACGTAGCGGCGAGGAGAACACCAACGCGGCATCGTCAAACTCCCAAGCCTGAACGCCAGCCAATAGGCTATTGTTCATGGAGCTTGGGAAGTTGTCTTGATCGAAGGCCCAGAGCCGGCAGAGTTTTTGGCCCACCAACTCGGGGAAGATCGTGGTGGTCATCCTTTGGCAGAGGGCTTAGCCTGATGCACGCCGATGTACCAGCTTGGGGTTAAGGCAGCCAATTCGCTCTTGCCAACACGAAGGTGAAGTTTAGGGTCGCTGTACTCATATGGGTCCACGACATAAGGAGTGACTTTGCCATCTGTCATGCGTTGACGGTGGAATAGAACACAGCGCCCGCACTCGGCAACTTCATCGTAATCGACCATCGCAATAGCGACATCAGGCAGTTCGTCGAAATGGAAGGATTCTTTCCACACCGTGGCGACTAGGCCATGCTCAATGAGGATTTTGGCGATCATGTCTCCATCCAAAAATGAATGGTAGGGGCCAGTCTTGGGGACCCCTAAGGTTTCTGCTTGGCGAAAAGTATCGGCAAGACTTGTGTTCGTAAGCATGGCGCATACCGCAAAGATGTCTGCGTGGCGATCGTCACCTTGGGATACACGTTTGAAGAAGGGATTGAAACCCGAGGGGGTGGTCTGAGGGGTTGTAGCCATTGGGCTGTTCTCCGATTAGGTTCAAAAAACCGTCCACGGCAAAGCCACCATCTGAACCAGAGGTGTAGAAACAAACAAAGGGGGAATGGAAGGCGCGCCGTAGGCAGTGCATGGCCGCAGGCTGTTGGCGCTAGGGCGCAACGCTGTGACACTTGCCAGCTTAACTCAGGCCAACCGAAGCTCGGCGACTATAAAACTTTACGTAGAGTTTGAATTCAGAACGAGACGCACAGACTTGACGTGCTCAAGGCCGACTTGTTGGGGCTTGGAAAAGGAGGTTTGAATCGACCACTAACCACTCGTTTGGCGCTTCGCGTGCGCGAGGCCGAGCTGGTTTTGTTGATAGTGGATTTGATAGTTTATTCGATCTATCGTCGCTAAGTCGTTACAATTCAACGACTTAGCAAGATAAATGGCGGAAGCGGTGAGATTCGAACTCACGGAAGGCTCACACCTTCGCCGGTTTTCAAGACCGGTGCATTCAACCACTCTGCCACGCTTCCAGTTGAATTCAGCCAGCATTGTAATGTGTCTTTGGC
>JACCDU011373531.1_pt1 | contig 24515 bp, 24 predicted proteins | sample 7446081 | NCBI WGS metagenome assembly JACCDU01 (sample SAMN15323447, study PRJNA562643) | freshwater metagenome | isolation source: river surface water | place: USA:Blue River Watershed | collected 2017-08-17
ACACCCGTTAACGCAGAGGTTTCGCTGACCACGGGCGATCCTTTGGATGCCGCTGAGTTGGCTGCTGCTGCGCTGGCTGCACAAGGGGTTCAGGGTGCACAAGCTTTGCCCACGGTCCAGTCGGCAGTGTCGCCGACTGAATCCGTGTCGGCGTTGGGTGCGCTCCGTACGGGTTCATCCTCCGCAGGTGCTGGTGAATCGATGTCTGCCATGCACATGACCGAGTCGCTCAATCAGGAGGCGCAAGCCGCTTTGGCGTTGCAGTCGAATGCCCCTGAAAGCGTGGTGTCCGACGCGGTCCCGGTTTTGTCATCGACCTCCATCGAGACCATCTCCGGTGGTTCTGCCCATTTGGGTATGCCATCCGTGGACGGGTTCTCCTCGCAGGGACAGACCTGGATCCAGGCTCAGGTGCCCGAGCAGATCATGCCGCTGAATCAAACGGCATTGCCAGTCGCGCTGGATCCGCAGGTCGCTGTGCGTTCCTTGCCTGAGTCTGATGCAGTGGCCCAGGGCGTGATCCAGCAGGGCGCTCCAGTGTTGGTCGATGTTTCAACTCAGTCCACGGTTTCGGCATTGGATCTGATTGCGACACCGGCAGCCCATTTGTCGTCTTCTGAGGAGGCCGCGGGTGGGGCTATGCGGACCCAGACCACTTTGGTGATGGCGTCTTTACCCGCAGCGGCCTCTGAGCAAGAGATCGCAGCAGTGGCCACCACGAAAATCCTGGAAGCTTCGGGGCAGCGTTTGGTTGTGTCTGCGACCTCAGACCCCGGTCCGGCGGCTCAGGAGGAAGGCCGGTCTGCTGAGAACGATCTGCCAGCAACCTTGCTTGTGGGCGCTGAGCCGGTGTCAGAGCATCAGTCTCCGGTTGCTGTGCAGGCCCATGAGGTGTCGGCCGACCAAACGCCGCTTGCAAACACCTTTCCGACTGAATCGGCTTTCAGATTTGATGCCAAACTGACCCGTGCTGTTGCGGTTGCTGAAAAGTCAGCTGTGGCGCCCGCTGATCCGGCCTTGTCGCAGTCGCCCGATACCCGTGTTGCTTCCATCGCATCCGGCGTGACGGGCACCCCTCGTGCCGATCGATTGGGAATCGATCGTAAGGAGAGCGTCCTGGATGGACCCGCCGAGCGCGAGGAGCTTGGTATCCTCGCCACGGCAATGCAGCCCCTCACCGTGGCATCGTCCGAGAAAGTCAACGCAAGTCCTGCCAAGAGTTTTGACGAAATTTCATCGACCTTTGTCAGCAGCCTCGTGGGCGGTGCGCAGCGTCCGGTGACCACCGTGATGGATTGGGTGTCTTTGCAGCCTCAGGCAAGGCCAGCAGCGGTGGAGCCGCATGAGATTCGTTTGGATGCTGGCGCAGTTCAGGTGGAAATCCAGCGCATGGTCAAACAAGGCGGGGGGCAGGTGGTGATGGAGCTGACACCTCCTGATCAAAGCAAGTTCACCATTGAGCTTAAATTGGATGAGCGTGGCGGTGCCTATTTGGTTGTTGATGGCGCCAGTGACTCCACGCGAACCCGATTGGAACAAAGTGCGCCACAGTTGCATGAACAATTTCAGCAAATGGGTTTGAACTTGCAATTGGACATGCGCCAGCACCGAGAGTCGGCATTTTCCGGTAGCCAGGAGAGCCTCTCCGATGGCAACAACACCCAGGTCCAATCCTCAGAGCCTACTGCGCCCATGAGTCGCGCGGCGGTGGCCAGCCGTGCCCGCGACGCAGGTGTCAGTCAGGTTTATCTGTACGCTTGATCGACCCAGTTTATGAGTACTTCCATGCCTATGCATTTCCCATTCGCCAAAGGCGCTCCAGAGGGCGTTGACTGGAACCGTGAGCAGGTCGAGCGCCTGCACATGCAATTTTTGGCGCAGTGGCGTCAGTCTTTGTCGGCACTGGTGCCTGCCGCAGTTCAAATTCATGTCGACGACATTCAGCTCAAGAGTTATCAACAATACGTCCAAGATGCCCAAGCGCATGCAGACATCCAGGTATTTGAAATTGATGCTTTGCAAAGCTTGTGCGCTTGGAGTCTGGACACCCGTTGGGTAGCTACCGCTGTTGATTGCATGTTCGGTGGCGCCGGGCGTATTCCGGTGCGTGATCTGAGCCGTCGCATGACGCCCATCGAATTGGGCATTCGCCAACGTTTGCTGGAGTCCTTGGCAACGGCTTACGAAGCGGCATGGCAAGCGATCTATCCCATTCGATTGCAACCATTGCGTCAAGAACAGCAGTTGTCGTCGCTGCGTCTGGCTTCGCCGCAAGATGGCGTGTTGCACGCACAATTTGTCATCTCTTTCAACAAGGTCGAGCTGACTGTTGATTTGTGCCTTCCTCGGCGGGCGCTCGATTGTTTGAACCCTTCGCTTTTGGTGGCTCAGGGTGATGCGTCGCCACAACCTGCTGCCTGGAGTCGTGGTCTGCAACATCAATTGCATTCTGCCCCCATGGAGTCAGTGGCTGTTTTGTGTGAAAAAGAACTCACAGTAGCGCAGTTGCTGTCTTTGTCGATTGGACAGGTTTTGCCCATTGATTTGTCAGAGCCTGTGCGACTGATGGTGGATGGTGTCACCTTGCTGAGTGGACGCTATGGGGTTCGCAATGGTCAATACGCGCTCAAAGTTGAGCAGATCAATGAGCACCATGCTGTTCTGGAGTCCGGTTTTCCGGCATCGACAGAAGCTGAGGGTCAGAGCGTTCCCGTTCAAGCGCAAGCTGACTTGGCCTCCGCGGCACATGCGATGCATCAGTTCGCGGAACAAATTCAAAAAAATGAGGGAGCCCAGTGATGGACAGTCTGAAAAAGTCGCCTGCCGATGATTTGACCCGTGCGCTCAAGGATGTGCAAATGAGCGATGTCGTGCACAAGGCTTCCTTTGAGAGTCTGGAAGCCGCAGAGTCTGGCGATCGCGCTGTTCGCGACGTGGGCATGATCATGGATTTGCCTGTGCAAGTGATGGTCGAATTGGGTCGTACCAAGATGTCGATTGGTGAATTGCTGGCCTTGCACAAGGGCGCCGTGATTGAACTCAATGTGCATGCTGGCGACCCACTTGATTTGGTGGTCAATGGCTGCTTGATCGCACAGGGGGAGGTGGTCATCGTGAACGATCGCTACGGGATACGCCTGACTGATATCATTTCGCCATCTGAACGCTTGCGAAAAACCAGTCGCTGATCCCATGCCTACCCTTGCACGTGCCTTTGCTGGAACTCTTTTAGGATTGATCACCCTGGCCGTACAAGCCCAATCGGCAGCATCGCCCCTGATCCCTGCGACGTCGAGTTCTGGTTCATCTTCGGTTTGGGGCGGGGCTTGGCTGGGGCTTCTGACCTTGACCCTGCTGGTTGTGTTGGCTGCTGTCCTGGTTTGGCTCTATCGCCGCGGTGCTCAGAGTACCTTGGTGGGCGGTCAAATCCAGTTGTTGGCGACATTTGCCGTAGGCCCTCGAGAGCGCTTGCTGGTGGTTCGCATTCAGGACCGCATTTTGGCCTTGGGACATACGCCCAGCCAAATCAGTTTGCTGACCGAGCTTGAAGACTTCGAGCCCATTCCTGGTGTTGGCGCGGTGTCAGCTGGCTTTGCGGGTCAGCTGCAATCCTTGTTGTCTGGCAAGGCACGGCCATGAGCACGCGTCAGCTCAAATGGGCCCTTGCCCTTGGCCTGTTGTTGTTCGGTGGTTGGGTGGCTGCCCAAAACCTGCCTTTGGTGACATCAAGCAGTTCCAAGTCCGGCACAGTCTATGCCGTTCCTGTGCAAACGCTGCTCGCTTTGACGGCCTTGTCTTTCTTGCCGGCTGCGTTGATGCTCATGACCAGCTTCACGCGCATTCTGATTGTGTTCTCCTTGTTGCGGCAAGCCTTGGGTTTGCAGAGCATGCCGCCTAACCTGGTGTTGGTGGGGTTGTCGCTTTTCTTGACATTGTTTGTCATGAACCCTGTTTTTGAGCCTATTTACCGTGAAGCCTATTTGCCGTTGGCGAGCGGGAAAATTGGTTTTGAAGAGGCGCTGTCGATCGGGACCGAGCCGCTCAAACAGTTCATGTTGTCTCAAACCCGTCAGGATGACCTCAGCTTGTTTGCCAAGTTGTGGGCTAAGCCGATCGAAACGCGTGCGGATGTGCCCATGACCGTTTTGATTCCCGCATTTGCAGTCTCTGAAATCAAGACGGGCTTCCTGATCGGCTTTTTGATTTATCTGCCTTTTCTGGCCATTGACTTTGCTGTGGCCAGCATTTTGACCTCTCTGGGCATGGTCATGGTTTCACCCATGATGTTTTCACTGCCACTCAAATTGGTGGTGTTCGCCCTGGCCGATGGATGGTCCTTGTTGGCGGCTTCTTTGGTCAACAGTTTCAGGGTGTCCTGACATGGATTCGGGATTTGTCATCGAAGTCACTTTCAAGGCTTTGTGGATGGCTTTTGTTTTGAGCGGCCCTGTCCTGATTGCTTTGTTGGTGGTGGGCCTGATCATTGGCATTTTGCAGGCGGCCACATCGGTCAATGAAAGTTCGGTGGCTTTCATTCCCAAGCTGCTGGTGATTGCCGTGGTTTTGCTGGTGGCAGGGCCTTCCAGTTTGGCCATCTTTGTGGATTACCTGCGTGAAGTGATTCAGGAATTGCCTGAAGTCTTGCGCTGACTGCCATGCTGCCGCTCAGCCCAGATTGGATGACCCAGACCGTCACAGTCTGGATGTTGATTTCCCTGCGCTTGCTGGGTTGCTTTTTGGCCATGCCCTTGTTTGCCTTTCGCGCAGCACCTTTGAGACTGCGCGTTCTTTTGTCACTGGTGCTGGCGTTTGCATTATTGCCCTGGGTTCAAACACGTTTGCCGCCATTGTCCTCATTGCCCCCGGGTTACGCATTGGCGTTCATTGAGTTGGCTACGGGATTGACGGCAGGCTGGATGGTTCGCATCGGTTTGATTGCCGTTGACATGTTGGCCGATGTCTTGTCGCAGCAAGCTGGGTTGAGTTTTGCTGCAACCTTGCAGCATGATGCCAATTTGGCATCAGGCCTGACGGGTGAATTCTTGGGCATGGTGGCGCTGGCGCTGGCCTTTGTGCTCAATATCCACTTGGTCATGGTGGAAATGCTGTTTCAAAGCTTCTTGGTGTTGCCCTTGGGGACTTGGCCTTCGGTTTGGAATTGGGCAGCTGTGTTGGTGTTATTGCAAGAAGCGTTCGCCTTGGGATTGATTTTGGCCTTACCGGCCATCGTGATCTATTTTTTGTTCAATTTGACACAAGCGATCTTGGCGCGTGTCAGTCCACAGATGAACCTTTTTTCGGTGGGCTTTGCCATCATGATTCCTGTGGCTTTTGTGGTGGTCATGTTGATATTGCCTGCTTTTGGCGATGTTGTTCAGCGAGCCCTGGAGACTCCTTTCGAGCTGATACGTGCGGGCCTGCTGGTCAAGCCTTCATAGGCTTGTTTTCCAGGTCCGGCAAAGCGCCAATTTCAGGCAATGGGTGATCCGCAGCTGCTGTTGCTTGCTTGATTTCATAGGCCCAGGCCAACACCTTCGCCACAGCTTCGAACAAGGGGGCAGGAATGGGCTCACCTACTTTCAAGTGCCGATGCAGAAGCCTCGCCAGCGGGGGAATGCGTGCTACGGGAACTTGGTGATCCCTGGCGAGTGATTGAATGCGCAAAGCCAGCTCATCCACGCCTTTGGCCACCACGATAGGTGCAAGCATTTTTTCGGGGTCATACCGCAAAGCCACCGAGTAGTGGTCAGGGTTGGCCAGCACCACATCGGCTTTTTCAAGCGCGGACATCATGCGTGAGGTGGCGATTTGTCGCTGGCGCTGGCGCAAACGTGCGCGTAACTCAGGCGAGCCTTCGCTTTCTTTCATTTCCTGTTTGAGCTCCTCGGCGCTCATGCGCATGCGCTTGCGAAAGTTGAACCATTGGATGGCAATGTCTACTGCCGCGACCAGCACGATGGGAATCAACAAAAGCAGCAGGCCAGACTCCATCAGTCCCAGACTGTTGGATAAAGCCTGTTTCATGTCCTGATGGGTCAGGATGTTGAGACGATCCACCAGGCTGACCACATAGGTCGCACCGACGCCAAAAACAATACCCACTTTCAAGATGTTTTTCAAAACCTCGGTCAAGGTTTGAGCAGAAAAAATTCGACCTAATCCCGCAATGGGATCCAGTCGCCCTGGATTGAACTTGAAAGCCCAAACGGGTCGGAACTTCACCATGGCCAAGGGGGCAAGGGCCGATACCAGCCACAGGGGAATCATGATGGCCAGAATCCATACCAAGGTGGTCAGCAGGGGGCCGTTGGCCCACTCCAGCAGATGATCCTGCCAGTCCATGGCAGATGGCAATGTCAGCCCTTGGCGCACCAGGTCGACAAGCCCGCGCATCAGCGAATGACCGACACCCAGGATGAACGCAGTGAACAACACCAGGACGATCAGTGTGGTCAGGTCGCGAGATTGCGCAAACTGACCCTCCTCGCGTGCGCGTTCAAGCCGCCGCTCGGTCGGGTCAAGTTGTCTTTCTTCGCTGCTGTCGGAGGATTCGGCCACTACAGGTCAATTGCCAAGGGGTGAGGACTGCTCGGCATAAATTTCCAAACTTCAGCTGTCTGGACTGCAATTTTTGCCGCTTCACCCGATGAAACCGGGTTTCTGCTTCGTTTTTACCACTCAAATGGCAGAAATTCGCTGGTTTATAGATTTTTGATTGTTGGCACGGGTTTTGCAGAGTTTCATGGAAATTGTCATTTATGAACCGGAAAAAACGTGAATACCGTGCCCCGTTATGACCCGCTGACCTTTGGAGAGACTGCACTCAAACTGCGGTCGCTTCGCCATGAAGTGCTCAGCTCGAACCTGGTCAATGCCGACACGCCCAATTTCAAAGCGCGTGACATCGACTTCCAGTCGGTCCTGGCTGCGCGTTTGTCCGGTCAGGTTGACGCTGCATCATTGGGTCTGGACCGGACTCACCAAGCCCACATTGCCGTGCCCGTCAGCAGCACAGGGCCTCAGAAGCTCTACCGCGTGCCTGTGCAGCCGGCAGTCGATGGCAACACGGTTGATCCCGATGTGGAGCGAGGGCACTTTGTGAAGAACGCTTTTTTCACTGAAAGCGCATTGAGTTTCCTGGGCTCGACCCTTCGCACGCGCTTGTCCGCGATCACGGGGCAGCCATCATGAGCTTGCTGGGTACTTTTGACGTGGGGACCACTGGTTTGGTGGCGCAGTCTTTGCGTCTGAACCTGATTGCCTCCAATGTGGCCAATGCTGAAACTGCTGTCAGCGCCGATGGCCAGCCCTACCGCGCACGCCATGTGGTGTTTCAGGCGCAAGCGCGTACAGGCCAGGTGGGGCAGGGTGTTTCGGTGGCGCGCATTGTGGAAAGCGATGCCGCACCACGTCTGGAGTACCGGCCAGGCCACCCCCTGGCCAATGCGCAGGGCTATGTGACCATGCCCAATGTGAACCCCGCAGAGCAGATGGTGGACATGGTGTCTGCCTCGCGCGCTTACCAATTCAACGTCGAGATGATGAACACCACTCGGCAATTGCTGCTCAAGACCCTGGATCTTGGCAAGTGAATGGAGTCCTTATGACCAGTATCAGCAATATTCCCGTCTACGACCCGAGCAAGCCGGTTGCCCAAAGCACTGGCAATGGCACATCGGCCAAAGACCTGTCGCAAAACTTCCTGAAGATGCTGACCGTTCAGCTGCAAAACCAGGACCCGCTCAACCCGATGGACAACGCGGCCATGACAGCCCAGCTGGCCGCCTTGAACCAGGTGGATGGCATCAACAAACTCAACACTTCAGTGAGTTCGCTGGTAGCCCAGATGCAGTCGGCCAACTTCATGAACCTGTCTTCCAGTGTGGGAAAAACTGCTTTGGCGGCAGGTTCGCAAGCCTATTTTTCTGGCAATGCCATCAGCATGGCAGCCAAGCTCGACACATCGGTCTCTTCGCTCAAAGCGGTGATCCGTGGCACCAACGGGCAGATCGTCAACCAATACGACTTTGGTCCGACAGCCGCAGGTCTGACCGACTTTATCTGGGATGGTCGAGACGATGCCGGCAATGCTGTTGCACAGGGCATGTACACGCTGGAGTTGACCGCCACAGATGCGCAAGGCAAAGCCAGCTACCCGAGTTCCTATGTGGGCGCCATGGTGGCCAGCATTGGCCAGGACGGAGCTGACCTGAAAGTCGGTCTGAGCGACGGACGCAACATCTTGACGACAGACATTCTCAAATGGCTGGCCATCTGATTTTTTTCATAAACCCCATTTCAATTTTTAACCTGAGGACACTGACATGAGCAACTACACCGTGGCACTCTCCGGCTTGCAAAACACATCGCTGGCCATTGACACCGTCAGCAACAACATCGCCAACGCCAACACCGTGGGTTACAAGGCCGGCGAATATGTGTTCGCCGACCAGTTTGTCAAAGCCATCAACCCTGCCGATCAGGCCCGGGTGGGTATGGGCACTCAGTCCTTGGGCGTTCGCCGTCCGATGCTGCAAGGCACCATCACCAATTCCGCCAACCCTCTGGATCTGGCCATCAGTGGTAAGGGCATGTTCCGTTTGTTGCAGGGCTCCGGCACCGCAGGCAGTGTGGACCCCTCGGCGGTCTATTACTCGCGCAACGGCCAGTTTGGCGTGGACAAGGAAGGCTACATCGTCAATGAAAACGGCATGTATTTGACGGGTTATCAACCTACCCCTGATGGCGAAGCCATCAGTGATGATTTGATCAAGAACAATGGTCTGCTGCGCATGCCCAACAGCAACTTGCCTGGCAATGAGACCACTTATTCACGACTGTCCGCGATGCTCGACTCCACGGGTAATGCCTTCACCTCCAATGCCAATGTGGCATTTGATCCGAGCCAGTCGACTTTCAATGACAAGACCACACAAACAGTCTTTGACAACGAAGGCAATTCGCATACCCTCGAGGTTTACTACCGCCGTGTGAATGACAAGGCGCTCACAATCACCATCGGTGCCAATGGTTACACCTACTCGCCAGGCCCGTCTTCTTCGCCGAACACCTTGGGTGCAACCTCGGTGACGCTGAACCAAAATTCTGTGCTGCGTGTTGATACGGCGCCTTTGGCGACGACCCAGTCTGCCGGTTTTGCTTCGGCCGGAAGTGTTCATACCTTGACTTTGTCATCTCCTGCCAGCAGTGCGAATTTGGCGGTTGATGTCGCTGGCAAGCGTGTGTTCGTCAATGGCGTTGACACCGGTGTGACCGTGACCACGGCCTCGCCTGCCACCGGAACGTCCCTGACTTTGTCCGGGGCCATCAATGCCTCCTCAGGCGCGGCCATCAGCTTCTATCCTGCGGCCGATGTGAACAATCCGCTGAACATGACCTTGATTGCCCCCGATGGTACGGAAATCACGGTTCAAGGGACCACCAACCGTCCTGGCTCGAACGCGACGTTGACAACCACCATGGCTGAAGTCGAGGTTTATGCCTCTATCGATGGTCGTTTTTACGGTACAGACACTCAGTCAAGCACCAATCGCACAAGCACTGCGATGAATCCGCAAACGCCCAACAGCGGCAACATTGCATACAAGCCTGTGTCGAAGTTGGATTTCATCGGCGGACGCAACATCGATTCGCTGGTGACCGATCCGGTTTCCGGCAACCCGATGTTCAAGACCACCAGCACCTTGACCACGCGCGTCACCAACCAGGCCGGTGGCAGCTCGGATCTCGTGTTCGATTTGGATCTGTCGGATACCAGTTTGCAGGCTGGGGCATTCCAGATCACGCACAGCAATCAGAATGGCGAGCCTTTGGCCCGTCTGACCAATGTCACCGTGGACAACCAAGGTCGCATTGTGGGTGTCTATGGCACAGGCAAGCAGCAGTTCGTCGGTCAAGTTGCTCTGGTGCATTTTGATAACGCGGAAGGTTTGATTCCTGTTGGCAAGAACGCTTTTGCAGCTTCTGTGGATTCGGGTACCGAACACTCTGCCGATGGCGTTTTGGTGGGCCGTGCTGGCACCGGTATTTTTGGCGACATCAAGGGTCAGGCCCTGGAGTCTTCCAATGTGGATTTGGCCAACGAGCTGGTGCGCCTGATGGTGTTGCAACGCTCTTACAGCGCCAACTCGCAAAGCATGAAAGCTTTTGATCAGACTCTGCGCGACACGCTGCAGATGGTCAGCTGAGCTTTGGCCTGATTTCAATCGGTACTGAACCATGATCGACCGCTTTGTTTTCACTGCGATGACCGGCGCCAAGCATGCCATGGGGCAGCTGGCGACGACCACGCACAACATGGCCAACCTGCAAACCCCAGGTTTCCGTGAAATGCTGTCGACATTCCGTGCAGTGCCGGTTGAAGGTGCCAGTGCCGATTCGCGCGCCTTTGTGGTGGATTCGACTCCGGGTGCCGATTGGACCCCCGGCTCGGTGACGCCGACAGGCAACCCATTGGATCTGGCCATCGAAGACCAAGGACTTTTTTCAGTGCGTCGCGCCGATGGTCAAGAGGCCTATACCCGTGCGGGCAAGTTCCATTTGGATCCCATGGGCTTCCTGGTGACATCTGCCGGGCAAAACGTGCTCGATGACCAAGGGCGTTCGATTCAACTGTCCGAGGGCAGTCAGGACATTCTGATCCAGTCCAATGGTGTGGTTCGTGCCCGTCTGCCAGGCCAATTGGTCGACAGTCCTGTGGCACGTCTGAAACTGATCAACCCCATGCCGCACACCTTGCAGCGTGAAGCGGATGGTTTGTTCACTTCCAGCGAAGACCAGTTGCCTGCCGAAGAAGTTCGCGTGGTTCAGGGTTCATTGGAGGGCAGCAATGTGAATGCCGCCCAAGCCATGGCACAGATGATTGCCCAAAACCGTCTGTTTGATCTGAACATCCGTTTGGTTCAGGTGGCTGAGCAAAATTCAAAAACGGCAGGGTCTTTGATGTCCTTGTCCAGGGCCTGATGGCCTGTCAATGAAGGAGTAGAAACATGTTGAGATCACTTTGGACCGCCAAAACAGGCTTGGATGCACAGCAAACCAGCTTGGACACGATTTCCAACAACTTGGCCAACGTGTCAACGACTGCGTACAAGCGCGTTCGTCCGATTTTTGAAGACCTGTTGTACCAAAATTTGCGCAGCCCAGGCCTGAACGAAGACTCGGGTAGTTTTGTGCCTGCAGGTTTGCAAGCGGGTAACGGTTCGCGTGTTGCAGCCACACAGCGCATCAACAGTGCAGGCTCATTGGTGCAGAGTCAGAATCCTCTGGATATGGCCATCAATGGCAATGGTTTCTTTGCGGTTTCTACCCCCAATGGTGTTGCCTACACGCGAGCAGGCAACTTCATGCGCAATGACAAAGGGCAGATTGTGACTTCGGGGGGGAGCGTATTGATTGGTCAAAGCAGTATCGGTGCGCCCAGCCCGTCTGCCGGCATTCAGATTCCCTCGGATGCGACATCTGTTGTGATTGGTAATGATGGCACTGTCAGTTATTACAAAGCAGACACCACTACGCCCATCATTGCCGATCAGATCGCATTGGTGAACTTTGTTAATCCCGCAGGTCTGGCTACAGGTGGAGGTGGTTTGTATTTTGAGACCATGTCCTCTGGCTCACCTCAAACGGGCGTAGCGGGGCAGGCAGGTTTCGGCTCCATCAGCCAGTACTACACCGAGCAGTCCAACGTGAACGTGGCCGAAGAACTGGTTGCCTTGATCGCGGCCCAGCGTGCCTATGAAATCACGGCCAAGTCGGTTTCGGCTTCGGATCAAATCCTGCAAAAACTGGGACAACTTTGATGAAAACCATCGCATTGCTCTTGACGGCGCTCGCTGCGTTGGCGGGCTGTGCTGAGTTGCCCTCGGCGGCCAAGCCTTCCTTGGTCAACAACGAAACGTCGATTCGTCCGCAAGCGCAGGATGTGTCTCCTGCAAGCCGTGGTTCTTTGATGCCCGCGGCAACGGTCAATCCTTCAGCGTTTCGTGGTTTGTTTGAAGAGCGCCGTGCCGCCCGCGTGGGCGATACGCTGACTGTTTTGCTCAATGAAACCACTCGCGCCAGCAAAGACGGCGGCACCAAGGCCAGCCGCAATGCCGCCAACAACGCCAGTCTGGGTTTGAATTTCACCAACAACCAGACAGGCACGGTGAACAACGCTTCTGCACGCAACCTGATGGCTGGCGTTAACGGCAATGGCAACACCAATTTCGACAGCAAAGGCGGCTCGTCGGCATCCAACCAGTTCAGCGGCACCATCACCGTGACCGTGCTCGAAGTGTTGCCCAACGGCAACCTCAATGTGGCGGGTGAAAAACGTTTGGCTGTTGGCGCAGAAGAAGAAGTGATTCGTTTCGGTGGCATCGTCTCGCCCTTGAGCATTCAGAATAACTCGGTGTTGTCTTCACAGGTGGCTGATGCGCGCATCGAATACCGTGGCGCAGGCATCACCGATGAGGTGCAACGCCCAGGTTGGCTGACCAAGCTGTTCATGCGTTACTCGCCCAACTGAGGTTTAGATCATGAAGTTTCGTCTTTTCTCTCAAGTTCTCCTGGCGAGTGCCCTCTTGCTGAGCGCTTCAGCGGGTTGGGCTGAGCGTCTGAAAGACATGGCAGTGGTTTCAGGCCAGCGTGCCAACCAGTTGATCGGCTATGGCCTTGTGGTGGGTCTGGATGGCACAGGGGACAACGCTGGCCCCAATCCAGTGACGGGTCAAACGGTGTTGACCATGCTCAACTCTTTGGGGGTATCCGTTCCTGCTGGGGTGAATCTGCAAGCACGCAATGCCGCAGCGGTCATGGTCACTGCAGAGTTGGCAGCTTTGGCCCGCCCAGGGCAGGCCATGGATGTGACAGTCTCCTCGTTGGCCAATGCTCGCAGCTTGCGCGGCGGCACCTTGCTGATGACGCCTTTGCGCGCTGCTAACGGTCAAATTTATGGACAGGCCCAAGGGTCTGTGGTGGTGCCTGGTGCTGCGGTGTCAACGGCTTTGGCCAGAACCACCGTCAATCAGCAGTCTTCAGGGCGTATTCCCGGGGGAGCTATTGTGGAGCAAGCCGCACCAGAAGCGGACTTGAATCCGGTGGTGGAGTTCAACTTTCACAAGGCCGATTTCGCTCAAACACAACGTGCTGTCGAAGCGCTTGCACGCGTGATGGGCGCTGATGCGGTCGTGCCTGTGGATGCCCGCACGGTGGCCGTGCGCGTGCCCACAGAACGTACCCAACGCGTCAATACCATGGCTCAATTGTTGGAGTTGGACATCCAGCCCGTGATCGAGATGGCCAAAGTGGTGGTCAACGCCCGGACTGGTTCTGTGGTGATGAATCAGTCCGTTCGGCTGACCCCCTTTGCTGTGACGCACGGAAATTTGACCATTCGGGTTCAGGCGACCAACCAGGTGGTGCCCCAGTCACTTTGGGCTCGCAACCGCCCTTTGAATCAGCGCAATGAGCGTGCGAGCATTGACATGGGCCCTGCCGGGCAAATGGTCCGTGTGGATGAAGGTGCATCACTGGAGCAGGTGGTGCGTGCCATCAATATGCTGGGTGCTACACCGCAGGACCTGATGGCCATCTTGCAGGCCATGAAGTCAGCGGGTGCATTGCGGGCTGATTTGGAGATCATCTGATATGGCTGATTTGATCATTTCCGGCTTGGTCTCCGCAAAGCCGCTGGCAGCTCCTGCTGCGGATACGGAGCAAGTCAAGAAGATCAAGCAAACCGCCCAGGAATTTGAGGCGGTTTTGTTGCGTCAGATGTTGCGTGAGCTGCGCAGTTCGCCATTGAGCAACAGCAACAAGGGCAGCAATGCCACTTATTTGGAAATGGCCGATGAACAAATGGCCAATCACATGGCGGCCAACGGAGGCATGGGTTTTGGCAAAGCCATGGCTCAGCAGATGATTCAGCAGGTTCAAGCGGCCAAGCTAATCACTTCCGTGCCAAATGCCGTAAAGCCATAAACCAATCTGTCATTTGCACAGACTTGCCCACTGAGTAACGGAAATCCAAAGTGAGATCAGCAGCCCTTTTTGATAGCGCCATGGCAGGCTTGCAATCCGCGCAGGCGGGGATGCTGGTCACGTCGCAGAACGTGACCGGTTCCTCGGTAGATGGCTATGTGCGTCGCACATCGACCACTCGCATCAATGGCATGTCACCCACATCGATTGATTTGACGGGCACTTCTTTTGCCGTGGAGGGCTTCAGCCGCTACTTTGACAGCTTGCTGCAAGGCCAAGTGCTGTCACAGCAAAGTCAGACAAGTTACACGCAGACTTTGACCCAGTCGGTCTCGGCACTGGACGCCATGCTGACCGATCCAGCCACATCGGTAGCCTCGGCCCTTGGGAATTTTTTCAATGCAGCCGGCTCGGTGGCCAATGAACCGTCCAACTATGCGTATCAACAGAGCCTGATTGGCAATGCCCGTCAGGTTGCAGACCGTGTGCGTGGCTTGGCCAATGCTGTCGGACAAATTTCTGACAATGCACGACAGGCCTTGGCCGATGTACTCAACCAAGCCAATACATTGACGCCACAATTGGCGTCTGTGAATGCCAAGATCCGATCGGCTGCCACACCGGGCTTGGCTTACCCATCTGCCGATTTGCTCGATGAACGCGACCGTATTGTGAGCAAGTTGCAAGACCTGGTTGGCGGAACGACCTTGATCAATGAGGACGGTACGGCCAGTTACTTGATCAATGGTCAGCACTTGGTGGATCGTGAAATCGCGAACACGTTTGCCAATAGCTCTGGCTCCAGCCCTGTGCGCAGTGACCTGCCTCTGACAGGTTTGCGCATCAAGGTCGCTTCGGTGGATGGCCGCAATCCCGTGTTGGTTCCGCTGGTGATGGGTGCGATTGAGCAGCGTGCTGGTAATGGGACGCCCTTGTTGGATGCCAATGGCAACTCCTTGATGCTGGCTGGACAGACCGCATTGAAAGACGGCAAGGCGGGAGCCTATGTGCATCTGATTCAGAACTTTGTGCCTACGGTCCAGAAAAGCATCAATTTGTTGGCCGCGCAATTGGTTCGCAAGGTCAATCAGGTGACCAGCGGTACGGGCAATGCCATCAACCCTATTTATGGATTCGCTGCAACTGCTGCAGGTGGGCCTGCATTGACAGGTGGAAGTCTTCTCAATGGCTTGTTTCAGAAGTCTGCGACGCCCTTGACCGATTACACCTACGGTGAAATCATTGAAGCAGCCAATCCGCAAAGCAGCCATTACCAAATGTCGATGGACAATGCGTTATGCCGACCTGAGTTCGATGCCCGGCAATTTCAGGTGGTAGGGACGTTCGATGCATCGCAGTTTGCCAATATGGATGCAGCAGCCTCCGCAAAGCTGGAGGGACTGCGTGAGGATTTCTCTGCGCCAGTGAGCTTCATCACCAGCAGTGTCGCCACGACGATTGCGACCTGGAGAAACGACCACAAAGCCAACGAAGCCCTGCAGAAAAGTCTGTCGGATCAGAAATCGGCCATCACGGGTGTGAACCTCGATGAGGAAGCGGCCAACTTGGTCAAATATCAGCAGTTGTACAACGCTTCGAGTAAGTTGATCCAGACAGGGCGTCAGATGTTTGACACTTTGCTGGGCATGTTGTCCGGTCAATGAGCCGTTGGGGGATTTGAATCATGAGAATCAGCAGCCAGCAAGTCTTTGACAGCGGTGTTCGCTCCATTCAGCAACACACCAGTGATGTGGTCGAATACCAGCGCCAGATTTCTTCGGGGCAACGTTACCGTCTGGCTTCTGATGATGCCCTGGCAGCCGGTTTGGGTGTCCAGATTGCATTGGACAAGTCCCAATTCGCCATGTTTAAGGTCAATCAGGACCATATCAATGCTTCATTGGCCTCGACCGATTCGCAGCTCAACAACATCAACTTGGCGTTGACGAAGTTTCAGCAGATGATGGTTCAGGCCGGTAATGATGCCTTGGGTCCAGACAATCGAAAGTTGCTGGGCCAGCAAGCCATTGCTTTGCGAGATGCTGTGGCCCAATTTGCAAACGCTGAAGATGCCAATGGTCAGAAAATCTTGCGCGTGCAGACGCCATCCAAAGTGTTGGTGGCCCCCAGTGTAGAGCTGGAGTCTGGCGTCAGTTACGCCGAAGTGATGACCGGTGAAATAGATGTGCTGTCGTTCATGACCGACATCGCAGGGAAACTCGATCCGAGCACATTGGTGCCACAGCCTACAGTGTTGCCTGCCTCTGTCGCACCTTCGGCAAGTGACTTTGACAGGATGCAGACCGTACTCAAGCAGGTGACCCGTGCGCAGGTCAAAACGGGTTTGCTGCAGAACCAACTCGATGCAGCAACAGAAGCTGCTGATGTCCAAAAAACCAATGTGGAGCTGCAACGCAGTACCCTGCTGGACACCGACTTGGCCACCACAACGGCCAGCTTGGTCAAATCCAATGCACTCTTGCAAGCGGCCCAATCCGTCATGAGCAAACTTGACGCCAACACTCTGTTCCAAAGATTATGAATATTCCAATTGGATGGCTGATTGCCCTGGCCACATCTCTGGGCGGTTTTATTTGGCTTGGCGGCCATCTTGATCAATTGTGGGTACCACAAGAATTTTTGGTCATCTTTGGTGCGGCGTTGGGAACGCTCGTTGCGTCCAATAAATGGCGAAATTTGAAGAATTTATTCAAGGCTTTTGGCCGAATCTTTGTGCGCAAAGAAACTTCCAAAGCCACAAATTTGGCCTTGCTGTCGTTGATGTTTGAATTGCTGCAAAAGCTGAAGTCATCAGGTCCCATGGCGATTGCTTCAGACGTTGAGGCACCCGACAGTAGCCCACTTTTTGCGAAATATCCGTCTGTGCTCAAGCACAAACGTCTGGTCGAATTCATCACTGATTACTTCCGCATGATGATGGACGGTACAGTGACGCTCAGCCAACTTGAAACCGTGATGGCGCAAGAGATCGAAGTGCTCAATCAGGAGGCTCTGGAGCCATCAGATTCCATGGTGACCCTGTCGGACAGCATGCCGGCTTTTGGTATCGTGGCCGCCATTGTGGGTGTCATCCACACCTTGGCGTCGATCAAGCTGGGTAAATCGCCCGGGGACATTGGCGAGAGCATCGCCTCGGCTTTGACGGGGACTTTGCTGGGTGTGTTCAGCGCGTATGCCGTGTTCTCTCCCATTGCGCGCACACTGGAACAAATTGCTGCGACAGATGTGAAGCCGTTTGAGGCCGTCAAGGAGATCCTGATTGCGCATTACAGCAACTTCTCTCCGTTCATTGCCGTCGAATATGGTCGCAAGGTGATGTTCACGGATCAGCGACCCAGCATGTCAGAGCTGGAGGCCGGTGTGCAAGCCAATTCCGGTGCTGGCTTGCGCGGGTGATCCATGTTGAAGACGGCTACTTCTCCGAAGGCCATCGTTCGCCGAGGCCGAGCGCCCAGGCGAGAGAAAAGGCATGTGTCCCATGGCAACTGGAAGCTGGTCTATGCCGACTTTGTGACAGTGCTGATGGCCTTTTTCATCGTGGTCTGGATCATGTTGTTTGATTTGATCTCTGAGCGGGAGAAACTGGACGTTTCCTGTCTCAAGCCTTTGGCTGAAGAATTACAACAGCAGATCAACGATGACAAGACCTTCAAGTCGGGGCGCTCGCCATTACAGGTTGAATATTCGATTGAAGGTCTGAGGGTGACCTTGTTGGATACGCAAGATGCCATGTTCCAGCGTGGTGGAGCTATCCTGTCGGACTTTGCTAAGAAACAATTTGCGAAAATAGCATCTGTCGTGGATATGTGTCCCACGCACAAGTTGAAAATCGAAGGCTATACCGATGCCACGCCTTACGCAGGTGGCGTGACAGGGTATGGCAATTGGGAGTTGTCCTCTGAACGTGCCAATGCCGCACGGCGTGAACTGCTTGCACAGGACGTCGCTGTCGATCGCATTGCTCAGGTGATTGGATACGGCGATAGCGTGCCCTCATTGCCGGAAGATCCCACCAACGCCTTGAACCGCCGTATTTCCATCACGGTGTTGCCACCTAAGGTCAAGGGCGGATCTCGCTAAGACTGACGTCACTGTTTGAGCAGAATGAAACTTCTGGTTTTGTAGCCGATGTTTCTGCCGGACATGTTCGCGATACTGGACGTGGTGACTGTGCAATGGGGGCCACTGATGGACGGGCTGTAGCTGCTGCAAAGCGACAATCGGCCTGCGCCGCCAATCATCAGCACCGATTTCACATTCTGACTCAAGCCATAAGCCAGGTTTTGTCCCACTTTGCTGGTGGATGTGGGATAGCAGACCGAGGTGCCCGTGAAATTGGGTTCTGTGTACAGACAGACCGCTGTTTCATTCTTGTCAAAGACCCGCATGGATGCCAAATTGATGCCTTGCAAGCTCACGAGTTGTCCTGCAGCCTGTGTCGTGGTGATCGGGCGACTGGTCCCTGTCAGATTGGTCTGGGCGTAAGCAATGGCCGCGTATTCCGTGCTGGGCAGGTACAGGTATTGCGCAGTTCCGGGGAATTGGCCCGCAACATGGCTCAAGCTGCCTGTTGCACCCAAGCACAGTTGCTTGCCCAGTCGTGCGGCATCGGCAGACAGACAGATTGCTTGACTGGCGGCCAAACTTTGGACACGGTAAGACGCATACAGCGTCATGAACAGATCTCCCCAGGCGCGAATTTGGTTGGGCATCACACTCACGCAAGGCGTCGTTGCAGGATTGACGCTGGTGTTGTTGAGTGTGGCTTTGGGGCAAACCGTTGCAATCCCTTGGCTATTGGTGGTAATGGCAGAGTAATAAGCGCTGAAAATGGACAGCGAAACGCCTGTGACGTAGCAATCGGTGCGAGCGCCCAAGTCTGAACCGCGTTGGAAGCAGATCTGGCCAGTGGATGTGATGATGGGGGCCGGAGGCGTAGGTGCAGGTGTTGGAGGGACTATCGGGTTGACGGGAGCTTCTGGAGGCAAGCCGAGCAGTGTTCTGGTCGCCGATGTGATGTGCAAGCCAGGCTTGGTCACGTCAAAACCCGTCACCGTCAGGTTGGATCCCGTGGTCAGGGCTTGCTGAATCTGTGCCGCTGTTGCATTGGGCGCTGCGGTGCTCAATGCCGCTACCGCACCAGACACCAATGCGGTGGCCGGTGATGTGCCCCGCAAGTTGGCATCCCAGGTGCCGCCGGGTATGGGCAAGTTGTAGGGGCCGCCAATGGCGAAGATGTCGACCAAATTGCTGACATTGGAAAATGCGGCAACACTTTGTGCCCCCAGCGTGGAGGCGGCGACTCTGAATGCAGGGCTGATGCAGGCAGGAAAGGCAATCGAGCCTCTCAGCCCGTCGTTGCCAGTCGCGACCATGGTCAGCACCTGTGCATTTTTGAGGCGGTTGATCACATTCACAAATGGTCGCATGCCCGGTTCGTTGTCGCAGGCTTGCGCATAAGCACCGCCACCCAGACTCATGTTCACGGACACGATCGGCGGCAGGTTGTTTTGCCGACGCCGCTCGGCTTCGGTGGCTACCCAGTCCAAGGCCATCAGGATATCCGTGCCGCCGGCAGTCACGCTGCCATTGACCAACCTGAACACTTGAATGGGCCAGATGCTGGCGGCTTTGGCGATACCGCCTTCGGTTTGGTTGATCACGCTGCCCATGGCTGCTGCGCCAGCCATGGCGGTGCCATGTCCGCAAGCGCCCACGTTGGCGGCAGGACTGCCAGGGGGGAGCACTTGGGTGCAGGCCTGTCCCGCAGTCGCACTCGTGGTGTCTTGTGAAAGCAAGTTGGGGCAAAACCCCATTTGATTGGCTGAGGGGGCTGGCGCCAAACGGGTGGAGAAGCAACTGCCAGGCAACACGCGGTTGCCCAACGCAGGGTGATTGGCTTCCGAGCCCGTGTCAAGGACCGCCACCAGTCGACCCGCACCAGAGAAGTTCACAGCTTGTCCATCCACGGTGGCAGGCCAGGCTTGCACCCCGTTGTAGGAGTCGATCACGGCTTGGTCAATGGCGCTGAGTTGATGGCTCAACGTGATTTCTTCGACGATGGATTGAATTTCGGGCAGTGTTCGCAGCGCCTCTAGCTCGCATGCGTTAAGTACCACGCCTACAACGGCGGCACTTGTCGGTGACCTGACGGATGAGCCGCGGGCACTGATTGCCGGACATCCGGTCCGCTGGATCGCAGCCTCCATTCGAGCGAGGAATTGACTTTGTCGGTCTGGTGTGGAGGCCACGGAGATGTTGTTCCCTGTGTCCAGATCAATGAGCACAGAGACGGTGCCCGTTTCGTTTTCTTGCGCACGTTGCACCAACAGTGAAATGGGATCGGGGTCGTTACCCGAGATGGTTGTGGAGGTACCGCCAGAATTGCCGCCGGAGCAAGCTGACAGCAGTCCGCAAAGCAAGCCCAGCACCAGAAGTCGGTAGCCGGGCTGCAGGCATCGCTGCAGGCTTTGCCTTCCTGAGGTCATGCATTTCATGAACCGCAAGCCACATTGACTCCCAATTGGGCAGTGATTTGGTAGCCCGCGCGCAATTCATAGCCATTGCTTTGCAGAACCCGAATCTGAATGTCGATGCTGGGATTGCTGGCATAGCTGATCCCCAGTGCTCCCAATAGCACGCTGACAGGTGTGCTCGTTTGGGCAAATTGCTGCCGTGCCAGGATTTGGCCAGTACCGGCATTCAAAATCGTGATGTCGCCGCCGTAAACTTCGCTTGTACCTGTGCCATCCAATGTCAAAGCGCCCATGGCGATGGTGGCTGTGGCCCATTGAGTTCCTAGCGTGCGAGGGCACACATCCGGCACTGGATTGCTGACGCGCCAGGTGGCGGACACGCCCCCAGGCGCAAAGCAACGCAAATCTTCGATCAGTTGACCTGTGACAGTGTTCGCTCTGAAGATGCCCAGTTTTCTTTGGTCGTTGTAGGTCAACAGACACATGTCCCCAGTGCTGGTGTTGAGGTGAAAAGCCGACCCATAAGGGTTCACCAAGGTGCCAGTGAAAATCGGCGTGTTGCCGCAAGTGGCACCTGTCTGGGCCATGTCCAGGCACTCGATGCCATTGCCGCCCAGAGATGTGACCATGTATTTTCCCGTGCCGGGCATGCGTGTGACCAAGCCGTGCATGGCCGTTCCGGAATACGTCGTGGTGATGTTGGTGGCCAGCACTTGTCCAGCAAAGTCCATGCAGCGGGTTTGTGCCATGGACTCGCTGCTGAATGCGCAGAAGCCCTGCAGAGTCTCTTGGTTGAAGCGACCCAGGGGTTGCGATGTGGTGCCTGAGGCGTTGCTGTCGATCCGGCCGCAAGTGGCTTGTGTGGCCATGTCAAAGCAGATGGCCGAGACTTGACCGGTGCCTGTGCGGTTGAATCCGATGGCCAGTTTGTTGCTTCCAAGGTCCTGCATGCGGACATTGTTGTTGCCGGGAGCGTAGTCTGTGGCCAGAATTTTGGGGTAGCCGCTGCAATGGGTGTTGTTCACATCGGCACATGTCAGCTGCAGTTGGCCATTGCTGGTGCCCACTGCGCCATAAATGGCACCCCGGTCGATCACCAGACCATCTGCAGACAGGTTGTTCCCCCAAAAGGCGGGCATTCCTGCTTGAGGTGTGACGGTTGTGCACAGTGTGGGTTGCTCACCCAGACTGGGCTTGAAATTGCCATTGATGCAACTGTACGTGAAGACCCCGGCATTGGTACTGGTTGGAATGTAAAAGCGCTTGGTTGTTGGATCTTGCACATAACCAAAACCATTGGACGTGTTCACGTCGGTGCCCAGAGTCAGGGGGGTGATTTTTTGTGCCGTATATAAATCCAGCGAACCGATGTTCAGGCCACTTTGGTGGTGTGCGATCACCATGACGGCTGGATGGCCATCGCCATTCACAAAAGGCTGAGGTGCAAACCCGTCCCCATTGCCAATCTCGCTGGGGGGCTGTGTGAAGACGTTGCCTAAGTCGCGGTTGGCGTTGCCCAGGGTCGCGATGTTTGCCGAGGAGGGGGCCGATGTTGAAGTGGTATCAGGTCCTGTGCAGGCGTTCAGCAAGAGGATGCATGAAACTGCGTGAACAATCAGCTTGGACATCGGTCTGACCATTGGCTCACTGGTTGATGATGCTGCCGACCAATTTGCGATCCACCATGAAGTTGGTGGCGCTCATCACCAGGCCATCGACGGCGCGTACAAGTTTGACCGTCACATAAACACCTGAACTGCCGGCGTCGGCGTAGGTGCCGACTACCACCGCTTCGGCGTTGTGCTGTTGGCTGATTTCCCGAATCTCGCGCGAGAGCAGCATTTCGCCTCCTTTTTCCGTGATGAACAGGCTGCTGCGCAGTTTTACTTCCATCACGGGGACGCCTTGTTGCACCAGGCGGCTGGCCAGTTGTTCGGCCATCATCTTGCCAAAGATGCTGGAGCGGGAAACCTGGTTAACGTCCACCCACGAGGCCACCAAGACTCGCTTGTCCCTGGACAGCAATTCTTGTTTGGCGGCCGGGGTCATCAGGCGATCCGCTGCGGCATAGTTGCTGGCAATCAGCGGGTTGTGTTGCTCGGTTCCCGAAATGGCTTCCTGCGTGTTGGCACAAGCAGACAAGCACAGTACACATGAAAGAGTCGTCAAGTGCCAAATGTTCATCTGCGATCTCCTGCACCTTTGACTGGGAATTCCCTGCTGGCGGGGGCTGTCAAAGGTGGGTGTTGGTACACAAACAGGTCTTCGGATTGAAGGTAATAAATTTGCGTATTCGAAGTGAGGTACTGTTTGTCTTTTTGGACGCTTGCGGAGAGTATCAACTCGAGTTCCGGCGGTGGACGATGGTGAGTCATGGCGATGTCTGCAGCCACAGCGGCCAATGCACCTCCGGCGTTGGTCAGATAGGAAGAGTCATAGGTCACGATATCGCGTAAAACCAACAAACCTCCACCGAGTAAAGTGAGTGTGCCAGCACGATATGTGGCGACGTGTGACACTTTATTGACCTGTACTTGAAGTCGTGCCGTGTCCTCTGCTTGAGTGCTGACCTGAAGTCCTTGGGCAAGCAAGGCTGATCTGAGCATCGGAAAAAAACTGCGCTCGAAGGGTGTCGGTTGATTGGGCTCATCCAGGTAAATGGGGATGAGGTTTTTCTCATTGGCGAGCAAAGCCTGTCGAATTTGGCTCGAAAAATCTTCGGCGATCAGTTTCCAGTGCGCGGCAGATTTGAGCTTGTATTGGGGGGCAGAGGGGAAACTGACGGGGGTCGAAACACCATCTGTGCTGACGCAAGCGATCAGGCACATCATCAAAGTTCCAATTGCGCTGAGCTTGAGTAATTTCATGTTCAACCTAGAGCTATGGATCAGATGTTAATGGATATATAGATAGTTTTGACAAACTTATCAATTTTGGCTTGGAGAGGGATTTACAGCAGCCAATCAGAATTCGCCGGGACGTCGCCCATGATGGTTTCAATCCCCCGCGCCTGGCAGATCCCGTCCAGCGTGGCAAGTGCCGTGGCCTCGGCTGCCATCACGGTGAGCAGCATCAAGTCGGGTGCTGCCGTTTCGGTGCAGGTGGCCAGTGCGAACAGGGTGTCGCCGTCAAGCGTGGTGTGGGCAGGGCGGATGGCGCGGGCCAGGCCGTCGTGGGCGCTCATGGCCACGCGTTTGGCTTGGGCTTTGTTCAAAGTGGCGTTGGTGGCCACCACACCGATGGTGGTGTTGGTGCCGGGCATGGGGCGGGTGCTGCGCTCGCCACGCAGCAAGGCCGCTTGGGTGTTCAGCAGGCTTTGGCCGTCTGCCGTGCGGGCACCTGCGATGACTTGGCCGGTGGCCGGGTCCAGCACATCGCCCACGGCGTTGCAGGCCACCAGAGCACCGACCACCCAGGGGCCCACGCGCACGCTGGCGTTGCCAATGCCGCCTTTCATGGCGCGGTTCAGGCCAAACAGTTTGCCCACACAAGCGCCAGCACCAGCGCCCACATTGCCCGCAGCGGGTGTTTGGGCAGATGCTGCTTGGCAGGCCGCATAACCGGCGTCGGCGTCAGGCCGGATGGTCGGGTCGTCGCCCTCACGGACCACGGGCAGGTCGAACAGCACCGCAGCCGGCACGATGGGCACGCGGCCGTAGCCGGTTTCAAAGCCGATGCCGTGTTCATCGAGCCAGCGCATCACGCCGCTGGCCGCATCCAGCCCGAAGGCGCTGCCGCCGCTGAGCAGCACGGCGTGCACGCGTTCGACCAGGTTGGACGGGTTAAGCAGATCGGTCTCGCGTGTGCCAGGCGCGGCACCACGCACATCGACCGCGCCCACTGCGCCATCGCGGGCCAGCACCACCGAGCAGCCGGTCGGGCGTTGGCTGTGCGTGAAATGGCCCACTTGCAGGCCCGGCACATCCACGATGGAGCCGGTGGCGGTGTTTACAATCTTTGGCGATGTCATGTCGAACTCGTGTTGTCGGCGGTCATTCATCTTAGGCGAGAGCGTGTCATTATTCATTCTCA
>JACCDU011347729.1_pt1 | contig 24502 bp, 15 predicted proteins | sample 7446081 | NCBI WGS metagenome assembly JACCDU01 (sample SAMN15323447, study PRJNA562643) | freshwater metagenome | isolation source: river surface water | place: USA:Blue River Watershed | collected 2017-08-17
GGCGTCGCCGACGGCGGTGACCTCGGACTCGAGGTTCAGGACCTTGCAGGCCTCAAGGAAGTCGGAGATGGCGCCGTTGCCACGCCCGCCGCAGCCGATGAGACCGACCTTGATGCGCGGGCCGTTGCCGGCGGCGTAGGCGTTGCTGGCGGCCAGGGCGGCGCCGGCCAGGGCGGCGTTGCGGATGAAGTCACGACGTGGGGTTTCCATGGGGGTTAGGGATTGAGCCAAAGATTGGCAGGGACATCTTCCGACGCAAACCTCTCTCCGCTTTGGATTCAGCCCCGCCCCCATCCGCCGGCCCCCTCCGTTTCCTCCTCGCCTGGACCGGAGTGGTCGTGGCGTGTGCGGCGTGCGGGTCGGGCTTTCTCCACGGCCTGAGGGCAGCAAGCCTGGCCTTCAATAATCACCCTTGGTTGCTGTATGCCCTGCCCGGAATGGGTCTGCTCTCGGTCTGGCTCTACCGCAATTGGGCCAGGACGGCGGACGGGGGCATGCGACGCGTGCAGGAATCGTTCGAAGGAGGCGGCCCCTTGGCGGGCTCCACCGCACCAGCCATCATCGTCACGACTCTGCTTTCCCACCTTGGCGGAGCGTCCGTCGGACGCGAGGGGACGGCCGTGCAAATGGGCGCCGGACTGGCCGACGCCGCCTCCCTGCGCATCAGCGCCGCACCGCAGATGCGTCAGACGCTGCTGCTCTGCGGGATCGCCGCAGGTTTTTCAGCCGTCTTCGGCACTCCTCTCGCCGGGGCAATCTTCGCCTTGGAATTCATGCGTCGTGCCAGCTGGGCCTTCATCCCTTGCTTGGGCGCCTCATGGGCGTCGGACTTCATAGCCCGCAAGGCCTTGTTCACGCACCATGAAGACTATCGTCTGCCTTTTGCGCCTGACCTCGGGGCCGAAACCTTCCTCTGGGCCGCCGCGATCGGTGTCATCGCTTCCTTGGCCGCGGCATTTTACCTGCAGATTCTCCGCCTGCGGGGCAGGATTGAGACCGCCTTCCCCGACCCCTACCTCCGGGTGGCCGTCGGCGGCGTTTTCGTGGTCGTACTGCTCCTTCCCGAAGGCGGGCGAAGCTTCTCCGGACTGGGGCTGCAACTGATTGACGCCTCTTTCCTCACCGCCCTGCCTCTTCCGGTCTTCCTGCTCAAACTGGTGATCACGGCCGCCTGCGTCCTCTTCGGCTTCAGAGGGGGAGAGGTCACGCCCTTGCTGGCCGCAGGCGCGGCCCTGGGCAGCGCCCTAGGGGCATGGATCGGCCTGCCTGTCGCCCAGAGCGCCGCCCTGGGCATGGTGGCCCTCTTCGCCGGAGCGGGCAAGGTGCCGCTCACCTGCGTTGCCCTCGCGGCGGAGCTCTTCCACCCCTTGATGGCCCTGCCGGCCCTCGCGGCCTGCGTCATCAGCGCATTTCTCACCCGCCCGGACGGACTTTATCACCGAAAGCGGGATTGAGACGCTGGCGGTCCTCACTCCGGCGGGCATGATGAAGAAGCCGCAGCTCCATGTGCGCCACGATCAAAACCCCCGAGATCCTTAAGTCGCCCGAGACCAGGACGGATGACCGAACCGAACCCCTGGTGCCCGTGGTGGTGCATTTCACCTGCGAGCCATTTTATGCCGACGCCATGCGCGTCTGGAGAACGACCTACCTCCTGGACCTTGATTCAGCTCACCGGAGCGAACTGATCGACAAGAAGAACATCACCTACGCCCCGAACTGGACCTTCGTGCAATACGGGGCCAGTCACCGCTTCACCCTCTACTTCGCTCCTCTGCCCAAGCGGGTCATCCAGTTCGACCTCAGGGAGATCATCCCCCAGCCCGGCGGCTGGCACATCCAGGGCATCCGTCGCAATCGCGAGGACGTGTATCAGGTCCGGCTGCCGAACTGAGGAAGACGGACGCTGGCCGTCAGAAGTTCCGGCTGAGGGCGAAGGCCACGCGGTAATTCACGTCGCCCCGATCCTGCGTGGGCACGCCCCCGTCGATGCGCCAGGCGATCGAGAGATTCCCCGACCATTGGTCATGCGCATAACGCACCCCGAAACCGGCCCCGGAGAGATTCCGCGTCTGGTCCGAGGCCGCATCCCACGGATTCTCATTTATGCTCACGCGCGAGACGTCATAGAGCAGATAAGGGGAGAAATCGCCGATCGCGTAACGCAGTTCGACCTGGGCGAACCATCCTGCGTCCGCCGCCGCCTCCCCGACGGGATAGGCGCGCACGCCTTCAAAGCCGCCCACTCCGAGCCGTTCGGAGGAGTCCAGGTTCACCGAGGCCCACTGGGCGGAAAAGCGGGCATAGGCGGACAAGTCAGGGGTGAACGCCTGGATGCGAGCCAGGTCGAAATTAAGCTTCCCATAGGAGCCCTCCTTCCTGGCCGTGACCGCGTCGACCGCCGACATCGCGTCATCCAACGAAAGATTGCCCGGGGTGTAGCCCAAAGTGCCGTAACTCACCGCCCCGCCCAACAGACCGTCACGGTGGTCGAAGCGGAGCGAGATGGGCAGGCTGAGCGTGGCCTTCGATTCATGCACGGCGACGGCGGCGAATTCATCCCGCAGGTCCTTGTACTGCACCCCGACGGAAAGGCTGACATTGGTGAACTGCGAACGGACCAGGGGGTAGCTCAGGCCGGTGCTCCAGACGTTGGCGAAGCCGGTCGCTTCCAGAGCGGCGTATTCTTCGGCCAAGGAGTAGTTGGTCCGGGAAAATCCGACCCTCCAACGCAGGCCGCTGCCACCGACGGGCTTCTCATAGTCCGCCGTGCCAAGTATCATCCCTTCATCCGTGGCCATGATCAGGGCCGCCAGCCGGTCTCCGAAACCGGCCAGACTGTTCCGATACCAGGAGACATGCGAACGATAATAGCCCGTGAAGCGGCTGCCCGCGTTGTCGATGCCGACATCCCCCCCGTACAGAGCGTCCATCCTGATGGCGATTTCCAGATCAGATGTCCCCAGTTCCGCACCGGGGCTGACGCTCGGCATGACCGACAGTCCCGGGTTGTCATCGAAGATGAGCATGGTCCGCTCGAGCTTGGCGGACTGCAGAAGGTCCCCCTGGCGCAAATCAGCGAAATAAGGCGCCGCTCCGGCGACCAGCGACGGCTCGCCGACCAGCCTGATCGCGCCGTAACGCCCTTCCAGCACGGTGATCTGCAGGATGTCGTCCCGGAACTCCTGCACCCTGACGACGGCGCGGGCGAACTGGTAGCCGTTCCGGCGGTAATGGTCGCTGATGCGGCGCGCCAGCGCCTTCATTCCGGCAAGGTCGTGTTTCTGTCCCAGCTGATCGGCGACGACCGCCTTCAGCTGCTCAGCCGAGAACACGGTGTTGCCTGAAACCTCGATGTCACGGACAAGGACGCGCACTCCGCCCTCCATGTCCGGCCGGGCATCCTTGGGCGCAGGAAGCTGACCGACCTCGGCCGCAGGCGGAGGGACCGGACCTTTCGTGCCGAAGTTACGCAGCACGTCCCCGACGTCGGGAGGCGGCGATTGAGCGCCGAGGGTGGCGAACATGGCCTGCAGCAGCAGACACGGCACGGAGGGCAGGACGGATGAGATTCTCATGAAATGGCGGTCGGATTATTCGACGATGATGACGCCCCGGCCCAGATTCAGGCCTCCCTTGAGCACGTTCACCTTCACCGGAGGACGGAGCGTCCGGGGCGCCAGGACGGGATCAAGAGGCGGTCCGGCGTCCAAGATCAGCATCTTCATCTCCAAGTTGGCGATGATGTCGGGAATGGCGGAGGTCGGGGCGACTCCGGGGCCTTTCCGCTCGGAACCGTTGACGCCGGACGGCGGGGCGACGGCCTCATAGGTCGGCACCAGCGTCGCGAAGAGCTCGGCGGCTTCCGCAGGACGGAACGGAGGCGCCTTGGCGACCGCAATGACGCCGGGCAGGATGGTCAGAGTCCCGCCCTTATAGGCTATCTGGTAGTTCGGAGAGGAGTAGCCGCGGGGCAGCAGGACGTATCGGCCCGGCTCGACCGCCCCCTGGGCCGAACCGCCATAAGTCAGTTCACCGCCGAGCACCGCCGACGTCTGACCGCTTACGAAACCGGAATAGACGACGCCGGCGCCTCCGGCATACGGCTGATTGTCATAGATCTTGCTGACATCGTTCGAGGTCACGAGCAACGGCGCCTTCCTCACGACCAGGGTCCCGTCGACGTAGGCTATGTCGTAATTGGGAGAGGTCTGACCGGAGGCGGACTGGATGTAACGGCCTGGCTCCACGGCGCCCTGCGAAGTGCCACTGAAGACCAGTCTCCCGCCCAGACTCGCCGGGGTCTCACCCCTGAGGAAGCCGGCATAGGTGACCTGTCCGCCGGAAAAAGCTCCGGCATCATAGATTTTTTCGATGTCCTTCGAAGTGATGGTCAACGGCGTTCGTCTGACCAGCAGGGCGCCCCCTTCATAGACGAGCACCCCGAGATCCGGCTCAGGCAGCCAGGAATAGGCAGCGGCGGCGGTGGCGATGTCCGTCGGCAGACCGGCGTAGACGTAATTGAGCCCACCCAGGAGGTAGTCCGGGTAAGAGGAGTCAGGCCGCTGCGTCACCGCCCCGAAAGGCTTGGGCTTGGCCGGCGGAAGCAGATAGGGGATGGGATCGACGACATCCAGACCCATGCCGATCGTCAGCAGACCGCTCACATAGACTATGGAATAGTTGGATGAGCTCAGGCCGCCCGGAGCCAGTTCATAACTTCCGACGCTCGTGGCGCCCTGCGACGCACCGCCGTAGGTCAGGGAACCGGAAAGCACCGCCGGCGTCTCGCCATTCACGAGGCCGGCATAAGTGACTCCGTTGCCGCCGGCGTAGGGAATGCCGTCGTAAGTCTTGCTGTCAGGGTTGGCGGTGATCGTCAGACCGACCGGAGTGATGATGCCGATGTCGCCCGACGCGGTCGTGCCAGCGAGCCCGTAGCCGAAGACCTGGGCCTGCCCCGCAAGATTGGTGGCGCTGATGCCGGCGGCGATGCCGGAGACGGACACGGGCAGACCCGTTCCGACGTCGTGCGAGACATAGTAAGTGCCTGACGTCGGCAGGACTCCGACCAACGTCACCGCGTCACCCCCGACCGCTCCGGACAGGAGGTAATTGCCGAGGACGATGTTCGTGGCCGTGGCCAGACCGTCATAGGGCTTGGTGACCGAACCCACCAGGGACACCGTGAGTTGCGGGGCGAAGGTGTAGATCAGGCCGCTGCCGACGCCCAGGAGTCCCGCCGCATTGGACGTGTAGGCCAGGTCATACTGCTTGTAATCGTAGACGAGCCCCCCGATGTCATCGCCGGTCAGGGGGTTGAACGGGTCGCCGTTCGTGCTCCAGATGCGCCAGCCCAGTCCGGCCCCCGGAACCAGGGCCACGGTGCCGGCATTGTTGATGAACCTTCCCGAGACGAAGGCGATGTCTCCGTCCACGGCCACGGTGGCGACCGGGCCCAGGGTGACGGATGCGGCCCGCACGAGGTATTGGTGGATCTTCGTCGCCGCGACCGGGGTGTCATAATTCACCGGATTCACGGTGAAATTGGCGGCGCTGGCGTTGGCGGTGTAATAGTCGATCTTCGTGACCTGGATCAGCGACGGAATCACCACGTGGCCGTTGGGCAAGGGAGTGAAGCTGACCGTGGTTCCGTCCGTCAGCGTCATCACGCAGAAGACGGGGGTGCCGTGGATGGAGTTCTGGGCGTTGAGAAGCAGCGTCTGCGCGGGGATGCGGATGAACCCCAGCGGCATGCTTCCGGTGTAGGCGATGGGCGCTCCCTGGGAAAAGACCTGCTGAGTCGTGTAATCGATGCTGATCAGGGCATTGGGGTGCCCCGGCTTGAAATCCAAGGAGATGCTGCCGCCGACGGTCGGCACGAGCGCGGTGAAGTTTCCGTCGACCGTACCGTTGTGGGTGACGTTGCCGGAGCCCGCCAGGATCGTCAAATTCTGTGAGCCGCCGACATTACCGTTGAACACGACCGAGCCGCCCGCGGTGCTCAAGGTCCGGGTGGTGGTGATGCCGGCGGCGGCGTCGTAGAGGTAGACATTGCCGGCGTAGGTGAAGCCGTTGCCCGCGAAGAATCCCCCGAAGTTCAGACTGAGCCTCGCGCCGGCGTCGCTGCTGATGTCGGCCCCCACGTTGATCGTCGGAGCATAGAGGCTCAGGACGGCGTCACGGGCTCCGACGTAGGAGAAGGGGCTGATGAAATCGATGTGGGAGTTCGCCTGCAGGTCCACGTCCGCCAGGGAGAGGGCCGCGTTCAAGGTGGCCGGGCTGATCGCCGACTCCCCCGTGGCCGGAAGGCCCGGCAGGGCCGAGGACCCGCCCACGACGACGTTGATCACGTCGGGGTCGATGAGCCATCGGCCGGTCCGACCGAACGGCGCGAGGGCGCTCACGACCAGGCCCTCCGCCGCGTCGACCTTGCCCGCGGACGTTTCAATGAAACCGCCGTCGCCTCCGTCCGGAGCGCTGACGTCAAGCCGCCCACCGACCCGCACCATCCCTCCGTCCATGTCGGCCAGCAGCAGGATGCGCCCCCGCTCGCCGGTGACGAGAGTCTGGGCCTCGATGAGTCCCGTATGATTCACCGTCGCACTGGGGAGTTCGTCGGCCGCCGAGGCGATGAGCAGGACGTCGCCTCCCGGCGCGACGATGGCCCCGCCGTTGGCGACCAGGGCGTCCAGGACGCCGCCTTCGACGACGACGTTGACGACGCCGCCTAGGTCGAGCTTCACCTTGCCCGCCGAGGCCAGGATGACGCCGCCCTGCGGGGCGCTGATCCTGCCGTCATTCACCACCTTGGCGGCGACCAAGGCGACGAACCCTCCATGACCGTCAGGACGGGTGACGATGTTGCCCTGATTGATCACCGCCGCGCTGCCCGCTCCGGAAAGGACGTTACGTCCGTCGAGGAAGTCGCGGTCCGTCATCGACAACGTGGAGGCGAGGATGCCGCCCACGTTGACCTGTGAACCCGGAGTGAAGACGATGCCGTTGGGGTTCAGCAGGAAGACCCGACCGTTGGAGGTCAGCGCGCCCTGGATCACCGAAGACTCTCCTCCCACGACTCGGTTGAGCATGACCGAAGTGCTCGTCGGCTGGACGAAGTTGACGGCGTGCCCGGCTCCGATCGAGAAACTCCGCCAGTTGATCACGGCCCGGTCCGTCGTCTGCCGCACGGTCATTTCGCGGCCCGCCGCGAACAACGAAACCTCTCCCGCGGAGACGTTCGCTCCCGCGGGCAGCGTGTCCGCCTCGGCGAACGTCAGAGCCCCCAGGGCGAGGAGGAAACCGGAGACTTTCCAGCTGCGGCAAAAGGCGCCGCTCGCCGGAAATGTATCAAGGTACATTACTATTCAATGACGTTAAAAACGTAATACGCACCCTTATTCGCTAAAATAATTCAAATAGCAGGTCTTTGCTGTGCATTATTGAAGATTACCATCGACCGACCCAGGCCCGGACGGGGCTCAATTCGGCCAAAGCAGCCTCAGGACGATGCCCAGGACGACGACGAGGAACACAACGCGGATGAACGCCGCACCATGCTTGAGAACCAGGCCGGTGCCGAGGCGCACTCCGAACATCTGGCCGGCCACCATCACGGCCGCGGGCAGGACGGCCACATGGTCGAGGCAGGCGAAGACGATGAGCGAGCCGACGTTGCTCGCGAGGTTGACGGCCTTGGTGTAGGCGTTGGCCCGCGTGAGCTCCTGACCCAGCAGCGCCACCAGCGCCAGAATCCAGAAGGCACCGGTGCCCGGCCCGAAGAAGCCGTCATAAAATCCGAGACTGAGACCGAAGAGCCAGGAGAAGACGGCTGCGTCAAGGCGAGCCCTGGTCTCCGCGAGTCCCAGCCGCGGACTGATGGCGACGTAGATGACGACGGCGAGAAGCATCCAGGGGATGATGACCCTGAGGACGTCGTTGCTGATCAGGGTCAGGGTCCACGCGCCGACGGCCGACCCGATGAATGACAAGAGAACGGCCAGCCGCACTTCACTCCAGCTGACCAGGCCGACGCGGGCATAACGCATCACCGCCAGGGTCGTTCCGCAGGAACTCTGGGCCTTGTTGGTGCCCAGCGCCAGTTGCGGAGGCAAACCGACCCAGAGCAGGGTCGGCACGGTGATCAGTCCGCCTCCGCCTGCGATGGAATCGATGAACCCTCCCAACAGGCCCGCTGCGAAGAGCAGCAACAGTGACGACAGGCCGAGTTCCATGGTCCCGAAGGGATGCCCGTCCGGCTCAACCGCCGTCGGTCAGGCCTCGAAATCGAAGACGATCACCCTGGCCAGGTTGGGCACCACGATCTCCTTCACCCGTTCGTGTTCAGGGTGCGGCAGGTATTCGTCCCGGCTCTTCTGGGTGTCGAAGGTCATGACGAACCCGTGGGTGAAGCCGTCATTGAGGCCCTCGGGGCTCTCGTAGGGGCCATGCTTCATCGAGAGCAGACCGGGAATCTTCCCGACCATCCCGCGCATCTCGGCGAAGCAGCGGTCGATCTGGGCCTGGGTCACGCCCGGCTTGAAGATGAATGTTCCGTAATGGTAGACCATGGGATCAGTGGGCAAGGTGACAAGGGGGCACGGTGACAAGGAAGAGCCCAGGGCAGCTCATCTTCCCGCCACCCAGCGGACGGAGTTGCTGAGCAGCCGCTTGAAGGCGGGGTTGGCATGGGCGGGCTCCGCATGGCCAAGGGTGATGTTCACGATGCGCGTACGGGAGTCCTTGGCCACCCAGACGGTCGGGTAGTCGGCGGTCTGGCCGGGCTTGTCCCTCAGCTGGGGGCCGGTCAACGTGGCCAGAACCTGGGCGTTCTGAGGATGGGAGAGCACGGCCTGGTAGCTCTCGTCATTGATGGAGAAGTCGGCGACGCCGGCGGTCACCGGATGCGCCTTGTCGCGGATGACCACGGGCACGTCACCATGACCGTGACCGCGGGCGCCGCCGCAGACGAACCGTTCATTGTACTGGGGCGCATGTCCCCAATTGTACCAGGTGCCGGCGTGCAGGACGACGACCCCCTTCCCTGCGTCCGCATAGGCGTTGAGCGCCTTCTGGAATTCCGCCGTCCCGAACTGGCCGTGATTGCCGCTGAAGACGAGCACGTCCGTCTCACCGATCAGGGCCAGGGCCTCGGCGAGGTTCGGGGTTCCGGCCACGTCGTGTCCGTCGGCCTTGAGCGTGGAGGCGTCGGAACCGAGGAAGAACTTGGGGAAGTCATGCGAGGAACCGGCGCCGACGAGCAGCACGCGCAGCTGCCCGTCCTTGCGCGGACCGAACTTCTGCCCGAAGGCCCGGGTGGTCTTCGGATTGTCGACGGGCAGCTGGTCGCTCGGACCCTCGTCCTTGGCCTTCGCCTTCTTGCCCTTGCCCTTCGGCGCATCGCCGCCCTTGGCCCTGGGCGGGTTGGCGGGGCCGCCGGTCTCGACCGTGATGGCCACGGTGGTCGGGGCGATCTCCGTGTCCGCGCTCGTCAGGACGAGCTTCTCGATGACCTCGCCGCCTTCGACCGGCAGCACGAGCGTGCGCACCTGCCGGCCTTCGCCGTTCAGCAGCGAACGGGCGGACTTCGAGCCCGGGACGTCGCCCGTGCCGTTGTAGTCGGCGAAGTCCTTGGCGCCGTAGTAGACCTCCTTCTGGATCCGGCCGCCGAGGAAGTGCACTTCCGCGGTCATGGCGACGGTGTCGCCGCCGCCATGCGCGCCCCAGCCGCCGACCGCACCGAGGAAGTGGATGCGGGTCGCGGGCGAGCCGACGGGCACTTCGACGCGGTTGGTGAAGGACTTGGAGTAGGCGCCGCCGAAGGCGCCGCCCTTGAGCACGATCACGTTGCGTCCCTCCTTGGACTTGTCCGGATCGACCACCATGTAAGGCACGCCATTGGCCTCCTGCTGCCCGAACTTGGCGAAAGGCAGCGTGTCGCGCTTGGCGCCCTTGCTGGCGTAGAGTCCGTCCTTGGTGGACGCGGTGAAGGCCGGTCCGAGGTCGAGCAGGCGGAACCGGCCGACGGTCACGCCTTCGGCCCGCACGGCCACGCTGCGGAGATAGGCGATGACGTTGCGGAGTCCGTCCGCTCCGAGCGACTCAAAGCCTTCGGGCATGAGCGAGTTGGGCGACTTGGCGCGCTGCGCCACTTCGGCGACCTTGAGCTCGGCGGACTGTCCGCCCGGCAGCTTGAGCTTCACGAAGGTGGGGTTCTCACTGGCGATGAGCGCGGAATACTGGGTTCCATCCTTCATGCGGATGTTCCAGGTGCGATGCTCGTCATCCACCATGCGGTTGGGGTCGACGATGTGCACCAGCATCTCCGCGGGCGGGTGCGAGCCGATGCCCTGGAGGTTCGGGCCGAACTCATTGCCCTGGTCGCCCACCTTGTGGCAGACGGCGCAGGCGGCGAGGAAGACCTCCTTGCCCTTGGCGACGTCGCCGGCCTTCTCGACCTCGGGACGCAGGCGCGAGACAAGGTCGTCCTTGGCCGGGCTGCTGCCGACGTTGAGCTTGGCGAGCACGGCCGCGGCGCGCTTCGCGACGGCGCCGTCAGGATGACGGACGAGCTGGGAGGTCTGAAGCGGTCCGAGCTGCATCGGCGACACCGACTTGGCCTCCAGGGCGTCGATCAGCAGGCCGGCCCATTCGGAACGGCTGACCAGGGCGTTGAAGATCGCCGTGCGGGCGAGTCCGCCGGACCGGGGGAAGCCGGCGGCGAGCACCTTGCCGTAGGACAGGTCGCCGCTGGCCGAAAGCCCTTCGACGATGGCGCCGACGACCGATTCGGAGGCTCCGCCGGACACCGCCGAAGCGAGGGCCTGACGGACGGAAGCGTCCGTTGCCCGCAGGGCCACGAGCGTGCGGGCCGCGGACTCACGTGCGGCGGCGGGCGCGGACGAATCCGAAAGCAGCGGAATCAGCCGCTTCACCAAGGGCATCAGCTCGGCGTTCAGAGAGCCATCGGCGAACCAGCCCGCGGCCACGGAAGCGGCGGCGGAAGCCACGGAGGGTTCGGCCGCCAGCAGGCCGCGGAAAGCGTCCCGGACGGCGGCGGGATCGGAAGGGGCCGCGACCTTGCGCAGGGCGATCTCACGCATCAGCGCGGCCACGAGGGCCTTGTTATCCGAGGACACGGAGGCGCGCACGACGCGGGCCGCGGCATCCGGAGTGAGCGTGGCGGCGAGCGAGACCGCGAAATCTTCGCGGACAGGGGCCTTGCCGGACAGCATGACCTCGAGCGTGGAGGCGGGGTTGGCCGAAGCGGCCGCGGTGGCGGCGGCCGCCTCATGGGCGTTGGCCCAGGTGGACAGCAGCAGAGGACCGGCCTCGGCATCCAGCTCCGCCGCGCCCATGGCGCGCAAAGCCGCCAGGCGGACGCGGTCGTCCTTGTCCGCGATGCCCGCCTTGAGCGCGGCGGCGGGCAGGGAGAGGCGCGCGGCTTCGGCCACGAGGAAGGCGTTCTTGCGGACGGCGGCGGACGCGTCCTTCGCCGCGACGGCGAGCAGTCCGGGTTCGAGCCTGTCCAGACGCTGCAGCGCCCAGAGCGCGAGCACGCGGGCCTCAGGGAGGGCGTCCGACCGCACGAGGGCGTTGAGCGGTCCGGTGGCCGAGGCCTGGAGTCCGGCGTCTCGTTCCATCAGGACCCGCAGGGCGTTGAAACGCACCACCTTGTTTTGATGGCCCAGGGCGGCGACGAGGCCGGCGACGTCGGCCTTCGAAAGGTCGGGATGCGACAGGACCTTGGCGTTCTCGTGCTGGATGCGCCAGATGCGGCCGAAGTAGTGCTCACGGTCCGGACGCACCGAGGCGCCGGACTTGGAATGCATCGGCCCGCGGGTGTCATTGTGCGCCACGACGGGCGTGTAGAAGTCGAGGACGTAGAGCGCGCCGTACGGGCCGAACTGCAGCGCGACGGGACAGAACCAATGGTCCATCGAACGGAGCCACTCGCGGTCCTTCAGGGGGAGCTCGCCGGTGAATGTGCCGCCTCCAGGGACGAGCTTCTCGTGGTGAATGATGTCGAGGATCGGCTCCGTGATGAAGATCGTGTCGCGATACTCGTCGGGCCAGGCGCCGTGCTCCTGCACCGTGACCGCGCAGGCGGCCGTGTAGTAACCCACCTGGTCGATCTGCAGCAGCGGGGCGCGGTCAGGAAGGTCGGCGCGGATGACCGGGCGCCGGGGGTTGACGGCGTTGAAGGCCTTGGCGGGCGTACCGGGGGCCTTGGCGAGGATGGATTCCGGCAGGACGACGTGCTGGATCGGATTGCCGTTGGTGGCCTTTCCATGGAACAGCTCCATGTCCGAAGTCACCTCGTTGCCGAAGCTGTTGCCGCCCTGCGAGGCGATCTGCTCGATCGCCGAGCCGTCGGGCCGGAACCGGAACGTGCCGGAGGAGAGCCGCACCTTGCGCTCAGGATTGGAAATCGGGAAGGCCTCTCCGCCTCCGCCGTTGCTCGCGTAGACCCAGCCGTCGGGCGCGAGGATGAAATGGTTGGCCACGAAGTGGGTGTCGCCGGGGGTGAAGCCTCCGTAGAGCACCTGCTCCTTGTCGGCCTTGCCGTCTCCGTCCGTGTCGCGGAGCCAGACGATGTGGGGCTGGCAGACGACGATCACGCCATCGCGGTAGTGGCAGAAGCCCGTGATGAGCTCGAGCCCCTCATGGAAGACCTGCTTCCGGTCCGCCACGCCGTCGCCGTCGGTGTCGACGAGGACGCTGATCTTGTCCTGGGCCGGACGGTCGTAGCTGCCGGGAACGAGCACCCCGCCCTCCTTCCAGGCCTCGGCGTTGAGCGGGCGGCGGCCGTTGGGATACTCCGGAGTCTCGGCGACCCAGAGCCGGCCGCGTTCGTCCCACTGCATCGCGATGGGCTTGTTGATGAGCGGCTCCGCCGCGATCAGGGACGACTTGAATCCGGGCTGCATCCGGAAGGCGGCCATGGCCTGGTCGGGGCGGCTCGCCCCGCCGGCGGGATAGCGGAGATCGACGAGGTCGGCCGGCACGCAGAGCGCGTCGACGTCGGAAAGCCGCACGGTCCAGGCGACGGCCCGTTTGATGAAGGTGCGGTAGCTGAGATGGGAAAGGTTGGCCGGATTGCCTCCCTGCAGGAACACCGCGGCCCGGTGCTGGCCGGAATCATGGAGCCAGGCCTGGGGCTGGATGTCATAGATCGAGGCACGGGTCTCGTCGGCCACGATGTTCTTGCGGTTGTTCGAGACCTTCGAGGTGAACGAGGCCGCGAGGACGTCGATCTTGTCGGTGAGCGACAGGTCGAAGACCGTGTCGTCGAGCAGGTCGAACGTGGAGGCGTCCTTGAGCACCGGATGGGCGCCGGTGCGGATGTTGAGCATCATGAGATTGCGGAACTTGCGGCTCTCGGCCGTCCATCCTCCTCCGAGCACCTTGCGTCCCCACTCGGCGTCGCCCCCGGCGATGCCGCCGCAGACCGAGACTACGCCCTTGCCGGCGGCGGCGTGGGCGCTGACGGCGTCCTGCGCGGCCTTCGACAGCGGTTTGAACGCGGAGGAGTGCAGGACGATGACGTCATGCCCCTGCTTGGCCGGAAGCTCCGAGGGGGTGGCCGCGGTCGCCGTCGCGGCCGAGGTCGCCTCGAGCGACTTGACCAACGGGCCGGACACGGCGGGGTCGTCGCTGACGACGAGCACGCGGACAGGCGCGGAGCTGAGGACGGCGGCAAGGAAGGCCGGCGCCAAGAGGCGGGCGATGCGGGGAAGCATGCCCCGAAACTAGGGACGCCCCACCCTCCCTCAACCACCGAGTTCACCCTTCACCGCAACCCTCCCCCTCTCAAACGCACATGCCGGGGGCTCAGGACGCCCTTCCGGAGGCCTTCAGCACCCTGAATTGCGAGGGGGCGTGCCCGGTGCTGCGCTTGAAGGCCGCGGCGAAACTGTTGCCGTTGGCGAATCCGACCTGTCGGGCCACCGCCTCGAGTTTGACGTCGGACTCAGCGACCAGCCGGATCGCCTGCTGGATGCGCAGGTGGGTCAGATGGTTCATGGGTGTGCGGCCGATGTCCTTGAGGCAGAGACGCCGCAGGTGCTCGAAGCTCAGGCCTGAGGCGCGGGCCAGCGAGCGCATGTCCCAGGGATCGGCCAGGCGGGACTGCACCTGGTCCCACAGACGCATCAGCCGTTCGTCGCCGCGGAAACTTCCGGCGAAACCGCGGACATAGTCATAGACGAGCTCGATCCACTGATGGACCCGGCGCGAGGAGCCCGAACCGGCGGCCTCGGCCATCAGCCCTTCGACCGCCGCCCTGAAAGGAGCCGGATCGAACTCCGCCAGCACCGGCGAACCCGCCCGGAAGATCGTGCTGGAACGCACCCCTCCCGAAAAACGCACCCATGCGAATTCCCACCTTCGACCGCGTCCCATCCGGAAGCGGTTACGGAGACCGGCCGGCAGCAGGCAGGCATGGCCCGGAGGGAGCGAACGCCAACGTCCGTCCACCTGCACCTGCCCCTGTCCGCCCAAGCCCACCATGAAGAAGGCGCCGCTCTGCCGGTCGCGCACCACTTCGTAAGGAGGCAGCATCTCCGCCACCCCCAGATGCGCGATCTCGAAGAGCGAGAGTTCGCGGCAGGGCACCCCGGAACGGACCCAGGGACGTGCGTCGGCGGCGACGTCGGCCACCGCCGCCCGGCGCTTCGAGCGCGGATTCTCGATGTCCGTTTCAGGGTGGCGGACTTGCGTCTCGCTGTGGGGTTTAGGTTCGCTCTTCGCGGCCACGGGACTTTGCATAGCCGCCGACCCGACGCTGGCAACCCCCGGCTCGGCCCGACTTCTCAACCCAAGCCCAAGATGCCCAACCCCTGGACCGGAAAAGGAAATCCCTACACGCGCGAGGAGGTGCTCGAGCGCCTGCGCGCGACCAAGTCGGCCGGCCGGCCGATCATCGCCGCCGGAGCCGGGACGGGCATCTCCGCCAAGTTCATCGAGAAAGGCGGCGCCGACCTGGTCATCGTCTACAACTCCGGACGCTTCCGCATGGCCGGTCACGGCTCCACCGCCGGCATGATGGCCTACGGCGACGCCAACGCCGTGGCCATGGAGATCGGCGAATACGAGGTGCTGCCCGTCGTCGAGGAGATTCCCGTCATCTGCGGCGTCCACTGCACCGACCCCCGTCGCCGCATGTGGCACTGGCTCGGCAAGGTCAAGGACATGGGCTTCTCCGGCATCAACAACTTCCCCACCCACACCATCGTCGACGGAAAGTTCCGGCAGGTGCTCGAGGAGACCGGGATGAGCGTGAAGAAGGAGTTCGAGACGGTCGCCCTCGCCCGCAAGATGGAGCTGTTCACCATCGTCTACGTCGGCTCCCCCGAGGAGTCCAAGGCGATGGCCGAGGCCGGCGCGGACGTCATCATCGCCCACGTGGGCACCACGGTCGGCGGCTCCATCGGCGTGACCAACGCCACCATGAGCCTCCCCGAGGCCGCCAAGATCACCCAGGGTATCATCGACGCCGCCAAGTCCGTCCGCAAGGACCTCATCTTCCTCTCGCACGGCGGCCCGATCAACACGCCGGAGGACGCCGCCTTCATCAACGAGCACACCGACACCGACGGTTTCGTCGGCGCCTCCAGCCTCGAGCGCATGGCCGTCGAGCAGTCGCTCACCGACCTGACCAAGCGCTTCAAGCAGATCCCGGTGAAGCGGAAGCACTTCTGAGGATTTCCGACCATGGCGACGATCGCGGTACTCGGGACGCTTGATTCCAAGGGCGAAGAGCATGCCTTCGTCGCCGGTCTGATCGCCGCCCGCGGGCACAAGACCGTGCTGATCGACGTCGGTACCGGCGGTCCGGCGACGGTCGTCCCCGACGTCACCCGCGAGCAGGTCGCCGCGGCCGCCGGCATCGACCTCGCCACCCTGATGGCCCGGCAGGACCGGGGCGAGTGCGTCGTCGCCATGACCAAGGCCGCGCCGGTGATGCTCGCCCAGCTGGCCGCGACCGGCCGCATCCAAGGCGTCGTCTCGCTCGGCGGCGGCGGTGGCACGGCGATCGCCACGGCCGCGATGCGCGCCCTGCCCCTCGGCTTCCCCAAGCTGATGGTCTCCACGCTGGCCGCCGGGAACGTCGCTCCTTACCTCGGCACGAAGGACATCACGATGATGCCCAGCATCGCTGACGTCGCCGGCCTCAACCGCCTCTCTCGCGTCATCTTCACCCGCGCCGCCGGCGCCATCTGCGGCATGGTCGAGAGCGAGCCCAAGGTCGAAGCCGGCCGCCCGCTGGTCGTGGCCAGCCAGTTCGGCAACACCACCGCGTGCGTCACCGAGGCCAAGAAGGTCCTCGAGGCCGCGGGCTACGAGGTCCTGGTCTTCGCGGCGACGGGCACCGGCGGACGGATCATGGAATCCGTCATCGAGAGCGGCATCGTCGCCGGCGTGCTCGACGTGACCACGACCGAGTGGGCCGACGAGCTGGTCGGCGGCGTCCTGAACGCCGGACCCGATCGCATGGACGCTGCGGCCAAGGCCGGCGTACCGGTCGTCGTCGCCCCGGGCTGCCTCGACATGGTCAACTTCGGCGAGCAAGCCTCCATCCCCGCCAAGTTCGCCGGCCGCACCCTCTACGTGCATAACCCGCAGGTGACGCTCATGCGCACCGACGCCGCGGAGTCGGCCGAGCTCGGCCGGATTGTCGCGCTCAAGGCCAACGCCTACCGGGCCGGCGCGGCCATCCTGATCCCGACAAAGGCGATCAGCGTGATCAGCGCCCCGGGCAAGGCTTTCCATGACACCGTCGCCGATCAGGCCCTGTTCGGCGCCCTGAAGCAGCACGCCTTGGTTCCGGTCCACGAGTTCGCCCTGGAGATCAACGACCCGGCCTTCGCCCAGGCGTGCGCCCGGAAGTTGATCGAGCTGATGCAGGCGAGGAAGTGAGCCCACGAGGCAGGCTTGCCCTGCCCTCGGTCCGCGGTTCACTGGCACGATGCGGTTTCTCGTTCTGCTCCTCCCTCTCGCCGTCGGCGTCGCCGGCTTGCGGGCGAAGGAGCTGTTCGTGGCCCCGGACGGGTCCGACGAGGCCCCGGGTACCCTCGCCCGGCCCTTGGGCGGCTTGATGAAGGCGCAGGCGCTGGCGGAGCCGGGCGACACGGTCTGGATCCGCGGTGGGGTCTACAAGCTGAAGCCGGACCGGATCGCGCGCGAGCACCGGGTCTGGACGTACATCCATGAATTCCGGAAGAGCGGCAAACCGGACCAACCGATCCGTTACTGGGCCTACCAGGCCGAGAAGCCGATCTTCGACTGCACGGACGTGAACCCGCCCGGCCGGCGCATCAACGCCTTCCAGGTCGCCGGCTCCTGGTTGCACTTCCGCGGGTTCGAGGTCATCGGCACGCAGGTCAACTTCAAGGGCCACGGCCAGTCGTGCAATTTCGAGATCCAAGGCGGCCACAATATCCTGGAGCGGCTCGCGCTGCACGACAGTCAGGCCATCGGGGTCTACCTGCTCGGCGGCTCCGACAACCTGATCCTGAACTGCGATGCCTACCGCAACCACGACTTCACCTCGGAGGATGGCCGCGGCGGCAACGTCGACGGCTTCGGCGGTCACCCGTCGAAGGGCTCCATGAACAACGTCTTCCGCGGCTGCCGAGCGTGGTTCAACAGCGACGACGGCTACGACTGCATCTCCGCCTGGGAAAGCGTCCGCTTCGAAGGCTGCTGGGCGATGTACAACGGCTACGGCCCGAAGTTCGAGAAGCGCGGCGACGGCAATGGCTTCAAGGTCGGCGGCTTCGGCAATGCGCCGCTCCATGGGGTGCCCGATCCCGCCCCGCGTCACGTCACGGAGGGCTGCCTCGCCGTCCGTAACAAGGCCAGCGGGTTCTACGCCAACCACCACCTCATGGGCGGAGACTGGTCGTACAACTCCGCCTACCGCAACGCGAACGATTTCAACTTCCTCATGCGCCCGGCCGACAACTCCCGCGACATCGACGGCGTGGGCCACCGCGTGACGGCCAACCTGAGCTACCGCGGCCTGCGTGACTTCACCCGGCTCGACGTCGCGCGTTGCGAACTGAAGGACAACGCCTTCGCCTCGCAGCGGAAGTTCACCGATGCCTCGTTCGAAAGCGTCGACGATACCGCGCTGACGGGCCCGCGTCAGGCCGACGGCACCCTGCCGAAGGTCGCGTTTCTCCGCCCGGTCGACGCCGCGCTGGCCGCCCAGGCCGGCTACACCGCTTATCCCGGCTCCAAGCCGACCGCGAAGTGAACGAACCCGCCCGACCGCCGAACGCCCGCACCCTGCGCTGGGCCTATGTCGCGATGGCCTTCAACCTCGTCGCCTGGGGCCTGTCGTGGGTCAACGTCCGCGCCATCGTCCACCAGGTCGGCGCCGGCGAGCTCGGCGCCCTGCGCTACCTCATCGCTTCGACGGTCATGGGCATCATCTGGTTTTTCCGCGGCCGTCCCCTGCCCGCGGCACGCGACCTGCCGGGCATCGCCCTCCTCGGACTCTTCGGCTTCACGCTCTACAACCTCGGGATCAATTTCGGCGAACGCACCGTCGACGCCGGCACGGGCTCGATGCTGATCTCCTGCGTCCCCATCCTCGTGGTGCTTTACGGCGCGCTCTCCGGCACGGAAAAAGTCACGCGCTACGCCTGGCTCGGCATCCTCACGTCCATGGTGGGGGTCGCCTTCACCTCGGGCGTCCTCGAGAACGGGGTGACCTTGAACGAGGGGACGGTGCTGATCTTCGGGGCGGCGCTCTGCGCGGCCATCCAGACCCTCCTGAGCAAGCACCTCACCCGCCGGTACGCGGCCATCGACGTCACGACCTGGGCGATCTGGCTGGGCACGCTGGGCCTGCTGCCCTTCTCGCACGACCTGCTGGGCGCCGCCGGTCGGCTGAGCGTCCCCGGCTGGGGACACCTCGTCTTCCTCGGCGTCGTACCCGCCGCGCTTTGCTACACGCTGTGGGCCTGGGTCCTGCAGACGCTCCCGATGACGCTGGTCATGGGCTCCGTCTACGTGATCCCGCTCTTCTCCGTCGTCTTCAGCTGGGCCATCCTCGGGGAACACCCGCCGGCCGCCGCGGTGACCGGCGGCCTGCTCACGCTGGCGGGCGTCGCCATCGTCCAGCGGCTGGGTCGATCGCGCGGCTGAGACTCAGGCGAGACCGAGATGCTTGAGCGCTTCCGGGGTCGGCCCGTCGAAGTTGGCCGAAGGCGTGTTGCCGACGTACCCGAGTTCGCGCATCCCCTGCGGGGTCGTGTAGTAACCCCCGGCCGCGAGGTGGCGGAACCGCTTGAAGAAATCCTGACCGGGCTTGTGCTCCTTCTTCACCGGCTTCACGCCGCAGATATCATCGGCGATGCCGGCCTGCTGGGCCTCGGTCAGCTTCGCGAAGACGGCGCCGTGTCGGCGCTGCGCCTCGGCGTCGAGCCAGGTCAGGCCCGCGAGGATGATCGGACGGTCCTTGAGCGTCTCGTCGTAATAGGAACTGACCCATTCGTCGATGAACGCGGGCACGCCGAGCTCGGACGGCTTCTTGCCGCCGGCCTCCGCGGGTAGGATGAGGTCGGCCAACGCGTCGGCCGCGGCCCGCTGGGCGGGCGTGAACGAGAGCGGCCAGAGCTCGCCGGGGACGTAGGTCTTGTTCAGCACCGGGTCGGCGCCGATGCGCTTGCCGTGCGGACGATCGCTAGGTTCGGCCGCGCCGAGCGGCAGGCGGCCGGACGCGGTCAGGCCGACGGCGGCGACGGCCAGCCAGGCAAGCGCCTGGCGGCGATCGAGCCGGGGCGACGGGAAGGAGGAAGATTCGGGGGGCATGGTCGGCGGCTCAGAGGTTGCCCTTGCGCATCTCGTCGATGAGGTGGTCGCACGCGCGCCACGCCAAGGCCATGATGGTCAGGGTCGGGTTCTTGTCGGCGTTGCTGGCGAAGGCGGAGCCGTCGTTCAGCAGGAGGTTGGGGATGTCCCAGCACTGGTTCCAGCCGTTGGTCACGGATTTGGCGCGGTCGGCGCCCATGATCCCGCCGCCGACCTCGTGGATGATGAAGCCGCCGGGCTTGATGGCCTTGTCCCCGGTGGTGGGGTTGCCGGCGACGCCGCCGGCCGCCTCGATCATCTCCTTGAACGTGCGCTGCATGTGCGCGGCCTGGTTGAGCTCGTGGCTGGACCACTTCCAATGGAAACGGAGGACGGGGATACCCCACTTGTCCTTCACGGAGGGGTCGAGCTCGCAGAAGGAATCCTTGTTCGGGATCATCTCGCCGCGGCCGGAGAAACCGACGAACGAGCCGTAGGTGCGACGCAGGTCCTCCTTGAAGGCCCGGCCATAGCCCGGGGCCGCGGGACCGGCGACGTTGAGGTTCGGGGCCTGGCGACCGGTCGTGAACTCGATGTGATAACCGCGGGCGAAGTCGAGCTTGCCGGCGTGCTGCGGCCGGTAGAGCCACCACGGGACGTAGACGTGCGCGCCGGCGCCGTCCTCGTTGTGCACGGGGAGATTCTCGAAGGCGGGCACGCGACCGCCGAGGCCGGCCCCGACGGTGTCCATGATGTACTTGCCGACGAGCCCGCTGGAGTTCGCGACGCCCTCGGGGCGCCTCGCGCGGGAGTTGAGCAGGATGCGGGCGGTCTCCCCGGAACTGGCGGCGAGGATGACCGCGCGGGCCTTCACGACCCGTTCCTGGCCGGTCTTCTTGTCGACATAGGCGACGCCGGCGGCCTTGCCCTGGTCGTTGAGGATGACCTCGCGAGCATGCGCGTCGCAGAGGATGTCGAGGTTGCCCGAGGCGAGCGCCGGGGGCAGGTGCACCGTCGTGGACTGGTAGTTCGCCCGGATGCTGCAGCCGCGCCCGCAATCGGTCGCCCAGAAGCAGGCGGCCCGCGCCTTCATGGACTCCGCCGTCAGTTTCTGCGCGGTCGGGTTATGCGGGAAGAGGCGGCGGGGGATGTTCTCGTGGTCCTGGCGGGTGCTGAGCACGGCGCGGTGGATCGGGACGACGGGGATGCCGAGCTTGGCGACGTGCTTCTTGAAGTAGAGTTCGCCGGCCCGGGCCTTGGGGGGCGGGAGCAGCGTGCCGTTGGGCGAATCGGGTGTGTTCTCCAGGCCCTCGTTGGAGCCGTAGACGCCGACGAGCAGCTCCACCTTGTCGTAATAAGGGGCGACGTCCTCGTAGGCGATGGGCCAGTCGAAACCGAGGCCGTCGCGGGAGTAGGGTTTGAAATCATACGGGCCGTTGCGCAGGGAGATGCGTCCCCAGTGGTTGGTGCGACCCCCGAGCATGCGGGCGCGCCACCACCAGAACCGCTCCTCGGGCTTGTCGCTGGCCTGGGTGTAGGGCTCGTCCGGGACCTCCCACCCGCCGTCCACGGTCGCATCCGCGAAACCGAAGGGCTTCTCGCGGGTGGACAGGCCGCGCAGGGGCATCTGGCTCGGCGTCTGGAACATCGGGGTCTCCGTGGCCGGGTCGTAGTTGCGACCGGCCTCGAGCAGGAGGACCTTCACGCCGTTCATGGTCAGCGTGTAGGCGGACTGGCCGCCGCCGGCGCCGGAGCCGACGACGATGACGTCATAATCCGGACGCAGTTCTTTTTCCGTGATGATGGGCATGGGCGGAAGCGTTCGGCGGTTCAGCGGACGCGCCAGCGCCAGTGCTCGTCGAAGAAGCCGGCATCCGGGATCGCGCCAGGGGCCTGGGGAGTCACGGGCGTGTTGAGGTCGATGACGGCCCAGTCGGGCAGTTTCGGAACCTGCCGGGCGTTGTTGAGGTAGTCGTACTCGCGGTAGGTGAAGCCGCTGTTGATCACCACGTACTTCGCCGGATTGAGCGGGTTCGGGTAGATCAGGACCGGCATGTGGTCCTGCGGCGAGTAGGTCTTGTCGTTCACCACGAGTTTCTCGGCGGTCCAGGTGATGGGCAGCTTGGCGACGATGCGCGCGATAAGGGCGTTGCTGGAGGGGTCGCCCCACAGGATCAGGTTGTGCGCGGCGATGTCCTCGTCCTTGATGTCCTTGTCCGTCTTGACCGGGGCGAAGCCGCGGAACTGACGCCGCCATTCCCAGCTGGCGCGCTCCATCTCGGCCTTGGCCCAGGCGCCGGACTTGGCGTGCATCGGCTGACCCGTCGGGGAGACGAACAGGAAGGCGTCCATGAAGGCGTCGTCGATCGGGCCGGTCAGTCCATGGCGCTTCACCAGGCCGGCTTCGTCATCGTACGCCTGCACCTGCGTCCACTTGCCGTTGTGGGGCGCCCGGGCGAAGGTGACCTTCCAGGAGCGGTCGGTGGCGGGCGGCGGCGTCTCGACGTCCTGGCCGTCGATGTGCACGACGACCTTGCCGCGCTGCGAGAACGGCGCATGGCCGGGGGCCATGTCCAGGGTGAAGCCGGTCACGTTCAGGGTCTTGACGGTCACGGCGTTGTCACTGTCGACCTCGGCGGCGAGCCGGGCCGGCTGCCAGTGCTGGGCCAGTCGGTCGACCTGCACCCAGTGCATGCGGTTATAGCGGAGGAAGTAGGTGACGAGCGTGACCTCGCGGGGGGCGCGGACGCGGCCGACGGCGGCGATGGCGGCGAGCCGACGCTCGATTTCCGCCAGCGAGTCGGGGTGGATCTTGTGCGCGGTCTTCGGCCCGATGATGTGGACGAGGTCGAGGTTCTCGGCGCGGAGGTGCTTGGCCATGACGTCGGCGGCCTGCTTCTGCTTGTCGAGTTCGCCGCTGTAGGCCACGAGCGGGGCGTTCGCGAAATTGGCGGCGACGTCGGTCGCGTTGTACCAGGACCACAGCGTCTGCTGCCAGGCGGGGATCTTGGAGACGTCCTCGTTCTGGAAGACGTTCAGGAACTCGGGGGTCTCCGAGAAGCCCGCCCCGGGGTTGATGGCGCACCAGCGGTCGGTGTAGTGGGCGCCGAACTGCCAGACGGCCGCGCCGCCCATGCTGAAGCCGCGGATGAAGAGACGGTCCTCGTCGAAGGCATAGGACTTGCGGGCGTGCTCGTAGGCTTCCCAGAGATCGACCTCGCCGGCGAACTTGTTGGCGCAGCAGTAGCGGCCGTAGGGATGGAGGACGTAACGGTTCTGCGCCGCGATCTGGCCGACGGACTTGCGGCGGTCCTGCACGAAGCTGAGCTCGCTGAGGTTCTCGCCGCGACCGTGGCACCAGAAATCGAGACGGAGCGGACCGTGGCCGGCGTTCTCGGGGACGACGATCCCGTAGGGCTGGATGGAGCCATCGAGACGCGAACGGTAGCCTCGGATGACCGGCCCCTTCTGGGTGGTCCAAGGAGCCTCGCCCTTGGCGAAGGCCGCGGCGCGCGCCTTGCCCTCGGCGATGACCTCGAGCGCCGACTTGAACTCGGCCTCCTTGAAGAACTCGTTGTACCGCAGCGCCCAGTCGGCCGCCTTGTGGCAGACCTCGAGGTCGGGCAGCAGCTCCTGGAGCCGCGGGTTCCTGGCCTGGGCCTTGGTCGCGTTCTCGATCGCGACGCGCAGCTCGCTGAGCGCCTGCTGGATCGCCTTGCGGTCGGCCTCCGGGACCGGGACGCCGGGCGGGGGGATCGGGCGGACCGCGGTGGCCACGTTGTCCTTGGGGCCGTCAGCGAGGGCGACGGTGGCGAGGGCGAGCAGGAGGAGACGTCGCATGAGGGGTTAATAAGAGAATTACACCCTACCCGACCCCTCCGACAAGGTTCCTTTCGGGGCCCGGGCCGCCCCGGCGCCATTTGACTCGCCTCCCGCCCCTTCGTCACTCACTTCAAGGCCGAATGGCCCTGCTCAGTCTCCTCGATATCTACGTCAGTTTCGGCGGTCCGCCCGTGCTCGACCACCTCAACCTCCAGATCGAGGAGGGCGAACGGGTCTGCCTGCTGGGTCGTAACGGCGCCGGGAAGACCACCCTGATGCGCATCGCGGCCGGCGAAACCGCCCCCGACACGGGCACGGTCACGATCCCGGACGGGGTCTGCATCGCCCGGCTGACCCAGGAGATTCCCGAGGACCTCCCGGGGAACGTCCGCGACATCGTGACTTCCGGCCTCCGCGACGATGACCTCTCCGAGGACTGGGAGAAGGACCTGCGCGTCGACGACCTGATCGCCCGCCTCGGCCTGCCCGAGGATCGGGCGTTCAACGCCCTTTCCGGCGGCCTCAAGCGCCGCTGCCTCCTCGCGCGCGCCCTCGCCGCCAAGCCCGGCCTGCTGCTGCTCGACGAACCGACCAACCACCTCGACCTGGATTCGATCCTCTGGATGGAGGAGTTCCTGCTCGAGCAGAAGATCCCGCTGCTCTTCGTCACGCACGACCGCGCCTTCCTCCGGCGCATGGCCAACCGCATCATCGAACTGGACCGCGGCAAGCTCGCCAGCTGGTCCTGCGACTACGACACCTACCTCGTCCGTAAGGAAGAACTCTTCGTCGCCGAAGAGCGCCAGCGCGCGGCCTTCGACAAGAAGCTTGGCCAGGAGGAAGCCTGGTCCCGCCGCAGCCCCGGCGCCCGCCGCAC
>JACCDU010055680.1_pt1 | contig 24500 bp, 21 predicted proteins | sample 7446081 | NCBI WGS metagenome assembly JACCDU01 (sample SAMN15323447, study PRJNA562643) | freshwater metagenome | isolation source: river surface water | place: USA:Blue River Watershed | collected 2017-08-17
TCTCCAGCCCCAGGATGTGACGAGCCGACATCGAGGTGCCAAACCACTCCGTCGATGTGAGCTCTTGGGAGTGATCAGCCTGTTATCCCCGGAGTACCTTTTATCCTTTGAGCGATGGCCCTTCCATGCGGAACCACCGGATCACTATGCTCTAGTTTCCTACCTGATCGACTTGTCGGTCTCTCAGTCAAGCACCCTTATGCCATTACACTCTACGCACGGTTACCAAGCGTGCTGAGGGTACCTTTAGGAGCCTCCGTTACTCTTTTGGAGGCGACCACCACAGTCAAACTACCCACCACACAATGTCCCCCCGGAGGGGTTAGACATCAGATAATCCAAGGGTGGTATTTCAAGGACGACTAATCTACACCTAGCGATGCAGCCTCAACGTCTCCCACCTATCCTACACATGAATTACCCAATGTCAATGTGAAGCTATAGTAAAGGTTCACGGGGTCTTTTCGTCCCGTTGCGGGTAATCGGCATCTTCACCGATACTACAATTTCACCGAGCTCATGGCTGAGACAGTGCCCAGATCGTTACACCATTCGTGCAGGTCGGAACTTACCCGACAAGGAATTTCGCTACCTTAGGACCGTTATAGTTACGGCCGCCGTTTACTGGGGCTTCAATTCAATGCTTCGCCGAAACTAACATCTCCTCTTAACCTTCCAGCACCGGGCAGGTGTCAGGCCTTATACTTCATCTTTCGATTTTGCAAAGCCATGTGTTTTTGTTAAACAGTCGCCTGGGCCTATTCACTGCGGCTCTGTTGCCAGAGCGTCTCTTCTCCCGAAGTTACGAGACCATTTTGCCTAGTTCCTTAGCCATGAATCACTCGAGCACCTTAGGATTCTCTCCTCGACTACCTGTGTCGGTTTACGGTACGAGTTGTTGTAACCTGAAGCTTAGAGGTTTTTCTCGGGATCCCTTACATACACTATCCAATTTGCCGAAGCATCTCGGTACTATCAAGTTCAGCTCTCAGAACGGATTTACCTATCCCAATCAACGCCTACACTCTTTAACGTACTATTCCGTCAGTACGCGGTACTTTCATTAATCCGTCACCCCATCGCAGTTACAACAAGTACTGGAATATTAACCAGTTCGCCATCCACTACCCCCTTCGGGTTCGCGTTAGGTCCCGACTAACCCTGGGACGATTAACGTCGCCCAGGAAACCTTAGTCTTTCGGTGTGCAGGTTTCTCGCCTGCATTATCGTTACTTATTCCTACATTTGCTTTTCTATGCGCTCCAGCACAGCTCACACTGCACCTTCAATGCCCATAGAATGCTCCCCTACCAGTATATATTACTATATAATCCATAGCTTCGGTAGTATGCTTAATGCCCGCTTATTATCCACGCACGATCGCTCGACTAGTGAGCTGTTACGCACTCTTTAAATGAATGGCTGCTTCCAAGCCAACATCCTAGCTGTCTATGCAACCGCACAACGTTTATTCAACTTAGCATACATTTGGGGACCTTAGCTGATGGTCTGGGTTCTTTCCCTCTCGGACACGGACCTTAGCACCCGTGCCCTCACTGCTGAGTATATTTTATAGCATTCGGAGTTTGTCAGGATTTGGTAGGCGGTGAAGCCCCCTAGTCCAATCAGTAGCTCTACCTCTATAAAACTTAACCTCAACGCTGCACCTAAATGCATTTCGGGGAGTACGAGCTATTTCCCAGTTTGATTGGCCTTTCACCCCTACCCACAGGTCATCCGGAAGCTTTTCAACGCTTATCGGTTCGGTCCTCCATTCCGTGTTACCGGAACTTCAACCTGCCCATGGGTAGATCACAAGGTTTCGCGTCTACCCCCACTGACTATCGCGCCCTATTCAGACTCGCTTTCGCTTCGGCTCCGTGTCTTAAACACTTAACCTTGCCAATGAGGAGTAACTCGTAGGATCATTATGCAAAAGGCACGCCGTCGCCCCTAAAGGCTTCGACCGCTTGTAGACACACAGTTTCAGGATCTTTTTCACTCCCTTGTTCAGGGTTCTTTTCACCTTTCCTTCACAGTACTCGTTCGCTATCGGTCTTTGAGGAGTATTTAGCCTTACCAGATGGTTCTGGCAGATTCAGACAGGATTTCACATGTCCCGCCCTACTCAGGATACTACTAGGTATACAAACTATTTCGTGTACGGGTCTATCACCCTCTACGGACTGCCTTTCCATACAGTTCCACTATAATTCATAAGTCCACATCGTAGTCCTACAACCCCGTAACTGCCGAAACAATTACGGTTTGGGCTATTTCCACTTCGCTCGCCACTACTACGGAAATCACTATTGTTTTCTCTTCCTGCGCCTACTTAGATGTTTCAGTTCAGCGCGTTCGCCCCCCTAAGGGTGACAGGTCTTCAACCTGCCGGGTTTCCCCATTCGGAAATGTACGGATCAAAAGATATTTGCTCCTCCCCGTACCTTATCGCAGCTTATCACGTCCTTCTTCGCCTCTCAAAGCCAAGGCATCCCCTGTGTGCCCTTAGTAACTTATCTAACTCTTGTGTTAAATTCTTCTTGTTTACTACTTCAATCAATTCCAATATGTCAATGAACTTCGTCAGCCATCTAATCATTACATTCATAACAATCAAACAGCTTAACCAGTGGAGGATAACGGATTCGAACCGTTGACCCCCTGCGTGCAAGGCAGGTGCTCTAGCCAGCTGAGCTAATCCCCCGGAAAATTAGTAGTCCCGAGCAGATTTGAACTGCTGACCCCTACATTATCAGTGTAGTGCTCTAACCAACTGAGCTACGGGACTATTAAAAAACATAGTTCCCTACTAGCTCTTTCCCGTAGGGAGGACTCTCGCTTTCGCATTAATATTATCGAGAAATAGAAAACAACATTTCCAATCTTAAAAACCACTTATACCGGCTCTCCTTCTGTTTTTTCTCTAGAAAGGAGGTGTTCCAGCCGCACCTTCCGGTACGGCTACCTTGTTACGACTTAACACCAGTTACTAGTTTTACCCTAGGCAGCTCCTTGCGGTTACCGACTTCAGGCACCCCCAGCTCCCATGGCTTGACGGGCGGTGTGTACAAGGCCCGGGAAAGTATTCACCGCGCCATGGCTGATGCGCGATTACTAGCGATTCCAGCTTCATAGAGTCGAGTTGCAGACTCCAATCCGAACTGAGATTGGCTTTAGAGATTCGCATCCGGTCACCCGGTAGCTGCCCTCTGTACCAACCATTGTAGCACGTGTGTGGCCCAGGACGTAAGGGCCGTGATGACTTGACGTCGTCCCCGCCTTCCTCACTACTTGCGTAGGCAGTTTCTTTAGAGTCCTCAGCATTACCTGCTAGCAACTAAAGATGGGGGTTGCGCTCGTTGCGGGACTTAACCCAACACCTCACGGCACGAGCTGACGACAGCCATGCAGCACCTTGCAAATTGTCCGAAGACTGACATGTTTCCACATCATTCAACTTGCATTTAAGCCCTGGTAAGGTTCCTCGCGTATCATCGAATTAAACCACATGCTCCACCGCTTGTGCGGGCCCCCGTCAATTCCTTTGAGTTTCAACCTTGCGATCGTACTCCCCAGGTGGATTACTTATCACTTTCGCTTAGTCTCCGACAGTATATCGCCGAAAACGAGTAATCATCGTTTACAGCGTGGACTACCAGGGTATCTAATCCTGTTTGATCCCCACGCTTTCGTCCCTGAGCGTCAATTCAGGCCTAGTGAGCTGCCTTCGCTATCGGTGTTCTGTGTAATATCTATGCATTTCACCGCTACACTACACATTCCGCCCACTCCGACCGAATTCAAGACTTACAGTATCAATGGCAGTTCTATCGTTAAGCGATAGGATTTCACCACTGACTTATAAATCCGCCTGCGGACCCTTTAAACCCAATGATTCCGGATAACGCTTGCACCCTCCGTATTACCGCGGCTGCTGGCACGGAGTTAGCCGGTGCTTATTCATTTGGTACCTTCAGCTCTCTACACGTAAAGAGGTTTATTCCCAAATAAAAGCAGTTTACAACCCATAGGGCATTCTTCCTGCACGCGGCATGGCTGGTTCAGGCTTGCGCCCATTGACCAATATTCCTCACTGCTGCCTCCCGTAGGAGTCTGGTCCGTGTCTCAGTACCAGTGTGGGGGACCACCCTCTCAGGCCCCCTACCTATCGTAGCCATGGTGAGCCGTTACCTCACCATCTAGCTAATAGGACGCATGCCCATCTTATACCGCAATGCTTTAACTATCTTACCATGCGGTAAAATAGTACTATGGGGGATTAATCCGAATTTCTCCGGGCTATACCCCAGTATAAGGTAGGTTGCATACGCGTTACGCACCCGTGCGCCGGTCGTCAGCAATTAAGCAAGCTTAATCCTGCTACCCCTCGACTTGCATGTGTTAGGCCTGCCGCTAGCGTTCATCCTGAGCCAGGATCAAACTCTCCGTTGTATAATAACTTCGAATTTTAAGAGCTCGAGTATGTTTGTTTTTATTCTTAAAAACGCTGTTTCCTTATTTCTCAATACTTCAAAGAACTTTTTCTTTAGTTAGTTAAAAAAGCTTCCGCTCCTCTTAACCCTTCTTAACTTTCCGCTTTTCAGTAAGACCGTTGTCTCAATTGCGGGGTGCAAAGATATGTACTCTTTTTGGTTCTGCAACAATTTTTTGAAAGAAATTTTAATTTTTTTTTTCGGAAAAAATATAACTACCTGATTTTAAAGCAACTTAGAATTAAAGATTTTTTAACTTTTCTTTTAATTCATGAAGGGCACTATGTTGCTGCGCTTGTTCAGGCGTGCGCATGGAGAATGTAGCTTCGGTGGATAGCTTGATGATCACTTGATTATTTACTACTAATTCACAAATGCTTTCATTAGCATTAAAATCAAGTAACCAGGCTTGCTTATTTATATAACCAGCTCCCCAACTTGCCAAAACAATTTGAAGTGCTGCATTAAATTTATCTTGTAGTTCGCTTTGACCTGTAAATCGTATTTCCGAGAGAACGATGCCGAGTTGATCTTTAAGAATTTTTTGATCGGCAACTGACCAAGACTTAAATGCAGGTAAAATGCTTTCTAATATATAAAGCTCATTTGTATTTAATAGGTGACGCTCTACCCGATTATTGATTTGACGAGCAACAGTAAACCACTGTTTGAGCGCAACCAGCAAACCTATTAGTGTAACGATTCCGGAAAGTTTGGCAAGAAGAATGAATTCTTGCCATATTAATATTGGAATGAGCAATAATAATATGGCAAAATACGGCAGCCAAAAATTAAAACGGAATTTATTCAGCGATCCATTTGTCATTTCTCATTTCACCTTTAATAGTGACATCTTTGGTTCTAGAGTAGTCTTCGGCAGCCATGAGCATTTGCTCGCGGGTGTCACGTCTGATGAGTATGGCGGAGGATCCTTGTGATTTAACTTCGATATAGAATCCGTTTCTTAAACGAGCGGGTTTTGTTGGTGGTCTTCCCATTTTTAATTTGGTTAAAGTTTGATAAGAGTTGACAATATAACTATTAATTTGGACAATTGTTGTGTTTTTGTCAAAAATCATGCCTAATTCAATTCAAGGCAAAGCACTAACTTTGCAGCATGATTCAATTAGACCGTCTTGGATATTTTTTACCTCAAGGACATTTATTTGCCAACGTTAACCTTCAAATCAATAAAGGCGACAAAGTTGGTTTAGTAGGAAAGAACGGCGCTGGCAAGTCCACCCTACTTCGCATTCTATCTGGTAAAATTCAAGCAACAGAAGGTCAAATTCATCACCCTAAGAATTTGAAATTTGGCTTTCTGACCCAGGACATTCATATAGATGTCCAAAAAAGTGTTTATGACTTTTTGTTTTATTCGAATGAGTTGCTCAATCAAATCAGACAGCGCCTCGATGAGATCAATGAACAACTCATTACACGCACTGACTACGAATCGGAGAGTTATTTGGCTCTACTCGACGAACTCAACGAACTCAACCACAGTTTCAATGTGCACGACGGCTATCAATGGGAAGAAAAAATCAAGGCCACACTCGAAGGACTCGGATTTTCAGAACTTGATCAGCAGAAAAATATTGCACAATGTTCAGGAGGTTGGAAGATGCGTGCAGAACTTGCTAGAATTTTGGTCAATCAGCCAGATATTTTACTACTCGATGAACCTACCAACCACCTCGATATTTTATCGATCAGCTGGCTAGAAACTTATTTGCAACGCTTTGACGGGGCTGTTATATTAATTTCTCACGACCGTTTATTTTTAGATAACGTGAGTACGCGAACTTTAGAAATCTCTAGACAACAAATCTTCGACTTCCCTTACCCTTATACGAAATACAAGGAACTTCGGGCCGAAGAACTAGAGCGCCTAGAACAAGCCAAAAAGCAGCAAGACAAAGACATCAAGCACGCAGAAGAACTCATTGAAAAATTTCGTGCTAAGAAAAATAAAGCGGCTTTCGCACAATCCTTGATCAAAAAACTTGAGAAAACGGATCGCATAGAAATTGAAAAAGATCAAGTTGCAAGGTTGAAGTTACGCTTTCCTTTAGCAGTTCAACCAGGGAAATGGGTTTTAGAAGTTGCTCAATTAGGTAAAAAATATGACGAGCGCCAACTCTTCAAAGAAGTTTCTATTACCGTAGGGCGCGGAGAAAAGATTGCCTTGCTTGGCCCGAATGGTGTCGGTAAGTCTACCCTACTAAAAGCCATCATGGGAAACATTGAACATGAAGGAACCGTAACGCTCGGACACAATGTCAGTATTTCCTATTTTGCCCAAGATCAAGCCGAAAAGCTGGACCCTAAACTCAGTATTTTCGAAACTGTGGATCAGATTGCCAAAGGAGATTTACGCAAAGATTTGCGCAGTATTCTTGGGGCCTTCCTATTTTCTGGAGAAGATGTTGACAAAAAAGTAGCTGTACTTTCTGGAGGGGAACGAACGCGCTTGGCACTGTGCTGCTTACTACTGAGCCCATCTAATTTCCTAATTCTTGATGAACCTACAAATCACCTAGATTTACAAAGTAAGGAAGTCCTGAAGGAGGCGCTTGCACATTATGAGGGAACCTTTATAATTGTATCGCATGACCGCGAGTTTGTCGATGGCCTCAGCAATCGTATTTGGGACATTGAAAATCAGAATATCCTGATACATCACTTCAATTTACAAGAATATCTGGACTACAAAATGCAGAAAAACGCAAGTCCGGCAGGTAATAAAGAAAAAGAACAGACAAAAAACACGAGCAAAAAGGAACCCGAAGCACCTGTGAATACCTCACCTGCAAAACCTAAATTTGACAAGGCCAAACAGAAATTAGAACGCGAAATCAGCAACCTCGAGCAACAAATTGAGCAGCAAGAGCGTTTATTGACTGAAATTGAAAACGAATTGGGCGAACTCGATTACGAAGACAAGCAGCGCTACAATCAGGTATTAAATCGTTACGAAACAGAAAAAGCTAATTTGGAGGCACGCTATCAGCAATGGGAGCTCAAACAAAATGAGCTTTTAGAAGCTTAAAACCATTAATTTTAACTCGTGAAGACACTTGTATTTTTACTTTTGGGTATATTATTGCTTTCGGCAAATTGCAAGCCGCAAAATCAAAATCCTGTACCCTTTGTCCCTGTCGATGTAACCATTGACATCCAGTTACCAAGCTACAGCGAATTACAAGGAGTTGGTGGCTGGACCTACATTAATGGCGGCTCGCGAGGCATTATTATTTACCGCCGCGGCATTGAAGACTTTGTGGCTTTTGATCGCCACTCTCCTGCTGACCCTGACGGAACCTGCTCATTACCTTTATTTCCTGATGCACAAAATTTCTTGCAACTGAAAGACACTTGCAACAATGCCGTTTTTTCCTTGTATGACGGCTCACCGGTAAGCAACAGCATTTATGGTTTACGCCAATACGCAACCCAATTTAACGGAAACAACTTATTAAGAATTTACAATTGACATGGCAGACATTAAAGTAACTATCATTGACCGCGAAGGACAAGAACACGTTTTAGAAGGGCCAACAGACATGAACATGAATATCATGGAGTTGTGTAAAGCCTACGAACTTCCGGTGAAAGGAGAATGCGGGGGCATGGCGATGTGCGCCACTTGCCAATGTTATTTAGAATCTGAAACAGACTTGCCAGAACAAAGCGATGCAGAGCTTGACATGCTCGACCAAGCATTTTTCGTGAAGGGAAATAGCCGTTTAGGATGTCAGATTCAGCTCGATGAAAGCATAGACGGCATCGTCTTGAGACTCGCGCCTGAACAAGACTAATTCAATCTTGCAGCAAAAACTTTTCTGAATTTCTCGACCTTAGGGCGAACTACAGCCTGACAATAAGGATTACCTGGATTATTCTCAAAGTAGTTGTGGTGGTAATCTTCTGCCTCAAAATAATTATTGATCTCTACAATTTGAGTGACAATTTTTTGATCCCAAACCTTTTCTGCTTCTAATTTATTCAGATACTTCAAAGCCAATGCTTTTTGTGCTTCAGAATGATAGAAAATGACAGAACGGTATTGCGTCCCGATGTCATTGCCCTGACGATTCAGTTGCGTTGGGTCGTGTACAAACCAAAATACTTCAAGTAATTCCTCGTAGGAAATAACTTTGGGATCAAAAACCACCTGTGCTACTTCTGCGTGCCCTGTCTTTCCTGTACAAACTTCTTGATAGGTAGGATTTTGCTTTTGTCCACCGGCATAACCTGGCACAACAGATATGACGCCTTTCATGTCCTTAAAACAAGCTTCGATGCACCAGAAACATCCGGCGCCAAATGTGGCAATTTGGGTTTGTGTTGTCATGTTGTTTTCTTTTTCTGAAGAATTAACGGCCTTACTTGGTTCGAAATTTAATGCGGCCGAATTTACACAATATCTTAAACCTGTCGGCTTCGGGCCATCTTCAAAAACATGCCCTAAATGTGCCTGACAATTCGCGCATTTAATCTCGGTGCGCACCATGCCGTGAGAGCGATCAAGTTCCTTACTGACATTTCCATTGACTAAAACGTCATAAAAGCTTGGCCAGCCTGAGCCTGAATCATATTTTGTGGTACTTTCAAATAAAGGCGCATCGCAAGCAACACATATGTAGGTGCCTGTTTCGTGGTGATCCCAATATTTTCCGGTGAAAGGCCTTTCTGTGCCGCCATTGACAACATAACAAACATTTTCTGGCAAAGCCCTTCCATTGAAAGAATTGGTGTTCTGCGCATCTTTTTCTTTGTCTCCTTCTTGCCCGCAGGCGTTTAAACTGAATAGCATAAATAGATAAACTAAGTATTTCATGAAAAGATAACAAAAAAGAACCCTAATGGTTTAATCCGACTAATTTTGCGGCGTGATTAAATCCTACCCCAAAGATTTCTGGTTACTCAGCGCAAGCATGTTTTGCTTTATGTTGAGCTTCAATCTGATTTTACCAGAAATGAATGCATTCATAAGCGCACTCGGAGGCGCAGCTTACAAAGGAAGTATTATCTTTCTATTTTCTATAGCGGCAGGCATCTCTAGACCGTTTGCTGGAAAATTAGCCGATGTCATTGGTAGAAAACGCACCATGAATATCGGCTTGGCTATCACCATTCTTGTGAGTTTGGCCTACCCTTTTACAAGAACTATTGGGCTTTTGTTTGCACTTAGATTTATTCATGGCCTGAGTGCTGGCTTTAGCCCAACAAGTGCCACAGCCTTACTAACAGATTTGTTACCCGCCAAGCGCCGCGGTGCAGCTATGGGTATTTGGGGGACTGCAATTTCTCTCGGAATTGGTGTCGGACAATCTTTAGGGTCTTTGATCTATAGCTACAGTAATTACGATACGCTCTTTTTAAGTGCAGCAGCTTTTGGCTTTCTTGCAGTCATTTTTAGTACATTTATCAAAGAAACACTGACTGAAAAACAAGCCTTTAGTTGGTCTTTACTTCGTTTAAAGACCTCAGATGTCATTGAAAAGCCTGTAAAGCCAGCCGCGTTAATTATGTTTCTAACGGCCATCAGTTCAGGTGTCATTTTTGTACTTACCCCAGATGTTTCTGCCTTCTTAAATATTGAAAACAAAGGCTATTTCTTTGGGATCTATGTCCTGACAACTATCGTCATGCGCTTATTTTTCTCGTCGTTATCTGACCGAATTGGTCGGGAACAAACGCTATTTATTGGTTGTATTTTTCTGATTACAAGCATGATTCTTTTGGCGTTAGCAAAAACCCAATTGAGCTACACCATTGCTGCCGGAGTTTTCGGTCTTGCCACAGGTGTTTCAAGCCCCACGCTTTTTGCATGGACAGCAGATTTGAGCTTACCCGAGCGCCGCGGAACAGGTTCTGGCACGATGTTCATTGCGCTTGAAGCTGGAATATTATTTGGTTCCGGAATGACCTTTATATTTTACAATAATACCTTACAAAGCGCGCAAGTGCTATTCTACATCGCAGCTGCATTTGCGCTAGTGGCATTACTCACCCTTGTGTTTCAAATCAAAAGAAAACGACTTATTGGTGCTGATTCAGATATCGCTTCACTAAATAATGCCCCAAATAAATCAATGGGGTCAGCAAAATAGCAATAAGCATTTTGAGGATATAGTTGGTTGGCGCCACCTCAAAATAGGTTTCTAAGGTCATGGCACCAGGTAATACAAAGCCGATATACAAAACGATATAGGAGTCGATGAGTTGAGAAATCATGGTGCTTCCGGTGCTGCGCAACCAAATGAATTTATTGCCGGTACGCTGCTTTATTTTTTCAAACAGAAAAGCATCGAGTAATTGTGAAACCAAGAAGGCAACTATACTTCCTACAATGACTGCCTGTGCTTGTCCGAAAACCAAATTGTAGGCAGCATTGGTTGCCAATTTAGAACCCGGAATTTCATGAGCCGGAATGGACATCGAGATCCCCACAATCAAAAAACAATAAGCAATAAGCGCTGAAGTGATCCAAGACAGACGCCTTACCGCCTTTTGCCCATAAAATTCATTCATGAGGTCTGTTAGAAGAAAAACTACAGGCCAAGGTAAAATACCGATAATTGTGATAAAAGGACCAAACTGCTTGCCCAAAAAGTGCCAAGAAAGCGGGATTTGAATGAGTTTATTACTGATTAATTCTGCAGTAACCGCGTTGGTTATAAACAAACCTGCCAAGGCGATAAACAACCATTGGCGACGTTCATTGAGGTGCGCTTGATCCATAGTCAAAAGTAAGCAAATTATGGCGTGCCGTAATCGAGTCTTTTTGTTTTGATGTAGCGCTGAATATAATACTGTGATGTTTTGAAATTATCGATGCGCACACCTGTATTGGCTGAATGTATGAATTTAATGGCATCGGGCGTAACCTCTATTACTAAAGCCACATGCCCAACGGCGGTAGAATGCACGTTACTTCCTTTGAAAAACATGAGGTCTCCGGGTTGTATATCTGAGAGTTTCACGGTAGTACCTAATTCAGCCAAACCATAGCTTGTGCGCACTAAATCGAAGCCAAAATTGCCAAAAATATAGTTGATAAACCCCGAGCAATCAAAACCAGAAGGTGTCGTACCTCCATAGCGATACGGCACCCCTAAAAAACTTTTTGCGTAGTTGATAATGGCATCAACTTGCGGGTCATTTTTTGGAGTTGGTGTTTGTGCGCTTGCCTGATTCTGGAGTTGAAGCAACAAGAGCAGAAAAAAGATGCGGAGAAATTTCATTTTCTGACGTCTGTTGCAAAAATAATAATTATTTTCGAATGTTCATTCAAGTAAACAGATGCCCAATATTGAAAATCAAGCACTTAACAAATTATACTACAGCATCGGCGAGGTCGCTGAACTCTTACATGTAAATGCTTCATTGCTAAGATTTTGGGAGAAAGAATTTAACCTTGCGGTTTCAAAAAAGAACAAAAAGGGCAATCGCCTTTACACGGTCAAGGAAATTGAAAAAATTCAGCGCATATATCAATTTGTAAAAGTTGAGGGCTACACACTTGAAGGTGCTAAAAAAGCTTTAAAATCTAAGATCAATCATAGTGCTCAAGTAATTGAAGTAAATGAATTCATCGAAGAAAATCAAAGTAAGCAAAACCTTGCTTCAAGTAGCGTTTCCCAAAGCAATATCAATGCGCAAGAGCTGATTTCAAAATTGGAGCACATCAAGAACAGATTGCTAGTGCTCTCTTTTGAAAACGAAAGCCCTTCCGTAATTAAAGATCCAACTGAAGCAGCCGCTGCTTTTCAAGAAACTAAAAATGAACCCATTACAACTTCTGAAGCTGTAAGCGCACCAAAAACTGTTGCGCCGAAACCTAAAGCACCACGCTCTAAACCAGCAAGCAACGAAGGTCCTACGCTTTTTGATTTTTAATCATTTGTGCTAATTGCTGCATGTAAGCAGCTGCCTCTAGCATCCTAGAACCATACCACGAACACATTTCTCCGTCAATCAAAATGATTTGAGAGGCTGGAAAAAGCACTTGAACCTGTTCGATGTGTTTGGATTCAAAAGGATAGGGTTCAGAACTCAAGAAAATATAGGTGGGTGCTTTATCTGCCGTTTCAACATGGTTTTTCCAGTCTTCTAAACTCGGGTATCGTTCCAAAGCACAGGCATTCTTTAAGCCAAAATGACTTAAAAACGAATGGATATAAGTGTCTTTTCCGACCAGAAAATAGGGGTCTTTCCAAATAAAATATAGAAAAGTCTGGCCTTTAAAAAGCCCCTTTTGTTGGGAGAAACGCACTTTAATTTCCGCAATTAACTGCTGCGCTTGTTGTTCTTTAGCTACTGCCTTTCCGATCGTGCTTAAGGCCTCCAATGCACCTTCGATATCCAGAATATCAGTAAGCACTACCTCAAACTCTTTTTGTAATTGTTCAATAGCCTCTTTTGTGTTCTCCTCTTTATTAGCGATGATGAGCTCCGGTTGAAGCTGTTTGATTTTACTGATATTTAGTTGTTTGGTACCACCTACCCTGGTTTTGTTTTCATACCATTCCTTGGGGTGCACGCAAAATTTGGTAATCCCGACTACCTCCTCAGTTAGACCTAGCGCCCAGAGGTACTCAGTTAAAGAAGGAACCAACGAGACAATGCGCATAAGGCCCTAGTACTATGATTTAGCAGCAATCACATCGTATCGAGATACAATATGATGCTTTCCATCTGGCAATTCAACAAGGACAGCCGGCGTATTTTTATTGATCAGTTTACAGACGTCTTCAAGCGCTGTGTTGGCTTTAACAATAGGGAAAGCAGGCAACATAATAGAAGAAATTGGCGCATCGCGAAGCGCCGGGTTGTCTACTAACAATTGGTAAACATGGCTGTCATCAATTGAACCTACAAAACCGCCGTCTTTGAGCACAGGTATTTGAGAAATTCCAAAATTACGCATCTTGGAAATCGCATGAGAAACCAACTCTTCGGCATATACCGAAACCAAAGGTTTGTCGGCATGTTTTGCCACTAAATCGGAGGCGGTGAGCACTTCTTCCTCTAAAAAACCGCGTTCGCGCATCCATTCGTCATTGAATATTTTACCAACATAACGACTGCCATGATCGTGAAATAAAACAACTACAAAATCATCTTTAGTCAGGTGGGCTTTCATTTGCAGCACCCCTTTGATGGCCGAACCAGCCGAGTTTCCGACAAAAATCCCTTCTTCACGGGCCAATCGTCGGGTGTAAACCGCAGCATCTTTGTCGGTGACCTTTTCAAAATGATCAATTAAAGAGAAATCAACATTCGCTGGTAAAATATCCTCACCAATTCCTTCGGTGATGTACGGATAGATTTCATTTTCGTCGAAGATTCCTGTTTCTAAATATTTTTTGAACACAGATCCATAAGTATCAATACCCCAAATTTTGATGTTTGGGTTCTTCTCTTTTAAATATTTTGCTACACCTGATATAGTTCCACCCGTACCTACACCAACCACAAAATGCGTGATTTTTCCGTCGGTTTGTTCCCAAATTTCAGGGCCAGTTTGCTCGTAATGCGCCTGTCTGTTTGACAAATTGTCATATTGGTTAACATACCATGAATTCGGAATTTCAGTAGCGAGTCTTCTAGATACAGAATAATAAGATCTCGGATCTGTGGGCTCTACGGCAGTAGGACACACCACTACTTCTGCTCCAACAGCTCTTAAGATGTCCATTTTTTCTTTGGACTGCTTGTCATTGAGTACACAAATAAGTTTGTATCCTTTAATGATACAAGCCAAGGCCAAGCCCATGCCAGTATTACCTGAAGTTCCTTCAATGACCGTCCCGCCTGGCTTTAAGAGACCTGCTTTTTCAGCATCTTCAATCATTTTGAGGGCCATTCGGTCCTTGACAGAGTTACCCGGGTTTGTGGTTTCTACTTTGGCATAAACTTGGGCCGGAATGTCTTTTGTGATTTTATTGATGCGGACAATTGGCGTATTGCCAATGGTTTCGAGGATATTGTTATAAATTTTCATGTTGGAACTTTGAACAAAGTTAGTCATCTAGTTGAATTCACTAATTTTAAAGCATGTTAAAATATCAGCATTTCCTTTTTTCGATCCTTTTTGTTTGCATGGCAAGTGCCCAAACCAGCACAACAAATAGTCCAATTTTACCGACCCCTGCCGTTTACCAGCGTGTTAATGGTCAATTTGTTTGCAGTGGATCCTTGCTTGTCGACCCTTCTCAAATCAATCCTCAATTAATGCAATCGTTCAAGGACCTTGCATTATGGAGTCATGGTCTGAGCGTCGTACCTCATGTTCAAAATCCAATGTTGAGCTTCAAAAAATTGACTAATGTTAAGCATGATTCTTACAGCATCAATATCTCTGACCGCATTGTTATTTCCTACTCTTCGGACGCCTCGTGTTTTTATGCCATGACCTCGTTGCTACAACTCTGTACGCAATCAGACCAACAATTTGTTTTTCAACAGTGCTTTGTAAAAGACTACCCTCAATTTCAATGGCGCGGGCTACATCTGGATGTTTCTAGACATTTCTTTACGGTTGCTGAAGTCAAGCGTTTTATTGATTTGATGGCTTATTACAAATTCAACACGCTTCATTGGCACCTCACGGATGACCAAGGTTGGCGCATTGAGATTAAAAAATACCCTTTACTGACAGAGGTTGGTGCTTTTCGAGATTCTACCGTGAATCAGCACTATACTACAATGCCTCGTACTTATGACAAAACCCGATACGGCGGTTTCTATACGCAAGAAGAAGTCAAAGATGTAGTCGCTTATGCCCAAGCAAAGTTCATTGAAATTATACCCGAAATTGAAATGCCCGGGCATGCGCGCGCGGCCTTAGCTGCTTATCCGCAGTATTCTTGTACTGGTGAAAAACACGGTGTAGAAGGTCTTTGGGGCATTTTCGATGATATTTTTTGCGCCAAAGAAGAAAGCATTCTGTTTTTGCAAGATATCTTAACAGAGGTCATACCGTTGTTTCCGTCAAGCTACGTGCATGTAGGAGGAGACGAAGCGCCCAAAACGCGCTGGAAAAGTTGCCCCAATTGTCAGGCGATTATCAAAGAAAAAGGGCTTCATGACGAGCACGAACTGCAAAGTTATTTCATTGGCAGAATGGATGCCTTTTTGACACAAAAGGGCAAAAAACTCATTGGTTGGGATGAAATTTTGGAAGGCGGGCTGTCGCCAAATGCAACCGTGATGTCGTGGCGCGGCTACGACGGCGGAATGGCTGCAGCAGCCCAAGGTCACGATGTTGTAATGTGCCCTGGCTCACATTGTTATTTTGATCATTATCAAGGTCGTGGTGCAGAAGAACCATTAGCAATTGGTGGCTACACTTCTTTAGAGAAAGTGCTTTCATTTAACCCGATTCCACCAGACATGACAACAGCCCAAGCTGCCTACGTTTTAGGAGCACAAGGCAACCTCTGGACTGAATATATCCCAAATATGGCTCAATTGGAATACATGGCCTACCCAAGAGCCATTGCCTTGAGCACTGCCCTTTGGTCCGAGACCAAGGTTTCATATGAAGATTTTTTAGCGGTATTAATCGAGCATCATTTTCCGTTTCTTGATGCACATCAAGTGAATTACTCGAAGTCTGCACTCAAACCCGAAATCAAAACAATTAGGGCCGACAATGGGATTTCTATCAAAAAAATTGCCCCGAAAGGCATATTGGCTTACACCGAAGTGTTGGCCAACATTAGTGCCGCAAAACGCAAGACCAAAACTGTCCATTTAAAAATTGAACAAGGAGCAAACCTTCCTACCAAGGAGCTCAACATTATTGCACACAAAGGGCTTGGGGCACAAGTTAAATTCATTACTGACCCAAGCCCCAAATACGACAACGGTGGCCTCACCATTGTTGATGGTCAACTTGGTGCAAGACCTTGGAAAGGCAATGAATGGTTGGGCTTTGACTCGAACTCAGTGGTATTCGATATCGTGTTGCCAAAAGCAAAGAAAATCAAAGAAATCAGGATACACACCTTACACGACCCAAATTCTTGGATTTGGGCCGCACAAGGCTACGAAATTTCACTTGAACACTTTGGTGTCGGAAACGGAATTGCAGATGGCTACAGTACTGATGAAATACTCGTGGTCAAAATGCCCAAAGATCGAAAAACAAATACCATTCATGTCAAACTATATGGTATGGGCACTATCCCTGAAGGTGAGGCCGGCGCCGGAAATAGGCCTTGGCTTTTCCTAGACGAAATTGAAATTCGATGATTAAATAAATAACTTAAGCTTATTCAAGGAAAAAGCATTAAAAATTCATCTATTCAATTTATGGAATAATGCCTAATCTGACCGCATGCACAATAATACCAGCGGTATTGCGCACATCGAGTTTTTCAATGATCCTTAATTTATGTGTCTCAACGGTTCTAGGTGAAATGTGCAGTTCAAGCGCAATTTCCCGACAGGTTTTTTCCTGACAAATGCCTCGGATGACCTCAATTTCTCGGGCAGTGATGCGCTCTAGTGTTTGAATGGTTTTCTTTTCAGCATCTAGCAAGCGCTTTGTATGCGGATGCATATAGGCCTGCTGAAAAAAAACCTGCCGAAAAGCCACCACGGCTTCTTCTTGAATTTGCATTTTGTTGACCACCCCATGAAATCCCCATTTTAAATAAAGCGGAATCATGGCTGACTTGAAATTCTTGACTGCCAAAAGAAACTTAGCGTGAGGAAAAGTAGCCATCCAGAAATTCATGTAAGCTTGATCGAGTTCTTGTAAAAGATCGGCATCTATCATGATAACTTGAAAAGCAGTGCCTGCATAGCGGGCTCGGAAATCACTGAGATTAGGAGCCTCTCCTACCCATTCGAAATCATTGCGCTGCTCAAGCATGGCGCGTAATCCTGTTCTGAAAATGACATTTGAATCAATAAAACCCACGCGAATGCGTGCACCCAAATAATTACTCATACGACTTGCATTTTAATAGGCCAAAGCCCGGTTAGGTTAATACAAGTAGATTTGTTTCATGATGTAAAATTAAAGCTCCTCCACGAAAGTGGATTCCGTAGATTGACGGAATACCTCCAAATAAAGTTGCACGCAGCTCTTAACTTAAGTCAAGTATACAAGAAAATCGCTTGCCTATATTTGTTGAATGAAACGCCGGGATTTCACGACCTTACTTACTTTAAGCGCTATGGCTATGCCAATTGGAAATTTAAAAAGTTTAGAAAAATGGAGTCAATCGTTACAAGGTAGTAGCCTGACACCTAGCCTTTTTATTGGACACGGCTCACCTATGAATGCCATCGAAGAAAATGAATTTGTTCAAGGCTTCAGGACAGCAGCTGCCAAGCTACCCGAAATCCAAGCCATATTGGTAATCTCTGCACACTGGCTCACGAACGGAACCGCGGTTACCGCCATGGACAAACCCAAAACCATTCACGACTTTGGCGGATTTCCAGCTGAACTATTTGCCCAGCAATACCCAGCCCCTGGAAGCCCTACTTTGGCTCAAGAAATCAAAGACCTGATGCACGAAACACCCGTTCACCTTGACAACGATTGGGGTCTAGACCACGGCACCTGGACCGTCTTAAAACATTTGTATCCTGAAGCAAACATTCCTGTAGTACAATTTTCCATCGACTATAAGCAACCGCTGAGTTATCATTTTGAATTGGCGCAAGCGCTCCAAGCTCTTCGAAAAAAAGGAGTGCTCATTATCGGTTCTGGTAATATCGTTCATAACCTACGCGCCGTTGATTTCAGTAAAATCAATGAAGTTGGCTATGGATACGAATGGGCGCACGAAGCGAGGGCTTTTGTCAATCAGGCTATAAGAACCGGGAATTTCAAAGCCCTTATGAATTTGGAAGCGGCGCCTATTGCCATGAAAATGGCTGTCCCAACCCCTGATCATTACATCCCACTACTCTATATTCTCGGTTTAAAAAATGAAAAGGAAGAACTCAGCTTTTTCAATGACAAGCTCTTGGCCGGAAGTTTGAGCATGACCTCACTACAGATTGGCTAGATTTTCTAAAAATAAACTTCTTGGTCGGGTCGGATGTTCTATCTTTGTATCTGAAATAAAAAGCATATGTCACAAAGAAATTGGCAATCCATCAAATCCTATGAAGATATCAAATTTGAGTTCTTTGAAGGAATCGGAAAAATTACCATCAACAGACCAAAAGTTTACAACGCATTTAGACCTGAGACTAACTTTGAAATGCTAGACGCTATGGCTATTTGCCGCGAGCGTCCGGACATCAATGTGGTTGTCTTGACAGGTGAAGGCGACAAAGCCTTTTGTTCAGGCGGAGATCAAAACGTAAAAGGGGTTGGTGGCTATATTTCAGAAAATGGCGTTCCAAGACTCAATGTACTCGATTTACACAAAGCCATTCGCTCTTTACCTAAGCCAGTGATTGCTATGGTTAATGGCTATGCCATTGGTGGAGGCCACGTTTTGCACGTTGTCTGCGACCTCACTATTGCTTCAGAAAATGCGCGCTTTGGCCAAACAGGGCCTAAAGTGGGTAGCTTCGATGGCGGTTTTGGTTCTTCTTATTTGGCTCGTCACGTAGGTCAAAAGAAAGCTCGTGAGATTTGGTTCTTGTGTAATCAATACACTGCTGAAGAAGCCGAAAAGATGGGCATGGTCAATAAAGTTGTTCCGCTTGCAGACCTCGAAGATACAGTTGTAGAATGGTCAAAAATCATCATGAAAAGAAGCCCTTTGGCGATTCGCATGATCAAAAGAGCTATGAATGCTGAACTCGATGGTCAACACGGTCTAATGGAGCTAGCCGGTGACGCCACCCTACTCTATTACCTGACTGAAGAAGCGCAAGAGGGCAAACACGCCTTTTTAGAAAAAAGAGATCCTAATTTCCAACAATATCCAAAATTCCCTTAATGTCTATATCAGCTTTAGAACCACAAGTACTTTGGCAACATTTCGCAGCGCTCAATGCAGTGCCACGCCCCTCTAAAAAAGAAGCGCGTGTCATTGCCTTCATGAAAGCCTTTGGCGAAGGCCTTGGTCTTGAAACACTCGTTGACAAAGCCGGAAACGTCATTATTAAAAAACCTGCCACAGCTGGTATGGAAAGTCGCCAAACAGTGATTTTGCAGTCGCACCTAGACATGGTGCACCAAAAAAATGCTAGTACTGTTTTTGATTTTGAGAAACAAGGCATTGAGATGTTTATTGATGCAGATTGGGTAAAAGCCAAAGGAACCACCCTAGGTGCCGACAACGGTATTGGCGTAGCTGCTATCATGGCCGTTCTTTCAAGCACAACAATTGCCCACCCAGCATTAGAAGCTTTTTTCACTATTGATGAAGAAACCGGCATGACTGGCGCAAAAGAAATGGAGGCTCACTTTTTAAGCGGCACCGTTCTTCTGAACCTTGACACCGAAGATGACGACGAATTGTCTGTCGGTTGTGCAGGAGGCATCGATACCAACACCAACTATCATTACAATGAAGTAGCTGCAAATACAGCTAACCCTTGTTTTGAAATCAACATCAAGGGCTTGCTTGGCGGGCACTCTGGCATGGATATCGACAAAGGTCGTGGCAACGCTAACAAATGGATGGCACGCATCATTTGGGAACTCATGCAGCAACAAGAACTCCACCTGCATGCATTTGACGGCGGCAGTTTAAGAAATGCCATTCCAAGAGAAGCGGTAGCCATTGTGAGTTGCCCGGATAAATCATTATTTGAAGTTAAACTTGAAGCAATTGTCGCTGACTTAAAAAACGAATACCATAGCGTAGAACCTCATTTTGAAATCAGTGCAACTGCAATAGCTTGCCCTGAAAAGTCAATGAGTACTTTAGATCTCAAAAAGATCATTCAAACACTGTGCTCAGTGCACAACGGTGTTTTCAGAATGAGCCCAGCAATTGAAGGGCTTGTTGAAGCTTCTTCTTCTTTGGCACGCGTTATCATTAAAGATGGTGTTTTCACAACGCAATCTTTGCAAAGAAGTTCTGTAGAAAGTACCAAAAGAGAAGTCAGTATGGCTTTGGCTTGTGCTTTTGAAAATATGGGAGCAACTGTTGAACAATCTGGAGATTACCCTGGTTGGCAACCCAACATGCAATCTCCCATTTTAAATACCATGACCAATCTTTATCGTTCGCTCTTTCATGAAGAGCCTAAAGTGAAAGCGTGTCATGCTGGTCTAGAATGTGGCTTACTCGGTGAAAAACTACCAGGTGTGGACATGATTTCATTTGGCCCAAATATCCGAGCTGCACACTCGCCAGACGAGAAAGTACAGATTTCTTCGGTTCAAAAATTTTGGCAGTATTTCTTAGCCAGTCTTCAACAAATTCCAAACGCTTAATTCCACAACATGACCCAACAACTCAATACCATTGAAGAAGCCATCTACGAGATCCAACAAGGACGCGTAGTGATTGTGGTGGACGACGAAGACCGCGAAAATGAAGGAGACTTTCTGACGGCTGCTCGCAATGCGAGTCCTGAGCTCATCAACTTTATGGCCACACATGGCCGAGGCCTCATTTGCGCTCCAATTTCCGAAGACCGCTGTGATCAACTTGGTCTAGAATTAATGGTTCGCAATAACTCTGCAGCCTACGAAACACCCTTTACCATCAGCGTCGACCTCATTGGACACGGCTGTACCACTGGTATTTCGGCCTCGGATCGCGCAAAAACTATTTTGGCCATGATTGACCCAGCCATCAGACCAGAAGAACTCGGCAAACCTGGGCACATCTTTCCTTTGCGCGCCAAAAAAGGTGGTGTACTCCGTAGGGCTGGCCATACTGAAGCAGCCATCGATTTATCTCGGCTAGCTGGTTTTGAAGAAGCCGGAATCATCGTGGAAATCTTAAACGAAGATGGCACCATGGCCCGATTGCCACAACTGCTAGAAATTGCCAAAAAATTCGATTTAAAGATTGTCAGCATTGCAGATCTTATCAAATACCGCATTGCCCATGAGTCTTTGGTTGTTGAGCAAGTTGAAGTCGAAATGCCAACTGTTTACGGCGATTTCAAGCTTCGTGCATTCAAAGATCAAAGCAATGATCAAGATCATTTGGTACTTACCAAAGGCACCTGGACCGAAGACGAACCCGTTTTAGTGCGCGTGCATTCTTCTTGTCTAACTGGCGATATTTTTGGCAGCTGTCGTTGTGACTGCGGCCCACAATTACACAAAGCCATGGAGCTCATTAATGAAGCCGGAAAAGGTGCTATTGTATACATGAATCAAGAAGGCCGTGGGATTGGCCTACTCAACAAACTCAAGGCTTATAAATTACAAGAAGAAGGCCTCGACACCTATGAAGCCAATGAAAAATTAGGCTTCAAAGCAGACGAACGCGACTACGGTATTGGCGCTCAAATTTTGCGCTCTGTAGGTATTCGCAAAATGAAATTGATGTCCAATAATCCGAAGAAACGCACTGGCCTCATTGGTTACGGTCTAGAGATTATCGAAAATATTCCGCTAGAAATTCAAAGTAATGCCCACAACGAGCACTATTTGAAAACTAAAAGAGATAAAGCCGGACACACTTTAAAGCTTGACCACTAATGCTACAAGCCTCCGGAATTCATAAAAATTACGAGCAGCTCGCTATTTTGAAGGGGGTTGATCTTTATGTAGCACCTTCCGAAATCATTTCTATTGTTGGATCTTCGGGGGCCGGCAAAACTACATTATTGCAAATCCTTGGCACGCTTGATCAGCCAAGTTCGGGAAGTCTGCACATTGAGAATAAAGATCCATTTGCTCTTTCTGAAAAAGAACGCTCATTTTTTCGCAACCAACGACTCGGTTTCATTTTTCAGTTTCATCAGCTTTTACCTGAATTTTCTGCGCTTGAAAATGTTGCTTTACCTGCCATGATTGGCGGAAAAAACCAGACAGACGCATTCAAAGATGCACAGGTCCTTTTAGAAAGATTAAATGTCGCGCATCGTGCAACGCATCGCCCCAACGAACTTTCAGGTGGCGAGCAGCAGCGCATGGCGGTGGCCAGAGCGCTCATTAACAAGCCTGCACTCGTGTTTGCCGACGAACCATCAGGCAACCTCGACACTGAAAATGCAACCGCTTTGCATCAGTTGTTCTTTGAACTGCGTTCAGAGTTCAAGCAATCCTTTGTCATCGTGACTCACAATGAAGGTTTTGCGCAAATGGCAGACCGCTGCTTAAGAATGAAAGATGGACAATTCATCTGATTTATCTTTTTCTGAGCTCAAAGAATTCCTGGATTTAAAGGCAGCGCAGTACGAGCAAGCTGCTTTTATTCAAGAAGATCCTATATTACTCCCTCACCGTTTTCAAAAAAAGGAAGACATCGAAATTGTGGCTTTTTTAGTAGCTACGATCTCTTGGGGAAAACGCCAAAGTATCATTAAAAGTGGTGAGCGTTTACTTGAAATTTTAGGCCCTGAACCGCTCAGTTATGTCTTAACGTATCAAGACGGCACTTGCCCACAATTTGTACACAGAACCTTTAACACGATAGACTTAAATGGATTTTTATTGGGCCTGAAACATTGTTACCAAAATGGTGGGCTCGAGGCTGCCTTTGCTAATAGCTCTCCATTATTAGAAATGCGCATTTTGAGTTTCCGTGAAAAATTCATTCCTTTTTTGAACCCAAGGACTTTGAAGCATGTAGCTAACCCGAGTACTGGTTCAGCCTCAAAAAGATTCATCATGTTTTTAAGGTGGATGTGTAGACCTGCAAAAAATGGTGTTGATTTCGGACTCTGGACTGCAATTAGCCCAGCACAGCTTATGATTCCTTTAGACGTGCATACCGGAAACATTTCTAGAAAACTCGGGATTTTGAAACGCACTAAAAATGATTGGAAAGCCAATGAAGAACTACAAGCATTTTGCCAAAAACTTGACCCCAAAGACCCAGCTAAATACGATTTTGCTCTTTTTGGCTTAGGTATTTATGAAAACTTTTAATTGGAATGTGGCTCGGTCAGCGGGACCAAGTGTAGGAACTTACTGATGTTTTTACCTTTTTTTGTTTTAAGCCATAGCCCATCATGGTTATCTATACTGAGTCCAAAAAGTAAAGTTTCACCATTGATCTGCATTTGTAGCTCTTGTTTTTGCGCTTTATACTGATAGACTCCGGCATCAAATTTATGTTGGGCAAGGTCTTCAAGAGAACCAACAAGCACTTTGCCCGATTCATAAAACACAAAGACTACATCGGCCCAGTTTTGTTTTCCAACCGAGAGATTCACAGCATCTTCTTGGGCAAGCTCCCAGACTTTACTATTGCCTCCGTTGAGTAAATCGGTGTAATCTACCTTGTAAGTTTGCTCGCCGTTGATGCAACTTCCCAGCAGTAAAAAGAAAAGCAATTTAAAATGCCAGTTGTTTTTCATAGAGAATTTTCCAAATTTCAGCAGATACCTCCTTTTGCTTCTCTGGTTTGATGTCGGCATCGTTAATTTGCTCACAGCAAACATATTGATAGCGATGTTGCTTCCAAGTAAACAAGCAATTATAAAAGTACTTCTCACCTTGATAGCGCTCAAAGAAGCGAATCACAATATCATCGTAGCCGTTAGCATTTGGCCGAAGTTCAATTGGGTAGCCAATGAAACCATTCGCTTGTACCAGTTGTGTACCCTCGCGCTCGTATATCACAAAACGACGCACCGGGAAATGATTAACGCCCGCTTTCATGAGCACCATACACCCTTGCGAAAGATCAAGGCCTTTTTTCAAAGGAAAAACCCTGAAAAAGTTCGGTGTACAAGAGGGTCTGTTTTCATCTTCGCTCCATTGCAGCGTGGAATCGCAGAGTCTTAATTGTTTTAAGAGTAACGGTTCTTTTTTGCTTTTAAAGGTATTGATATTGAAATCTGTAGAAATTTCTTGGCCTTTGGTCGGAGCAGAAAACTTGGTTTTCTCCGTTGAATCTACCTGATTAGCAAGCTCTTGCTTCTTAAAAA
>JACCDU010591527.1_pt1 | contig 24459 bp, 23 predicted proteins | sample 7446081 | NCBI WGS metagenome assembly JACCDU01 (sample SAMN15323447, study PRJNA562643) | freshwater metagenome | isolation source: river surface water | place: USA:Blue River Watershed | collected 2017-08-17
GCTTTAACATCGGAATTAATCAAGGCAGTGTTTCAGGGGCAGGGATTGCTGGTCACTTTCATCAACATATAGTTCCAAGATGGGCAGGAGATGCAAACTTTATGCCAATAATAGGTAAGACAAAAGTGCTTCCACAGTTACTGCAGGAAAGCAGAGCGCTACTAGCCTCTGGTTGGAATCAAATCTAAGAATCTTTTTACTTCTGCAACGCCCAATTTGTTTCTTATAATAAATGGGATTGCTGGTATTACTAATCCTTGAACAAACTGTTCCCAGCCCCCTTCACTAAGTGCAGAGGCTAGCTCTTCTTTAAACTCTAAGATCAACTCGCGATGCTCACTTTCACTTGGAATATGGGTAATTTTGCCAGATGAGTAATCAGTGATCATTTGATCCTCCAAATTAATTAGTGCAGTTGGTTGGCCATCATCGGCATGAAGTACTAAATATGGCGTTAGTACTGGTTCGAGCATCTTGCCCACAATTGCGCTCATATCTTCAAAATCAACATCCCCATCTTCAAAATCAATAACTAAAACAATTGTTGGGATATATAGCTCACGAAAAGTTGGCCAATTAGATAAAACTTTTGAATCAATTCCATTTTTAGCACTTGCAACTACCAGCACGACATCTGCGGTAATTAAAGTTGGATCATCAATCTCAGCAACCGGTAACCCCAGAACGGCGCCAATCTGCTCATTCTCAGGAGATATTCCTAGTATGAACCGTGCGTTAATTAGGTTACTCATCAGTGGTAAGCCTACGATGGGAATTATGTTGCAGCGTTCATTACGCGATCCAGTCGCCAAAATTATTTCCCCTATTGTGAATTTACTGGTCAAAATAGGCGTGAGTGCAAATATGATCTCAACACTTGGTGGCTTAGGAGCTATTGCCTCCTCCCTTTATTATTTTCCGAAAGGCGATTTTTTTGTTGGTGTAATACTTGTTTCACTTTTTGTACTGTCAGATCTTTTCGATGGCGCAGTAGCCAGAGCCTCAAACAGGGGTGAAAGTAAATGGGGAGCCTTATTAGATTCAACTTTAGATCGAATAAGTGATGCTGCAATTCTTATTGGAGGCCTTTTATTCTTTCTTGAGTCATCTGATCCACTTGTAATTCTTTTTGTAATTGCCGCATTTGCATCATTTATGGTCTCTTACATAAAAGCTAGGGCAGAATCTTTAGCGATTACGTGCGATGGTGGACTAGCTGAGCGCAGTGAAAGATTGATTATTATTTTAATTGCATACGGTCTGCATGGCTTAGGTATTGAATACGCCTTAGCGATTGGCTTATGGATCGTAACTTTAATCTCAATTTTTACTGTTTATCAGAGGATGATGATTGTTTATAAAGCGGTGAGCTGATGTATTTGTTTTATCTATTTGCTTGGAAATTTATTGGCATATTGCCAGAGAAGATAGCTTACGCCCTGGCAAGTTTTGTAGCAGATTATGCTTTCAAGAAAAATAGCAAAGGAGTTAAGCGTCTTAGAAGTAATTACAAAAGAGTTAAACCCGAAATTTCAGATGTAGAGCTAAATCATTTAACAAAATTAGGAATGCGATCTTATTTACGTTACTGGTTTGATACCTTTAGATTAAATAAATGGAGCAAAAATAGAATTATTGAAACTACATATGTAATTAGAGAAAATTTACTGCGTGATCCAATTGCGTTAAAAAAAGGCTGTATCGTAGCTCTGCCTCATGCTGGGAATTGGGATCATGCCGCAGCTTACTTTTGCTCAACTGGAATAACCTTGACCGCTGTAGTTGAGAAATTAAAACCAGAGGCGATATTTAAAAAATTTTTAGATTACCGATCTTCTATCGGAATTGAACCCATTAGCCACAAAGAGAAAACTATTCCGATTCTGCTAGAGCGATTAAGATCTGGAAAACTTGTTGCACTAGTTGCCGACAGAGATATGTCAAGAAGTGGTGTAGAGGTTGATTTCCTAGGTGGGGTGGCAAAGATGCCTTCTGGACCTGCCATCTTGGCAATAGAAAGTGGTGCACCGTTACTAACTGCATATATTCGCTATCTTGATAAAGGAATAGAAATTACCTTTGATGAAACGATAAAATTGCCCGTATCTGGAACTAAAGAGGAACAAATTAAAATCGTGACCCAATCGATTGCCAATAATTTTGCTAAGCGAATTAAGGACTCTCCAGTTGACTGGCATATGTTGCAACGGATTTGGATAGATGAAGAAAATTAGAATTGGAATGGTTTGTCCCTACGGTTGGGACACTCCAGGTGGAGTTCAGTCTCACATGCGGGATTTGGCGGAGTATTTAATTGGCGAAGGCCACTTTGTTTCGATACTAGCTCCAATTAGTGATGACGCAGTTTCATTCGAAGATTATGTGGTCAATGCAGGAAAGCCAATATCAATTCCGGTAAATGGATCAGTTGCTCGAGTTTTGTTCGGGCCACTTGCTAGTTCAAGAGCCAAGCAATGGATCGCATCTGGTGATTTTGATTTACTTCACTTACATGAACCAGCAATTCCATCCCTTTCCTTATTGGCTTGTTCAGCTGCAGAAGGTCCACTTGTTGGAACATTTCATGTCTCAACACCCAAGAAGAAAGCTATTTATGCAATTGGTCCCATTCTCGAGCCTATAGTTGAAAAACTAACCGCTCGAATCGCTGTAAGCGAGCTAGCTAGATCAACTCTTAAGGATCATTTCGACACTGATGCAGTTGTAATTCCAAATGGGATTGACGGCCAGAAATATGCCAATGCGCCTATAACTAAAGAATTCAGTGGCCCTAACACGATTGGCTTTATGGGTAGATTTGAAGAGCCTCGCAAAGGTTTGCAAGTTTTAATTGATTCATTAGCAATAGTTGCTAGGTTTGTACCAGATGTAAAGTATTTGATAGCAGGTCCTGGGGATAGCGATGAGTTTGTGAAAAACTTAAACCCCCAACTGCAAAATCGTATAACTTTTCTTGGAAGGTTAAGCGATAGACAAAAGGAAAGTTTCCTTAAATCAGTCGAGATTTACGTAGCTCCGAATACTGGCGGAGAGTCATTTGGAATCATTCTTACCGAGGCGCTATCGGCGGGAACAGCTGTGGTTGCAAGTGATATACCTGCATTTAAGGCTGTTCTAGAAAATGGTGAAGTAGGTGCATTGTTTAGAAACGAAGATTCTTCAGATTTAGCCAAAGTTATTGTTGCTCTTTTAAGAGATGATGCTCGAAGGCAAAAACTTGCAACTAATGGCAAACTAAGTGCACAAAAATATGACTGGCAAGTAGTTGCAGAACAAATCGAGAGTGTTTACGAAATGGCTATCGCTGGTGGGCAGAGAGTTACGCTTTCTTCCGAGAATAGATTTTGGAGCAGACGATGAATCTTGAAAATTTAGCAGTCCTCTTGTTTATCGTTCTAATTGGTTGGTACTTATCTTTCTCGGCTTCGCGTTTAGATAGATTGCATCACCGAGTTGAAACCTCGTGGGCTACTCTTGATTCTCTCCTACAAAAAAGAGCTGCACTTGCTCAAGAGATTGTTGCTGAATCAAATTTGGACCCGGCCACGGCTTATTTAATTTCAACCTCTGCTACGGCAGCAAGGGATGCCAATATTATTGAGCGATCTTCTGCTGAGAGCATCTTGTCTGAGTCCTTAAAACTTGTCCAAAACGCTGCCTTAGATAATGCCTTGGAATTACCTTCAGAATTATTGGTTGAATTATCGGATCTAACCAGCAAAGTTAAGTTAGCAATTAACATCCACCTAGAAGCTGTGAATGCAACTAGAAATGTAAGGTCCCAATGGATAATTCGTCTATTCAGATTGGCAGGAAAGGCTCCGTTGCCAGTTCGCTATGCATTTGAAGATGATTCTTTATGAAAATATTCAAAAGAAGTTTATTGGTTTTGTCGATAACAGTTGTTCTCGCTTCATTATTTAGTTTTACAAATATTCCTGAGGTGATTAACAAACCTGAAGTTGAAAAGAATCTAATTAATGGGATGCCAGGAGAAAACAATCAAATACTGGTGGTTAAAATTGATGACACTAAAGTTGCTCATCCACAAATTGGTATAGAACTTGCCGATGCAATTTATGTAGAGCAGGTTGAATCTGGACTTACTCGACTTGCAGCTATTTTCTCTTCGAAGTTGCCGCCACTAATTGGCCCGGTCAGAAGTGCACGAATTTCTGATATCGAACTTTTGGCACAATATGGCAGAGTTGGATTTGCATATAGTGGCGCACAATCAAAATTAAGACCGGTATTAGCTGCAGCGAACTTAGAGAATTTATCTGCGGAAAGAAATCCGCCTAGCATTTATGGCAAAGATCCAAATCGACCAGGTCCAGTTAATATGATTTTAAAGCCAGATCTGTTGCTAGAAAGAGCAAACGCGAGAGAAGAAACTGTCATCGATAGGCCCACCAAGGCCCCCTGGGTTTTTGGAGATGCGAAAGAGAGCCAAAGCATTGCTTCTATTGTGAAGATTAAATGGCCCAATGCTCAGTATGAGTTGCGATGGAATGCGGACTTAGAAAAGTATTTGATTTACTTTGCAGATCAGCCAAACCTAGCTGCATCGGGAGAGCATTTATATGCTGATACTGCAATAATTCAATTGGTTTCGATCACGCCATCAATTTATGGCGATAAGTTTGGTGGAGTAACTCCATTTACTAAGACGACTGGCACCGGTAAAGCTTTAATGCTGAGAGATGGCTTTAGTTATGAGTTAACTTGGAAGCGAGAGAGCGAAGAAGAAGTCACCACGTGGTTAGATGAAGAAGGCAAGATTGCAAACTTTAAGCCGGGTCGAATTTGGGTTTTTTTAACCGACCAGCAACCAGTAGTTACCCCCTAGTACGCCTAGTGATGTGAGCAGGGCTTCATTTTTATTGTTCTTACCCTCGCCATTTAATTAGTACACTTAGCGACTAGAGATTTTCAAGGAGTGATAATGGCCAAGGAAACAGGAACAGCACGAGTAAAACGCGGCATGGCAGAAATGCTTAAAGGCGGCGTAATTATGGATGTTGTTAATGTCGAGCAAGCAAAGATTGCTGAAGATTCAGGCGCAGTTGCTGTAATGGCACTTGAGCGCGTGCCAGCAGATATTCGCGCCCAAGGTGGCGTTGCTCGTATGTCTGATCCAGACATGATTGCTGCGATTCAAGCAGCGGTTTCGATTCCAGTAATGGCAAAGGCTCGTATTGGTCATTTTGTAGAGGCACAAATTTTGCAATCACTTGGTGTGGATTACATTGATGAGTCTGAAGTATTAACTCCAGCTGATTACTCAAACCACATTGATAAATGGAATTTCACAATTCCGTTTGTTTGCGGAGCAACTAATTTAGGCGAAGCACTTCGCAGAATTAATGAAGGCGCAGCAATGATTAGATCTAAAGGTGAAGCTGGAACTGGAGATGTTTCAAATGCAACAACACATATGCGCTCAATATCTTCAGAGATTCGCCGACTAACATCTATGCGTGAGGATGAATTATTTGTCGCTGCAAAGGATATGCAGGCGCCATATGAGTTGGTAAAAGAGGTGGCTAGCACCGGAAAGTTACCAGTTGTACTTTTCACCGCAGGTGGAATCGCTACTCCAGCAGATGCAGCCATGATGATGCAATTAGGCGCAGATGGTGTCTTTGTTGGCTCTGGAATTTTTAAATCTGGCGATCCAGCAAAAAGAGCGGCTGCATGTGTAAAGGCAGTAACTTATTTCACTGATGCAAAAGTGATTGCTGATGTGTCTAGAGGTTTAGGTGATGCAATGGTTGGCATTAATGTAGCTGATATTCCAGTTCCACATAGATTAGCGGAGCGGGGCTGGTAATTGTGAAAATTGGAGTTCTTGCACTCCAAGGTGATGTTCGTGAACATATCCAGTCATTAAGTGATTGTGGCGTCGAAGCCCTTGCAGTGAAAACTAAAAGTGAAATCCAAAGTATTGATGGTTTGGTTATTCCAGGTGGAGAATCAACGACTATCGCCAAGTTAGCTAGATCATTTAATCTATTTGATCTAATTTCAGATCGAATAAAGAGTGGAATGCCAACATACGGATCCTGTGCGGGCATGATTTTGCTTGCTAATAGCATTAAAGATGCAATTGAAGGTCAAGAAAGTTTTGGTGGAATAGATATGGTCGTTAGAAGAAATGCATTTGGAAGACAAGTAGATTCATTTGAAACAGATCTAAAATTTAAAGGAATTACTGAACCCAAGATTAGGGCAGTCTTTATCCGCGCTCCATGGGTTGAGTCAGTTGGTGCAGATGTAGAAGTTTTGGCTGAGGTGGCTGATCCGGCAGGGGTGAATCACCCTGTAGCTGTTCGTCAGGGTAATTTACTTGCTACCTCGTTTCATCCCGAATTAACTGGGGATAATCGAGTACATAAATATTTTGTAGAAAACATATGCCAACAATTAGCAACTTTCTAAAGGATAAACAATGAGCGGTCATTCCAAGTGGGCAACTACCAAACACAAGAAGGCGATAATTGATTCAAGACGTGCCAAGAATTTCGCGAAATTAATCAAGGCAATTGAAGTTTCCGCTAGATCTGGCGGTGCTGATATCTCAGGAAATCCAACATTATTTGATGCGATTGCTAAAGCGAAAAAGAACTCAGTACCTGCTGACAATATAGACCGTGCAGTAAAACGTGGGGCAGGACTTGAAACTGGTGGTAAAGAGTGGGAAACCATTATGTATGAGGGTTACGCCGCCGGTGGTGTTGCTTTATTAATTGAGTGTTTATCTGATAATCGAAATAGAGCTGCTTCTGAAGTTCGAGTTGCCGTAACACGTAACGGCGGCAATATGGCTGATCCGGGATCTGTTTCCTATCTATTTAATCGGAAAGGGGTGCTGATTATTTCAAAACAGGGTGGAAAAATTACTGAGGATAAAATTTTAGAAGTTGTACTTGATGCAGGTGCAGAAGAGGTCAACGATCTAGGGGAATCATTTGAAGTAGTTTCATCCCCATCAGATCTAGTTGCAGTGCGAACCTCACTGCAGGGGGCAGGTATTGATTACGATTCTGCAGAGACTTCCTTTCTTCCGACTATGTCAATTCCAATTGATGGTGAAACGGCTAAAAAGGTTTTCGATTTAATTGAGGCGATTGAAGAGCTAGATGATGTGCAAAATGTTTACGGAAATTTCGATGTTTCAGATGAGGTAATGGCGAGCCTTAGTTAATATGTAATTATCGCTGATTAGGCTTAACCTATGCGAGTTTTAGGGATTGATCCTGGCTTAACTAGATGCGGAATTGGAATTGTTGACTCGACCGGCTCGCAAAATCTTTCTATGGTAGGTGTGGGCGTGATTAAAACTGATCCGGATGCCGCTTTAGAATTTCGATTACTTGAATTGGAAAAAGAAATCTCTTCTTGGATTAGCAAGTTTAAGCCAGATGTGATTGCTGTAGAGCGAGTGTTTTCCCAACTTAATGTGAAGACTGCCATGGCGACTGGACAAGCAGCTGGAGTTGCATTGTTGTTAGCTGCTAAAAACGGCATACCTGTTGGCATACATACACCCAGCGAGGTAAAGGCAGCTGTCACCGGATCGGGGAGGGCCGATAAAAAACAGGTAGCGCAAATGGTAAAGAGACTGCTCAAATTGAAAGAAATTCCTAAACCTGTCGATAGTACTGATGCTTTGGCCCTTGCTATCTGCCATCATTGGCGAGGTGTAGGAAATGCCCGTCTGGCCAATGCAAAGAAAAAGGCGCTTAAGAAAAAATGATTAGCTCAATTACCGGAATTATCAAATCCACCTCTTCTAGTGCTGTAGTTGTTGATGTTGGTGGCGTTGGAATTTTAATCCAGGTTCCAAATCGAGTTACCTCGGGAGTAAAGATAGGAAGTAGAGCTGACTTTTATACATATCTAGTGGTGCGAGAGGATGCGCTTACACTTTTTGGCTTTTTAGAGGTAGCAGATAGAGATTTTTTTGAATTACTTCTTACTGTAACTGGAATTGGACCTAAGGTGGCTCAATCTATTTTGTCTGGCTCTGACTCAGTTACGATCGCTAGTGCTATATCCTCTGGAAATCTAAAATTACTTGAATCTTTCTCAGGTCTTGGTAAGAAAGGTGCTCAGCGCTTGGTGCTTGAACTAAAAGACAAGGTAGCCCAATTTGCTAATGGCGCAACAAGTAAAAACCATCCACTTAAAAACCAGGTCGAAAATGCACTTGAGGGATTGGGTTACTCAGCCAAGGATGCTGCGAATATGGTTTCACAGGTTGCAAAAAGCACAGAGATTGACAACTTAACAGCTGCAGAAATTTTGAAATTGGCATTAAAAGTTAGTAGTAACAAGTAATGAGTGAACGAATTATTAACTCGGGTTCGGATGAAGCTGAAAGAATCGCTGAGCTAGCATTGAGGCCAAAAACTTTAAAGGAGTTTGTCGGTCAATTTAGGGTGCGAGATCAGCTTGATCTTCTCCTTACTGCAGCTAAAGAACGATCAATGGTTGCTGACCATATACTTTTTTCTGGACCACCAGGTTTAGGTAAAACAACCTTAGCCATGATTGTTTCATCTGAGATGAGTACTCCAATTCGAATTACATCAGGTCCTGCGATACAACATGCAGGGGATTTAGCATCAATACTTTCCTCGTTAGTAGAGGGAGAAGTTTTATTCATTGATGAAATTCATAGAATGTCTAGGCCCGCAGAAGAGATGCTCTATATGGCAATGGAAGATTTTCGAGTTGATGTAATAGTGGGAAAAGGGGCTGGAGCTACATCAATTCCCTTAGAACTTCCACACTTTACTTTAGTAGGAGCAACAACTAGAGCCGGATTACTTCCAAGTCCACTCCGAGATCGTTTTGGTTTTACAGCGCAGTTAGATTTCTATGAATCTGAAGAGTTAGCACAAATCATTAGGCGAAGTTCAGATTTGCTGGAAATAGAAATCGAAGGACCAGCAATACTTGAGATTGCCTCTAGGTCTAGAGGTACTCCAAGAGTTGCAAACAGATTATTAAGAAGAGTACGCGACTATGCTCAGGTAAATAGAGAGAAAAATATTAAGGTAGAACACGCCCAAGCTGCGTTAAAAATTTATGAAGTAGATGAGATTGGGTTGGATCGATTGGATAATTCGGTTTTAACTGCTTTGGTTAAAAACTTTAATGGTGGCCCAGTTGGTGTTTCAACCTTGGCAATGTCAGTGGGTGAAGAGATTGAAACGATCGAATCACTAGCTGAGCCATTCTTGGTAAGAATGGGATTTATGGCCCGAACTCCAAGGGGCAGAATTGCAACTGCTGCAGGCTGGATGCATCTTGGTATTAAACCGCCATTGTCTGCACAAATTGGCACCGATGCGACGCTTTTCGACCAAGATCCTGACATTGCTCAATAGGTGAATTTTCTCAGAATTAGCGCGTAAATTTCTATGCGCTAGCTGGATTTCTCAATAAAGTGTCGAAAGCATAGAATTGGCCCTCATGTCCGCTAATAAAATCGCAAATACGCAATCGCGTGCACTTAGAACAATCTCAATTTTACTTCTTTCGATTGTGGCCTTTTCGGGAATAGCATTTGCAATAGGAGCTACTTCATTTAAATTAGGTCTAGATTTACAAGGTGGCACCAGCGTTACATTGCAGCCGAGAATTGAAGCTGGCGCAAGCGGAAGCGTGACATCCGAGTCTATTGATCAAGCTGTGGCAATTATTCGCCAGCGCGTTAACTCACTAGGTGTGGCTGAATCTGAAGTAGCAGCTCAAGGTACCGGTGCTAATCGTCAGATTGTTATTTCAGTTCCAGGTGAGACTGGTCGCAGAATCGTAGATTTAGTGGGCCAGACAGCAGAACTTAGATTTAGGCCTGTATTAGTCGAAGGTGCAGCTAATGCAACCTCAGTTAGCAGTGATCCGGCTGCACTTCCACCAGGTGTAACGCCAGAATTAAGTGCCCAATTTGCTAGCTTAGATTGCACTTTGCCACAGAATAGACAAGGTGGTTCAAGTGGTAATGAAACACAGGCTGTAGTTAGTTGTGACCGAGGCGGTATTGCAAAATATATTTTGGCTCCAGCAGAGGTTCTTGGAAAGCAGGTAACTCAGGCTACCTCTTTAGTTGATCCACAAGGTGCATCAGGTTGGTATGTGACATTAGAGTTTAATGGTGAAGGCACTAGCAAGTTTGGTGCGATGACCTCTCGACTTACTTCACTACCTGCTCCTCAAAATCAAGCTGCAATCGTTTTGGATGGTCTGGTTTACTCAGCACCTAGAATTAATGAAGCAATAAATACTGGTACAGCTCAGATTACTGGAAACTTCTCACAACTAGACGCACAAGACTTAGCAAATGTACTTAAGTACGGAGCCTTACCACTAGCTTTTGATCGAGGTGAGGTCCAACAAGTTTCACCAACCTTAGGCGCAGAGCAGCTAAGAGGTGGATTAATAGCGGGAATTCTTGGCTTACTACTGGTTTTCATTTATTCAATTCTTTACTACCGCGGTCTTGGCATAGTTTCTGTCAGCTCTCTACTAGTCGCAACAGTAATGACACTTCTTTCATTCCTTTTATTGGGTGAGTGGATCGGATTTACCCTTACCCTTGCAGGTATTGCTGGAGCGATTGTGGCTATTGGAATTACTGCGGATTCATTTATTGTTTATTTTGAACGTGTTCGCGATGAAATTCGTGAAGGAAAATCTATTAAGTCAGCAGTTGAGACTGGATGGATTAGAGCAAGAAGAACGGTAATTGTTGCTGACGTAGTCTCAATGATTGCAGCAATAATGCTTTATTTCTTTGCCGTTGGCGGTGTTAGAGGATTCGCCTTTACATTAGGTTTAACAACAATCATTGACTTGATAGTTGTCTTCTTCTTTACTAAGCCACTTGTGACTTATTTGGCCAAGTTCTCATTTTTTAATGAGGGTCATTCACTTTCTGGCTTTTCATCAAAGTCAACTGGTTTAGTCAAACGTGCTACTGAAAATCTGGAGGCTAAGTAATGTCTAAGTTATCAGGATTAGGTGGCCGGCTATATCGTGGTGAGACCTCAATCGATTTTATTGCCAGTCGCAAGATTTGGTATTCATTTAGCTCTCTACTGATAATCCTTTCAGCAGTTACCATCTTTACTCAGGGTTTGCACCTAGGAATTGAGTTTAAAGGCGGATCTTCATTTACCGTAAACACACCATCAGCCTCAATAACTGGCGCACAAGAAGCGGTAAGAAGTGCTGGAATAGAATCCCAAACAATTATTCAAAAGATTGGTAACGATAAGGTAAGAGTTCAAACTGATGCGTTAACTACTTCAGAACAATCTGCGGTTGAGAATGCTCTGGCTGCAAAATTTAGCGTGCCGATTGATTCAATTGATTCACAAATTATCGGACCTTCTTGGGGTGAAGAAATTACCCGGAAAGCTATACAAGGATTAATTGGATTCCTACTAGTTGTAATGATTTATCTTGCCATGGTGCTTGAAGGCAAAATGGCTCTTGCAGCAATAATTGCTGTAGTCCATGACGTATTTATCACAGTCGGAATTTATGCCTTGGTGGGTTTTGAGGTAACTCCAGCTACCGTAATTGGTTTCTTAACAATTTTAGGTTATTCACTTTATGACACGGTAGTGGTTTTTGACAAAGTCAGGGAGAATACCAAAGGCATTGTTGCAAGTGGCCGAAGCACATACTCAAAGGCTGCAAATCTTGCAGTCAATCAAACTATTGTTAGATCCTTTAATACTTCACTAGTGGCCTTATTGCCCGTAGGTTCGATCCTATTTGTTGGTGCCGGATTATTGGGTGCTGGAACTTTAAAAGACCTTTCATTAGCTCTCTTTATTGGATTAGCAACAGGTACATACTCGTCCCTTTGTATTGCCACTCCGATCCTTGCCGGACTTCGCGAACGTGAACCAGCTATGCAAGCGTTAGCCAAGCGAGTTGGTAATCGTGCTGATAAGCCGGTGGTAGTCAACGCACCCGCCTCTGAATCTAAAATTGAACGTGGACCAAGAAATCAGCCAAAACGCGATCGCCGTCGATAAAAACTTGAACTAAAAAAGGTCAGCGCGCTATGACAACAGTAGATTTGTTAAAGCCGCTAGTTGATGGATTAACGCAATCACATCCAGGTTTTTCAACACTAGATCTTGAAAAAGCTTTTATAGCAGCCGAAAAAGCTCATGCCGGACAATTAAGAAAATCTGGTGAAGAGTACATAACCCACCCAGTGGCTGTGGCTCAGATTCTTATTGATTTAGGAATGGATCTTCCTACTGTAATGGCGGCATTACTACACGACACCGTAGAAGATACTTCTTACTCAGTTGATCAGATTAAGGATCAATTTGGCGATGAAGTTGCATCCTTGGTCGATGGTGTAACTAAATTGGATAAATTAACTTACGGACCTACTGCTGAAGCAGAGACACTTCGAAAAATGGTAGTAGCAATGTCTCGAGATATAAGAGTATTAGTGATTAAGTTGGCAGATCGACTGCATAATGCCAGAACATGGGACTTTATCGATGTTGAAAAAGCTAAGCGTAAAGCTAGAGAAACTATAGATATTTACGCACCTTTGGCTCATCGGCTTGGTATGAACGCTATTAAATGGGAGCTAGAGGATCTGTCATTCAAAGTTATTGAGCCGAAAAAGTTTGAAGAAATAGAACGACTTGTAGGGGAGAGATCTCCCGCACGTGACTTGTTAACAAATGAGGTTGTAGCAGCAATCAAGGCAGATTTGAATTCGGAATCAATATCTGCCCAAGTTACCGGTAGAAAAAAACACTTCTATAGCGTCTACCAAAAAATGGTTGTGCGAGGTCGTGAATTTAATGAGATATATGATTTAGTTGGAATAAGAATTTTGGTGGACTCAGTTAGGGATTGCTACGGAGTTTTAGGATCTATTCACGCACGGTGGAGCCCAGTTCCTGGCAGATTCAAAGATTACATTGCAATGCCAAAATTTAATCTCTATCAGTCACTGCATACAACTGTTATCGGTCCAAACGGTAAGGCGGTTGAGATTCAGATTCGAACCTACGATATGCACGCTAGAGCTGAATTTGGAATTGCAGCGCATTGGAAGTACAAACAGAAAAATAGTAAATCAGGAACATCGCCAGATGTTATGTGGTTGCGTCAATTACATGAATGGCAACAAGAAAGCGAAGATGTTTCTGATTTTCTTGAGACACTTAGATATGATTTGCGAACACCTGAAGTGTTTGTATTTACTCCAAAGGGAAGTGTTATTGCTTTGCCTTCTGGGTCTACTCCAGTTGATTTTGCATATGCAGTCCATACCGAAGTTGGTAATAAGTGTGTAGGTGCAAAGGTCAATGGAAAATTAGTTCCTCTTGAATCCCATCTCGTAAATGGTGATGTTGTTGAAGTAGTTACTAATAAGGGGTTGAATGCCGGGCCTAGCCATGATTGGCTCAACTTTGTTACTTCATCTCGGGCGCGTTCAAAAATTAAAGCCTGGTTTTCTAAAGAGAGAAAAGAAGAGGCAATCGAAGCAGGCCAAGAATCAATTGCCAGACAAATGCGCAAAGCTGGGTTGCCTATTCAGAAGATTTTAGGAGGTCACGCGCTCTTAGAGTTAGCTCACGAATTAAGATATGAAGATATTGAAAGCATGTATGAAGCAGTTGGTAACGGACATGTGTCCGCCCATTCGATTATTGAAAAACTGATGGTTCTAATTGGAACAGTCGATGCGCATCCAGAGAATGATCTTTCACCACTTGTAGCTCCAATAAAACGTGAAAGGAAAAGCGTCACAGGCATTGATGTTGAAGGAGCTGAGGATGTTTTAGTAAAACTAGCTAGGTGTTGTGCTCCAGTTCCTGGAGATTTGATAACTGGCTTTATTACGCGCGGCAGTGGCGTCTCTGTTCATAGAAGTGATTGTATAAACATGGCTGATCTTCGGATTCATCAAGGAGATCGCATAGTGGTTGTTAAGTGGAATAATTCAGCGAAAAGCACGTTCTTAGTTAATATTCAAGTAGAAGCTTTAGATAGGGCAAGATTGCTTTCAGATGTAACTAAGGCACTTTCAGATCAGCACGTAAATATTCTAAGTGCTTCGGTTGTAACCAATAAGGACCAAACGGCTATCAGTAGGTTTCTCTTTGAGATGGCGGATGCCTCTCATCTCGACACTGTTCTAACGGCAGTTAGATCGGTCGAGGGCGTCTATGACGTTAATAGGGTTTTTAATAACTAAGAAGTAAATTCGGTAAGCCCTTTTTGGGCCTGCTCTAGCCAAGCTCTTCTAGCAGCTGCAGCTTCACGAGCGACCATGGCCTTAGCGCTTTGACCTGCTGCCTCTGCTTTCTCTGCTTGTTTCTCATAATTTTCGATTGCTTCGGCAAGTCCTTGCACAACTTTGTTTGCTTGAGCTTTAGCTGTTGGATCACTTTTACGTTGGAAATTTCTTTCCAATTCAATAATCTCATCCTCAACTTTTTTAATTCTACCGTCAAAAGCCGCTCTCTTTTTGCGATCTGTCATTCCTATTTTTTGCCATTTACCCATTAGATCATAAAACTTATTTTTTGCTGATCTAAAATCAGTGATTGGAAGAAGTGCCTCAAACTCTAAGATCATGGCTTCTCGTTTAGCTAAATTTTCAGCCATTGATCCCTTGCGTTTTTCCATGTCTGCGTTCTTTGCTGAGAAAAATGTATCCTGTGCAGCCTTGAATCTTGCCCATAATGCGCTATCTGAGGATTTCTTACCGCGGCCTGAAGCTTTCCACTGATCCATAAGCACTTTGTATTTCTTTGCAGTGTTAACCCAATCCTTTGAATTTGCCAGGCTTTCAGCCTCTTTTACTATTACTTCCTTTGAAGAGGCTATCTTTTTATGCTCTGAATCTAGGCTGGCGAAATGCGTCCTTCTTCTCTTATCAAACTTATTTCGAGACGAAGAAAAGCGTTTCCAGAGTGCTGCGTCAACCTTCTTATCTAAACGCGGTGCTTTCTTCCAGTCATCAAGTAATTCTTTTAGTCGAGCTGTTGTAGCTTTCCAAGCAACAGAATCAACTAGGGATTCAGCCTCAACTACTATTTTTTCTTTAATTGCTGTTGCTTCAGCTTTACGTGCCTCGCGCTCTGCTGCCTGGGCAGCCTTTTTGGCTTGGTAAGCACCTTCATGTTCGATGATTAAGGCAGGAATTTTTTCCAAAGAATTTGCAAGATTAACTAGATCGCCTACACCATTTAAATCCTTAATTTGATTTCTAAGCTTATTAACTGCCTCGTGTGCATCACTTGGAACCATGGCACCAGATCTAATTCTGGCCGCTAGTAGTGCAACTTCTGAGGCAACCATCTCAAATTTTTTAACAAAGTATGCGAGCGCCTCGTCGGCACTTTTTCCTGGATATGAACCTACGGCTCGATCGCCAGCGGGTGTGATTACATAAACGGTTCCGTCTTCGCCAACGCGACCAAACTTTGAAGGATCTCCTATTAGCGCTGCCGCGGCCCCAGTACCTGAAAGGTTAAAAGCGTTTTGATTATCCATAGTAGTTATACCTTTCGTTGCACGATCGCTCAAAAAAGCTTTCGTTATGGGGTGGCGTTGTATTTAAAGGCCTAGCGGCATCTAAATACCTGTTTATTTCTGGCTAAAAGATAGCCTAGTGGCCTGATATTTGGGAAATCCAAAGCAGGATCAGAGATGATAAATAGGGGTGATGATGTTAATTGATCGCGTTATCGCTGCATACTTTGAAACCAACTGCTGGATTATTGCCCCCAGCTCGGGTCAAGAGTGCGTCATTGTCGACCCTGGTATTGGCAAGCCAGACTTGATAAGGGAGATTAAAGAAAAGCTAGATCAACATAACCTGAAACCAGTTGCCGTTTTAATAACTCATGGACATCTTGATCATTTCTTTTCTGTATTACCTTTAACGAAATCAATTCCAATGAGAACATACATCACTGGCGAAGATCGCTTCTTACTAGCCAATCCAATGGGAGCGATAGATAGTGGTGGCGTCAGTGAGCAACTCTTAAGAGCCTTTGGTACAGATAAATTTAAAGAACCCTCCGATGTCGTTGAGCTTGAAGATTTTTCAGACTTCGAATTAGCTGGTCTTAAGTTTGAATCAATTTTTGCTCCTGGACATACAAAAGGCTCTGTAGTTTTTACGGTCAATAATGAGCAATTGATTTCAGGTGATGTTCTTTTTGCTGGAAGTATTGGTCGCACAGATTTACCTACTGGTTCCGCACAAGATATGAAAAAAACCCTAAAAGATCGAATTTTGACTCTACCTGATGAGTTAAATGTCCTTCCTGGGCACGGGGGGCAAACTACAATTGGAACAGAGCGAGTTAGAAACCCTTACTTGCAAAACGATTTCTTAGATCAGATGGGGCGGTGAAGTTGAGCAAGTTCCAAGCCCCCAAAGGTGTCAGTGAATATTTTCCACCAGATTCAAATCAATTTGAATATGTAAGAGATCTTTTATTGCAAAGTGCAAAGCTGGCAGGCTATAACTTAATTGAATTACCAGTTTTCGAAGATACTGAAGTGTTTACCAGAGGTGTTGGTGAATCTACCGATGTGGTCAGCAAAGAAATGTATACATTTGAAGATCGAGGTGGAAGATCGATCACGCTAAGACCTGAAGGAACTGCTGGCGTAATGCGAGCAGTAATTGAGCATAACTTGGATAAAGGACAATTGCCCGTAAAGCTTTTCTATTCTGGTGCATTCTTTAGGGCAGAGCGACCACAAGCTGGTCGATATCGACAATTTTATCAGGTGGGAATAGAAGCAATTGGATACAGCGATCCCGAGATCGATGTTGAAGTTATTTCGGTTGCTGATTCTGCTTTTAAGAAATTAGGATTAAAACAATACGTGCTAAATATTACCTCGTTGGGGGATAGCAAGAGCAGAGATGCACATCGTAAAGATTTAGTTAAATTTATCTCAACCTTAGAACTGGATCAGGCAAGTGCTGAGCGGGCAAAACTAAACCCTTTAAGATTATTTGATGATAAGCGAGATGAGATCAAATCTAAAATGAGACAAGCTCCAGTGCTGTTGGATTATCTAAGTTCTGAGAGCTCAAAGCATTTTGAGAAAGTTAAAGAATTGCTTGATTCTGTGAAAATTGCTTACCAAATTAACCCAAGAATGGTGAGAGGTTTGGATTATTACACAGGAACTACCTTTGAGTTCGATCACCCTTTACTTGGAGCTCAATCTGGTATTGGCGGAGGCGGAAGGTATGACGGATTGATGGGCTCACTTGGCGGAGCCGATGTCAGTGGAATTGGTTTCGGACTTGGAGTTGATCGAGTATTAATGGCATGCAAAGCTGAGAAAACTTTGCCATTAGATATTAACCCACCGGAGTTGTTTATTGCACCAATCACCGATGAAGCTAAATCATTTGGCTTCAAACTTCTATCACAACTTAGAGATGCAGGAATTAAATGCGATATGGCTTACGGCGATAGGGGATTAAAGGGAGCAATGAAGGCTGCTGATAAAAGCGGCGCTACGTATGCATTAGTAATTGGAGATGATGAGATCGCTTCTGGTACTTGTGAACTGAAGATGATGAGTAGTGGAAATGTAATTTCTAGTACTCTTACGACTACAGATTTGATTATGAAGTTAGGGACTAAAAAATAATGTTGCGCTCTCATGATGCAGGAACTTTAAACTCTAAAAATGTTGATGCAAAAGTTATATTGGCTGGCTGGGTAGCGCGCAGAAGAGACCATGGCGGGGTAGCTTTTATCGATCTTCGTGACTCAACTGGTTCAGTTCAGGTTGTAATTAATGACGAAAAAATTGCTGGAGAATTACGTGCTGAGTGGTGTGTTCTTATTTCAGGCATTGTAAAACTAAGACCCAAAGGTAATGAAAATTCAGAAATTGCTACTGGAGAAATAGAAGTAGTGTGCGAATCATTACAAGTTCTAAGTGAGGCAACACCATTACCCTTCCCGGTTGATAGTGGTGACATTGGAAACATCTCTGAAGAGGTAAGACTTAAATATCGTTATCTAGACCTAAGAAGAGAGGGTCCAGCAAAGAATTTGCGGCTTAGATCTAAAGTAACATCGGCAATCCGAGAGGTAATGTCAGAATCAGATTTTTTAGAAATTGAAACTCCCTATTTGACCAGATCAACTCCAGAGGGGGCCAGAGATTTTTTGGTTCCAGTTCGACTACAACCTGGCTCGTGGTATGCACTTCCTCAGTCACCTCAACTTTTTAAACAATTATTAATGGTCGCAGGAATGGAGCGCTATTACCAAATTGCACGCTGTTTTCGGGATGAAGATTTTAGAGCTGATAGACAACCAGAATTCACTCAGCTAGATATAGAAATCTCGTTTGCGGATCAGTCAGATGTAATTTCTATCGCTGAAAAAGTATTAGCTAGTGTTTTCAAAAAAGTTATTGGTTATAAGATTCCAACGCCAATCCCACATATGACTTATAGAGACGCAATGAACAACTATGGCTCTGACAAGCCAGATTTAAGATTTGAAAATAGAATTATTGAAGTGACCCAATTCTTTAAGGACACTTCTTTTAGAGTTTTTCAAGCCGAATACGTTGGTGCGGTCGTAATGCCTGGTGGTGCTGATTCGCCACGTAGAGAGTTAGATGCTTGGCAAGATTGGGCAAAGGCGAGAGGCGCAAAAGGTCTTGCATATATTTTGGTTGGATCCGATGGATCACTTTCAGGGCCAGTTGCTAAAAACCTTTCTGAGAAAGAAAGCGCAGGAATTTCCGCTTTAGTTGGAGCAAAGAATGGTGATGCTATATTTTTCGCAGCCGGATCAACTGTAGCTTCGCAAAATTTACTAGGAGCAGTCAGATTAGAAATTGGTGCACGTTGCAATCTAATCGATGAGAAAGAATGGAAATTTGTTTGGATCGTCGATGCACCTATGTTTGAGCCAATAGATTCTGAGAATCCCTCTCTAGGTTGGACCGCAGTGCATCATCCATTTACAGGTCCTAAACCTGAGTTTGCAGATAACTTTGATAAAAATCCCGCACAAGCCTTGGCATATGCCTACGACATTGTGTTAAATGGTAATGAAATTGGCGGTGGATCTATTCGAATTCATCAAAGAGATATGCAGCAAAGAGTATTTAACACTATAGGCCTATCTAATGTTGAAGCTGAAAGTAAATTTGGATTTTTGCTAGAAGCCTTTAATTATGGACCACCGCCTCATGGTGGAATTGCACTTGGTTTAGATCGTCTTTGTGCTTTACTGGCGGGCGCTCAATCAATTCGTGAAGTTATTGCTTTTCCAAAGACTGCTAGTGGTGGCGATCCATTAACTGGTGCGCCTACACCGATAACTCCCGCGCAGCGAAAAGAGACTGGGGTCGATACTCCAGTAGATGTTAAATAGTTTCACTCCTATCAGGTATTCTTCCTAATATGGGTCCAGGTGGAATTGCAACGATAATCGCGGCTTCGTCTTTGGCCGTGATAGCTATAGCTATTTCTTACACAGTTATACGCGCCTCTCGATTGATCGATGAAATCACAACAACCATTTCGATGATAAATGGTCCATTAAAAAATATTAGTAATGCCGGCAAATCTATTGAACAGATAACTAAAAAAGTGACCAAAGCGGCTGAAGATTTTCTTGACGAGAACCCGATTGCAATGAAAGCGGCAGCTGCGGTTGTGACCGCTGCAAAGTTGAAAAAAAAGAGTAAGAAAAAAAGTAAAGCGAAGGAGTAGTAATTGAACTCCGCAGAAATTCGCTCTCGCTGGTTAAGTTTTTTTGAGTCAAACAACTCTCTAGGTTTAAAACATACGGTAGTTCCATCAGCCTCACTTATAGCCGATGATCCCAATCTCTTGCTAGTAAATGCTGGGATGGTTCCGTTCAAGCCGTTTTTTCTTGGGGAGGTTAAGCCTCCGTATAAGCGTGCAACTTCGGTGCAAAAGTGTGTAAGAACCCTAGATATTGATGAAGTAGGTAAAACTACTAGACATGCTTCGTTTTTTCAGATGTGTGGAAATTTTTCCTTCGGAGATTATTTTAAGGAGGGAGCGATCTCACTTGCTTGGGAGCTCTTAACAAAATCGATTTCAGATGGTGGATATGGTTTTGCTGAGGATAAATTATGGGTAACGGTGTACCAGGATGATGATGAGGCAGCTCAAATTTGGGAAAAGCAAGTTGGAGTTCCAAAAAACAGAATTCAACGACGAGGAATGGCAGATAACTTTTGGTCAATGGGAGTCCCAGGCCCATGTGGACCTTGTTCAGAAATCTATTTTGATAGAGGAAGTGCCTACGGTAAAGAAGGTGGTCCAGTTGCAGATGAGGATCGCTATTTAGAAATTTGGAATTTGGTATTTATGCAGAACATTCGCGGCGAAGGGGGTGATAAAAATTCATTTCCAATAGTAGGAGAGTTGCCAGCCAAAAACATTGACACTGGACTTGGCTTAGAAAGAACTGCAGCACTTCTTCAGGGTGTAGAAAATATTTACGAGATTGACACAACTAGAATGATCTTGGACAAAGCATCGGCTCTAACCAAAGTTAAGTATGGAAATGACGAACAAACTGACATTTCATTAAGGGTAATTGCAGATCACGCCAGAACAGCCATGATGCTAATCGGAGACGGGGTCACACCTGGCAACGAAGGTCGGGGTTATGTATTAAGAAGAATGATGAGAAGAGCCATAAGAAACATGAAGATCTTAGGTTCTCAAGATTTAGTAATAGGTGAGCTGATGAAAAGCTCCATAAGTGCCATGGGACCACAGTATCCTGAACTAGTTTCAGGATCCGAGAGAATTCTTGCTGTTGCACAAGCAGAAGAGGAAAGTTTTGTTCAAACTTTAAAGAGTGGAACAAGCATTTTTGATCTGGCGGCTGATGAGGTGAAAACTTCAAAGAAGAAGTCGCTCTCAGCGGATACCGCTTTTAAATTACATGACACCTATGGATTTCCGTTTGATCTAACTCTTGAGATGGCCAGAGAAAAAGGCTTAGAGGTGGATGAAGTTGGGTTTAGAAAATTAATGAATCAACAGCGAGATCGCGCTAAGGCAGATGCGAAATCTAAAAAGAGTGGACACACCGATCTTTCAGAGTATAGGGCGGTAGTCGATAAGTCTGGTTTAACTAAATTTATTGGTTATGAGCACACATCAAGTGAATCAAAACTTACAGGAGTTCTTGTTGAAGGAAAACTTGTCTCTGAAGCGAATGTGGGATCTGAAATAGAATTAATACTTGATAGAACACCGTTTTATGCTGAAGGTGGCGGTCAACTTGCCGATGGTGGACAAATCAAATTCGCTAATGGAGCGTTAGTCGAAGTTTACGATGTGCAATCTCCAGTGCCTGGCTTAATTGTTCACAGAGGTGTTGTGAAATCTGGTGTTGTGAAAGGTTTTGATCAAGTTGTGGCAGAAATCGATATAAAGAGAAGACTTGCGATTTCTCGCGCACACACAGCAACTCATATGGTGCATAAAGCTTTCCGGGAAGCACTTGGAGAGACAGCCACTCAGGCAGGATCTGAAAATTCCCCCGGTCGATTTAGATTTGATTTTCCTGCAACTAGCGCAGTACCAATTTCAGTTTTAAACGAGGTCGAAAGTCGGGTTAATAATCTTTTGATTTCAGATCTACAAGTGCATGCAGAAGTTATGTCCCAAGCTGAGGCAAAAGCAATGGGAGCCATGGCGCTGTTTGGTGAGAAGTACGGGGAACAGGTCAGAGTTGTCAGTGTAGGAGATTGGGCAAAAGAACTTTGTGGAGGTACTCATGTTGCTCGATCAGGAGAATTAGGTTTAATAAAACTCCTTTCTGAGTCCTCTATTGGAGCTGGTGTGCGCAGGGTTGAAGCGCTTGTTGGGCATGATGCTTATAGCTACTTAGCAAAAGAGCACTTACTACTTAATTCACTTACTGAAATTCTTAAAGCAAGCCAAGTTGAAGAACTTCCACAAAAAATTTCAGATTTACTAGACAAGGTTAAGAGCATGGAGAAGGAGATTGCCGCAGCGCGTTCGGCTAAAGCATTGGAATCGGTATCAAGTCTAGTTAAAAAAGGAAAAAAAATTGGAGATTTCACTTTAGTAATCGATAAGTTAGAGGATGAAATTTTAGTTGACGATCTAAGGACAATCGCAGTTAATTTAAGATCAAAAGTTGAATCTTCAATAGTTGTGCTTTCTACTTTGAACTTAGGAAAGCCATTATTGGTAGCGGCTGTTTCTGCCGACGCAGTAAAGCGCGGAGTAAAAGCAGGAGAACTAATAAAGGTTGGTTCAGCCGTGCTTGGTGGGGGTGGAGGCGGTAAGGATGATTTTGCGCAGGGTGGTGGAGTAGATAGCAGTTTGATTCCTAAAGCTTTTTCTGAAATTACCAAGTTATTGACAGAAAAGTTAAATTAGGAGTTTTGAATGAGTACGCCAATTGCATTTGGTACGCGAGTTGGCTTTGACTACGGTGACAAAAGAATTGGGGTTGCAACTAGTGATACAGAATCAATTCTAGTCTCACCACACTCCACAATTCTAAATGATGCAAAAATTGAGATTAAACTAAAGGAGATAATTGCCGAGTTTGATCCTATCTACGTAGTTGTAGGCAATCCAAAACACTTATCAGGTTCATTAAGCCAGAAATCTGCATTAGCACTTAAATTTGCTAATTTGATCAAATCTTTCTATGACCGTCCAATCTACCTAGTAGATGAGAGATTATCTACAGTAAATTCAAATAGTAAACTGCGAGATGTAGGAATTTCAGAACGAAACGCTAAATCTATTATAGATCAAATTGCTGCTATTGCTATTCTGGAAAATGCATTGGCAAATGAGAAATCAGGCAGACCTATTGGGGATTTGATTTGAAAAAATATATTAGCTTGTCTCTAAGTGTTTTATTGACAACCTTAGTTGCCATAGCTTTTCACAATGCATTTTTGCTAAATGATTATCGGGCAACAACTTCAAGTAAGAAAACACAGATTTTAATTGAATCTGGTGAGACGGGTTTTGATATTGCAAGAAAACTGTCCGAGTCAGGAGTGATAAAAACTTCCAAAGTCTTCTATAAAATCGCACTTAATGACAGTAGAGCTAAGTCAATAGCTCCGGGAGTTCATGAGATCGATCTAGAAATATCTTCGCAGGCAGCACTTGAGCAACTTTTAGATGCAAAACGAATTATTGGCGTTTTTGGTTTCTCGGAGGGATTGCGCAAGTCGGAGATTTTTGATTTACTTATGAAATCTGACTCTGTTACTGGTAAGTACTCTGGCAAAGTTATTCCTAACAAGATTTATAACACTAAAGATTTAGAAGGTTTTCTTTTCCCAGCGCAGTATTCGTTTGAGCCTGGAACAACTTTTGATCAAGCAGTTTTGCGTATGGTACAAAGATTTGATTTTGCCGCTCAAGAAAGCAAGATTGATCAGGGATTTTTGGGCTACAGCCCTTACCAACTTTTAATTATTGCCTCAATGGTTCAATCTGAAGGTGATCCAGTAGATTTTGCGAAGATTTCAAGGGTTATTTACAACCGACTTAAAATTGGTATGCCACTTCAAATTAATGCAACAATCGACTATGCCCTAAACTTGAGAGGCAACATAAGGCTTCCTTATAAAAGATTAGAAATCGATTCTAAATTCAATACTTACAAGTATCGAGGATTACCGCCAACACCGATTAGTAACCCCGGTGAAGAAGCTATGGCAGCTACAGTCAATCCTGCATCTGGGGATTGGCTTTATTATGTGACTGTTAAGCCTAGAGATACTCGATTTACTAAGTCTTATGATGAGTTTCTTGGATGGGCTAATGAGTTTAGAAAAAATGAAAAGGCTGGGTTGTTTGAATGATAAAGCTGGCTGTTGCTGGAAGTCCGATAACTCATTCACTTTCTCCCTTGTTGCATACCACCGCTTATGAGTTGCTCGGCGTACCAGCAAGTTTTGTTTCTGAGGAAGTAACTGATTTAAATTTTGGAGAGTTTTATTTCAAAGCAAAGGAATCTGGATATAGAGGATTGGCATTAACCATGCCACTAAAAGAGATTTCTATTGGTTTTGTAGACAGGGTTGATCCGGTTGCGAAACAAATATCCTCTATCAACACGGTAATTTTTGAATCGACTGGAAGCATCGGTTTATCAACAGATTTAATGGCATTTAAAAGTTTACTTGCACCTTATTTTGGTAAGAAGATTGCAATTCTGGGCGCTGGTGGAACCGCTAGAGCTGCTATCGGTGCGCTAAAGGGAACTGGTTCAGAGGTAACAATTTTAACTAGATCGATTAATAGGCATGATCAACTACATTCTGCCGCTGGTGATCTTCAAATCAGTTTTTTGGATTGGCTTAGATTTGAGGAAA
>JACCDU010971298.1_pt1 | contig 24452 bp, 20 predicted proteins | sample 7446081 | NCBI WGS metagenome assembly JACCDU01 (sample SAMN15323447, study PRJNA562643) | freshwater metagenome | isolation source: river surface water | place: USA:Blue River Watershed | collected 2017-08-17
CCAGGAAACGCTGTGGTGATGGAGGAGCCGTGTTACCTGATGGCCCGCCGCACCTTTGAAGCAGCAGGCGCCAAGATCATCGCAACACCGGTTGACGAGCAGGGAATCGTCACTCCTGCCCTTCCTGAGACGCGTTGTAGCCTTGCCTACGTGACGCCATCGCATCAGTTTCCCTTGGGCTCGGTGATGTCGATCAGTCGCCGCCACGCGCTACTGGCTTGGGCACAGCGCCGTTCGAGTTGGATCATCGAGGACGACTATGACAGCGAATTTCGCTACGGACTACGACCGGTCGATCCCTTGCAGGCACTGGATAACAGCGGTCGTGTGATCTACATCGGAACCTTCTCCAAAGTGCTTTCACCGCAGTTGCGAATGGGCTATCTGGTGCTGCCCCCCGCGCTTGTCACACCGTTTCGTCAGGCCAAACAGCTGGCCGATCGGCATGCCCCCGTTCTGGAGCAGGCAGTACTGGCTGAACTCATTCGCAGCGGAGCCTACGAACGCCATCTGCGCAAACTCAAGCGGGAAAACGAACGCCGAAGGAGCGCGCTCGTGGAGGCGATTTCGCGACATCTGGGCGCCAGTGTACGCGTCGAAGGGACGGACTCGGGGCTGCATGTTGTTGTTTGGTTCAAAGGTATTCCAAGAAGCGCCGAACAACAATTTGTCGACACAGCTAAGGAACGAGGGGTCGGCATTTGGCCTGTTACTCCGCTCTATGCTGAGGGAGTGAGGTTTCGCAAAGAGCGCTGTGCCGGCTTCGTGCTCGGCTACGCAAGTCTCAAGGTCGCAGACATCCATGAAGGCATCAGATTGTTGGCCGCAGCGTTGTCTTAAGCTAATGAGGAAGACATTCAAATCTTGCAGCCATAGTTACTAATCATCGATAAACGCTGCTGCCGAAATAGGCTATCAGCTCACCCAAGCCCCAACATGGATCGAAGAGCTGGGTGTGCGAACCGTCTTCGCATGGTAATCGCATAGAAGTTTTCCTGGAGCTGGCTCAGCGTACAACGCTCAATCAGGATGCCACTCTTGAGTTCATCGGTCACGACCACAGGCGGTACAAGCGCAAGTGCTTCGGTCTCCCGCGCAAGCAAACGTAACATGGCCATGTCATCGACCTCGGCAAGGATCTGGGGACGAATTCCTGCTTCTTCCAAAATCAAATCAAAAGCCAAACGGACGGCGCTGTCCTGGCTGGGCAAGATGAGTTCCTCACCTTCGAGGTCATCAGGAAACTTTAGCGGACGGGCTTTGCTGCGCCCACCCTTTAGCGGACGAGACACGAGACTCACTGGCTGATGCGCTATCCGACGACTGATCCAACCTGCAGCAGTGTCACGGGGCGCCGATTCATTCGACAGAACGACGTCCAAAGAATGACTGGCAAGTTGCGAAAGCAATTCACGCATCTGTCCTGAAACAAGTCGAATGCCTAGGCTTTGATCCTTGAGCAGTGGTAATAGCCAGCCCATCTGGAAATTCCGCGAGAGTGTCGCCACAGCTCCGACACGCAAGACCGGTCGCGACTGAGAGGGTGTCCCTTGGAGCGTGTTAATGAGTTCTTGGCCGGTTTTGAAGATGGCATCTGCATGTTCCAAAACAATGCGTCCGGCCTCTGTCAATTCCAATCGTCGGTTCTTCCGCTCAAACAGGTCATGACCCAATCGATCCTCTAACTGGCGCAGTTGGATGGACAACGCTGATGGGGAGATGTGGAGTGCTTCAGCCGCCTTGGTCAGATGGCGGCGATGTGCCACAGCCCAAAAATAACGCAGGTGATGAAAATTTAGTTCAGCCATTGTGTTTGATTAAATAAAACAGATTGTGCTGAAAGATGAATTGGACGTAAACAAAGACCTTTCATAAAGTCGAGTTACTTCTGAAATCCAACCCCACACGGGACATCACTCGAGGATTCGATATGCCAGGTCTTGATCTACTTTTAACCAATTTTCTTCAGCCTATCGTGCTGGCTTTTTTGCTGGGCACGCTTGCGGGCGCCGTCAAAAGCGAACTCGAGCTTCCAGAAGCCGTCGTCAAGTTGCTGTCGATCTACCTTCTCTTTTCACTGGGCATCACTGGTGGCCGAGAATTAGCCAAGGCTGAAATGGCTAGTCTTTGGTCATTGATCGGTATCACGATACTGATGACCTTTGCCATCCCAACGCTGGCCTACATCATCACTCGCCGCCTAGGACGAATGGACATCAGCAACTCAGCGGCCATTGCGGCGCATTACGGTTCGGTATCGACCGCAACCTTCTTCGCCTCTATGAGTTTCGCAACTGCGATGGGTACCCCTGCCGAGGGCTACATGGCCGCAATGGTGGCTCTCATGGAATTCGGTGTGATTTACTCGCTGATCATTGCCCGCGTCGCCATGGGACGGACCAAGAGTGGCGGAGTCCAGGCCTCCGAACTGTTCTTGAGTGTGATCCGTGGCCGCGGCATCTTGCTTCTGGTGGGAGGCATGCTCATTGGCTACATCGCCACGGACAAGCAATGGCAACAAATATCTCCGTTCTATGAGGGCCTATTCCGCGGCATGCTGATGCTGTTTTTGCTGGAAATGGGAATCACTGCTGCCCGTCAGATCAAGGCATTCCGCCAAGTGGGCGTATTCATGGCTGGCTTCGGAGTTTTGATGCCTTTGATGCATGGTCTGGTGGGAGTCAGTCTGGGGCACTTGGCTGGTATGACTGTCGGTGGTGCATTCGTCTTCGGTGCGATCTGCGCTAGCGCGTCCTTCATCGATGCGCCAGCGGCATGCCGGGCCTCACTGCCTGAAGCGAACCCTGGAATTTATCTGACCTCGTCGCTGGGCGTAACCCTACCTTTCAACTTGCTGCTTGGCCTGCCGCTTTATTACCAATACGCCAAGTGGCTGAGCACCTAAGGGACGCCCAAAAGTTCAATGAGCCGTTCCTTGATAAATGGGACGGCTCTTTTTTTAACTGCACAGCTGTGCTACGGGTTCGAATCCCCACAGCTCAAAACCCGCGTGGATGCTGGATTTCCCCAAAAGCTCCTGACTTTTTCGGAAAAGTACGGCAACGAGGAAGTTTCGAAATTGGCGTAAGTCGTTGTTCTTGTTGAGTCTTTCGAACTAGCTCAGTCAGGATCTTCTTAGCAGAACAGCGTATATTCAATGAACGCTATGTCAGCTTTGTTTCGCAAGCCGCCTGCGACCCATCAGTTAGCTTTGTCATGGCCAGACAGCAAGTCTGTTACTGCTTAAGATAGGAGGCAGGATCGACCTGAAAGCACTCATGCCTAACTTCGCCCAACAGCTCAAAGCCGATATTAGCCGTCTGGCCAAAAAGGAAGTCCGGTCTGAAGCCCAGGCCTTGAAGAAGGCCTCCGCCCAGCACCGCACTGACATCGCGGCGCTGAAACGCCGCATCGTCAGTCTGGAGGCTGCCATCAAGCGGATGTCCAAGGGACAGCCGTCGAAAACAGCCAAACCGGAGGAGGGGGATGACGCCCCCGCGTTGCGCTTTCGCGTGGCCGGTTTTGCTGCGCTTCGCAAGAAGCTTGGCCTGAGCGCGGCCGACATGGGCAAGCTGATCGGGGTGTCGGCGCAGAGCGTCTACCACTGGGAAACCGGCAAGACGAAGCCCCGGGCCAGTCAACTTCAGGCGATTGCCGCGGTGCGCAAGCTGGGCAAACGGGCCGTAATGTCCCGGCTGGGAGCCGATTCGGCCGAGTGATTTCACCCTGTTACACTGAAGACTTCCGGTTTCAAATTGCATAGCGCTTGCGTAGCAGTGCAATCGTTGCTCTGCAACCCGCATGAAATAAGGCTTCCAGGAGCCTCCATCGATTGCAAATCCGTGTAGGTCGGTTCGACTCCGGCCCGCGCCTCCAACATCTTCTCCACGACATTTCACAGCAGGCCCGATGGACTCGGGCTTGTCTATGCACTTTTCCTGGACCTTCCTGCTCTGGCGCAAGACGCCACGAAACAGGCTGGCCGCTCCACCCGCATCAGACGCATGCCCATGGTTGCCTCGCAACCATGGGCCGGTATGTGGGCCGCCTGCGACCGTTGCGCTGACCGAAAAAGAACTTGACATTTTTTTCATGGGGCTTAGCATCAAAAATTGTAAAATTTATATAAATGCACATTCTCATGAAAAACATCAACAAAAAATCACTATTAGCAATTTTGATCTTTGCGGGGACGCCCATGTGGGCCCAGGCCCAGTTCGGGAATTTGATGCAGCAACTGCAAAAAATGCAGCCGCCTGCGGCCGGGGGCGGTGGGCAGATGCCGCAGGCCGGCGCGGGAGGTGCCCGCGGCAAAGGCGGCTTGGTACCGAGTGAGCAGTGGTGCAACCAGCAGGTGGGTGCGCTCGGGCGCATGAAGGTGGACACCGGTGTGATTGCCAGCGAGTTCAATGTGCCGCAGCTCGATGCCTTGCAGGACCAGTTCCTGGCCGCCTTGCGCAAAGAAAGGATCAACAAGACCTTTCCAAATGCGCGTTTCTTCCAATCCTCCTTTGAGACCAAGAGGGTGCGGGGCATTTACGACAGCTTTCTGGCCTTCCCCGAGCCTGAAACCCTGGCGGCGCTGATCCAGATTTCTCGTGGTCAGGACCAACAAGAGCGCTCCGACGCCTTGATGGCCCTGACGTTCATTCACTTGCAGGCGCCCGAACTGTCTGTGAACAAAGACCGCTGGTGGAACCTTTACCAAAGCGCGCTCGGCGTTGAGCATTTCACGACCTTGGTTTTCCGTGCTCGCCTGAACGCTTACGGTGAATATGGCGCTAAAAATCTGAGCCAGGCGCTGGGTGATTTGGTTGCGGCAGGCAGCCTGCGTGGCAAATACAGCCAGTCAGAGGGCATCCGCAAGGAGTTCGACACTCAGAACTATGAGCTCATTCACACGGCCACCGCCAAGGACATTTTCTTCAATGAGCCCAACATGCCCTACCGCCAACAATGGCAAGGGCCTGCCCAAATGGGTTTGCAAATTGAACAGGCGCAAAAAGCCTACGAACGCCAGTTGCCGAACACACGCGTAGGCCGCATGTACGCCGAAGCCGGCAAAGTCAATGCAGAGTCCATCGAAATCGGCAACAACATCATCAAGCGGACCCAAGGCGGCAACCAACTGGTGGGGCAGATCGAGAGCCTCAAGTCCCTGCGCGAGAGCGCCGGTGGTGAAAAGGCCGTGTTTGCCGATGTCAGCCCGGAGGTTCAGGCAGCCCAAATCAAGATGATCAGCAAGGTCGGTAGTCTGGATGAGGAACAAAAAAAGATGCTGATCTTGGCGCAGGAAAAACGACTGGTCGCCCAAGGCATCATCTCTCAGTCATTCGCTGAATTGACCCAGATGATGATGGCCAACATGGGTGGAGACATGGTCAAGATGGCGGCGCCTTTGCCTGCGCTGACCCAGGCGAACAATGCACTGATCCAAAGTTGCATCATTTCTGCCAAGTGGGAACAGGCCATGCGCGCCAAGGATGTGCCCAAAGTCGAGCCCAAGAAGACGGAGGCCGCTGTCGCCGACCTCAACAGCCGCTTCAAGGACTGAGGCGTCATGAGCAAACCCCTAATGCCGCGGCGCCGTCGCCTGGTGACGGCGCTGCTGGGCTTGTTGGCGGTCAAGCCATGGATGGCTTGGGCCCAGCCCGCTGCGCAGAAGCTCAAGCCCAAATTTCCGCCGGTCTGGACCGGTTTTGGTCTCAATGGTGGCGCCGGGCAGGCGCGCTATGACCTGACGCGCGCTTTTGTGCGTCAGAAATACAACCGTGACCTCACCAGCACCGAAGCCTTTGCATTCATGCGTGAACCCATGCAGCGCTTGTTGGCGGGCCAACATGCCGGACGCGTTCAGCTCAAAAATTCGATCGAATTTGGCGAAGACTTGCTGTTGGGCTTTGCGCACGATTATGAAACCACGGTCGGGGCCCGGGTTGAAAAGGACGGGCAAAACGCCAATACGCTTTTTGTCTTCATGTCGGGCGTGGGCATGGTCCTGTCTTTTTCCAAGTCCACAGGCTGGCGTGTGGTGTCGTCCTTTCCCTTCATGCTGCGGATGGAGCGGCCGGGCGGCGATCTCAAGGACATTCGGGGTAAGGCCGTCGCGGTCATGGATCAGGCCTATGCCGCCTATGGACAAGCGTTTTCGCACTTTCTCGGGCGATTCAACAAATGGGATCAAGGCTTCAGCAGCAATTACTTTGCCCGCTTGACCGCCTCCAGTGTGCACAAGGATGTCTTGCCCAAGCTGGCGAGCTACAAAATCCAGAACGTGCTGAACGACGAGTTCCTGGGCTTCTCCACCAGTTCGGCCTTGTGTGACAACTTGGACATTCCGTTGCTGCCCTACCAGGAGAACGATGCTTTGGCCAAGCGCTATGCGGTCAAATTCAATGACGATCTGGCGGCTCAACAGCAGATCGACATCCCGGACGCCGATTTGCGCTTTGAAATTGTGCTGCGGGATGTCGACAAGCAAAAAACCGACAGCACCCAGCGCGGCGTCACCATCGTCAAGCGCAGCGTGGTGATTCGCCTGATCGTGATCGATGAATACTCCAACCTGCCCGACAAAAAGCTGCTGAACGTCTTGGCCATGTCGACCAGCGAAGACCGCATTCCATTGCAGTCCACCGAAGACGACACGCCTGAGCGGGATCTGGTCTTTTTCGATCGCCTGATCTCGCGCACCCTGAGCAACTTGCTGCGGGGCATGGCCACACGCAATGCCAGCACCTTGGCTGCCGCAGAGGTCAAGCTCAGTTTTGTGGAACCCGCCTTGCCCAGACTGATGGAGCTTTGCGCAAAAACCCGAGGATGAACCCCCATGATCCATACCCTTCCCCTGAAAAACCGCTTTCTGCAAACGGTCCTCGTCTGTTTCCTGGCCTGGAGCGCTGGCGCTGCCATGGCCCAACAAAAATTTGTCCGGGCCCAGGGCAGTGATGGCTCCAAAGAGGCCGCCATCCAAAAGGCCAAAGTGGCGGCCTGGAAGAACTACCTGGGCACCTTGCAGGGCGCCAAGCTCGACAACATCTTGGCGAACGAAAAAACCTTTCTCGATGACATCAACAGCATCGTGGTCGATGTGAATGTGATTGACGAAAAGTGCACCTCAGGCTTTTCTTCTACCTGTACCGTCAGCATCAAAGCCGCGATCAGCGAGACGATGGTCGACAGTCGCCTGCGTCAGGCGACACAGGCCTCTGGGGGGGGCAAAACCTCGGCACAAGACGAAATTGCCTTCCTCGTGATGGCGCGTGTGGCAGATTCTCAGACTTCGTTTGACACCAAGGTGACCAAGCGTGCCGAGTCGACCGTGGGCACCAGCGGCTCTTCGGCCAGTGCCGATGCTTCGGCCAGCAACCGCTCCGGCAGCGCTGAGACATCCGCCGATGCGGTCTCTGTGACCCAAACTTCCAAAACGGTCACCGGGGGCTCGCAAGAGAACAAGCGTGACCGGATCAAGTATGTGGCCTGGCCCAGCATCGACGATCTGCAAAACCGGGTGGGCGAAGCCTTGACCAACAACCGCATTGGAACCATTCCCTGGGAAGAACTGGTCAGCAATTGCGGGGTCACGGACAACGATCCTTTCTCCAAGATGTATGCGGATTCCGAGACCGGCCAGTTGCCTGCCAATGTCCGCAACGACACCTTCAAGAAAATCAAGGATTGCCAACTGAGCAAATTCATCTTGGCTTCGATCGAGGTGGATGGCTATCGCACCGATCCGAATACCGGCCTCTGGATGGCCACGGGCAACATCAATATCGTTGTGTATGACCTGAGCGGCCGCTTTGCACGCAGCATTGGCTCGGCCAATCGCGCGTTCAGCGGCCGGGCTGAAAAACTGACCGATGCCGGCCGCGCTGCGCTGGCCAATGCGGCCAAAGTGGCTGCTGACGTGGTGGTCAATCAGCTGAGCCTCAAGTGAGCATGCTGCTGTCTTTGGGGCGTCGCCTCCTGCTTTCCTGCTGTCTGGGCGTTGTCTTGTGCATGGCCGCGCAAGCCCAACAAATCGTGATGCGTGAGGTCATCGCCACAGGCAACGGGGGGGATCCATCCAAAGCCACGATTGACGCCATCGAGAACGCCATCGCGCAAGTGGGCGGTATGCGGATCTCGACCGCCACTTCGCTCTCCATGAGCGAAGTCACCAAGGGCGGCAACACCACGATTGAAGAAAACTTCAAGCAAAACATCGAAAAACTGACGCGTGGCGTCATCAAGTCCTACAGTGTGCTGGAGTCCGGCACCAGCCCCGGTACCGGCAGGGCCTTTGTCAAGATCAAGGCCATCATTCCTTCGTACAAACCGTCGGAGCAGCTCAAGCGGCTGAAATTGGCCGTCATGCCGCTCACCCTGGCGGGTTCGGCGCGTGGCCGCCCGGAGGCCGCCGAGTTTGGTGAAAGCGTCTCGTCCGCGCTGGAGGCCTACCTCACCCAGACCCGCAAATTCGCGATGATAGACCGCCGCTACACGGACAGCAGCAACATAGAGTTGGCGGGTGCCAATGCGCGCAACGCACCGATCGAGGAGTCGGTCAAGATCGGTGTGCGAGTGGGGGCCGACTACATCGTGCTGGCGGTGATCAAGGACTTCGCGCCGCAGCAACAGCAGCAACAGCGCGTGACGGGCCGTGTCGTCACGCGCAGTGTCGCGCCTGTGGCCATCGATGTGCGTGTGATCGATATTGCCAGTGGCCAGATCAAGTTTGCCCAGACCTACAACAACCCTGGCCGTCTGCCGGCTTCGGTGTCGTTGGCGCAGTACGCAGCCGACATCGGTGCGGACATTGGCCAAGTGATCAGCACCGCCATTTATCCCATCGCCGTGGTCAGTGGCAGCGAGACCGAGGTCACCTTGAACCAGGGCGGTGAGACCGTGCAGGTGGGCCGCGTGTACCGCCTGGTGAGCCTGGGAAGAAATCTACAGGACCCCTACACACGCGAGTCGCTGGGGCCAGAGGAGCGTGAGGTGGCGCGCGTCGAAGTCACCGGGGTCACCGACCGCACCGCCATGGCGCGTGTCGTCTCGGGGCGCTTGCCGCAGCCCATCAAATCGGGTGCATTGCTGGCGCGGGTCCTGCCCGAAGAAGTCAGCACCAACCTGAGCGTACAAGTCACCTTGCCCACATTGCCCGGCATGTCGGGCTCCTCAGGTGCAGGCAAATCCAAAGACGACGAAGACTGGTAAAGCACGGAAGGATCCACTCCCATGAAATTGAAAAAAACACACGCGATGGCCCCCTGGCTGGCAGGCGCCTTGTTGTCGATGGGGGCGTCCATGCCCCTGATGGCGCAAAACGCCAAGCTGGAGCTCGAACAAAAACCGCTACCTGAATTGCCCAACAGCATTTCCGGTTCGGAAAGCGTGCGCTCCCGCATGGACAAGTTCATCCGTGAGCAGGGCCTGCGTGAGGTCAAGGACAACAAGAAAGACGAAAACGGTCGTACGGTGTTGATTGACTTCGCGACCGCGACGATTTCTGCCCCCCCCAGCGACCCTAACTTTGTGACGGCGCGCATCAACGCCTTCAACAAGGCGATGCTGGTGGCCAAAGGGCAATGTACCGAATTCCAGAAAACCATTGTGGCCACCGAGGCCATCCTGGAAACCGGTATGCCACCAGCCGAACGGGCCAAGGCCGATGCCGAGCAACTCAGGCGCGAAGGCCTGGCCCAAGAAGGCGCGGTCAAGGTGGCTCAGGCGCTCAACAGCGATGTCAAGTCGCGTGGCAATGTGCCCCAGTCGATCCAGACCGCTGCGCTGTATGGCGAGAAATTGCTTAGCGACAAGATGGCCGAGGAAATCCGGAAAAAAGGGCTGGACCCCTCCAAGCCGGTGGACCAGCAGATGGCCAAGGCGATTGCCGAAACGGCCAGTTTCAAAAACGCCGTGGCCACGGTGGCTGCAGCGCGCTGCACGGGCATCAAGGCCATGGCCTCCTTTGAGCAGAACCCCAGTTCAGGCCAGGGTCAGGTGGGCATTGTCACGGTGTGGTCAGAGAAGCTGCATGCGATTGCCGATGCGATCGTGACCAACCAATGGGACTTGATCCAAAAAGGCGAGCCAGGCAGGACCATCGCTGAACACATTCCGGATGATCTGCGCACCTTGTTGACAACCTACGGCGCACAGCTGGTTCGCGATGAAAAAGGGGAGTATGTGCTTTTGGCCTATGCCCAGGCGCAGCCCCGAACCAAAAATCAGCAAAGCATCGACACGGCTTACGAAGTGGCCAAAACACGCGCGATGAGCCTGATCCGCTCCTTCATGGGCGAAGCGGTTGAAACCAATCGCCAACTCTTGGATGCCGAAGTGTCCACGGTGTTCACCGATGAATCCACACGCTACCAGGACGAGAGTGCGTTCAACAAGAGCATCAAGGCGGTGGGCGAAGCGCTGCCCATCAGCGGCATGACAGTGGCACACGAGTGGGAGACCTTGCATCCGGCCAACAACTCGCCGGTGGTGGGGGTGGTGATGCAATGGAAGGTGGCTTCCGCACAAATCGCCGAGCACCTGGCCAAACTCAATCGTGCCAGCGGCAACAAGGCTGCGGCTGCTGCCCGTGGCAACGCGGGCGGTGGTGCCACCGCCGCGGCACCGGCCGCACGCGCTGCAGAGCAGCGCAAGTCTGACTCCTACAGCGGCCAGGGTCGCCCAGCGCGCGACTTCTGATGCGAAAGACGCTTGTGCTGGGCCTGCTGGCGGCATTGACCTGGGCCCGGCACGAGGCCGTTCAGGCACAGGTGAATCCCGATCTGCGGGAGCAGTTGCTCGCCAGCGAGGTGGTGGTTAGCGACAGCCTTGTCTATGCGATGGCCTCGGGCACCCAGCGAGGCACGTTGGAAGGCAGCCAGGAGTGGCTGGTGACCCGAGCCATGCGCAGCATGGCCCACAAGCTCTGTGGCCTCGTGCCGACACCAGGCCGTCGGCTTGAGGCTGGACTGCAAGGGGTGACGTTGATGTCTGCCGAGGTCCGTGGTTCTGAAATGGTGGTGATCATTCGCGCCCCCGTACAAAAACCGGCATGCAAAGTGACCCTGCTGGAGCCGGTGCAGACGCCGGCGGCGCCCCCGCGTCTGGCCGACACCCCGCCTCGCACGGTGGATCCCGGCGAGCCGCGGTCCTCGGACATTGTCATAAGGAAATTCGGCAGTGAATATTGAAACCAACCGTGGCTGGCGTTGGCTCGGCCTGCTGGTCTGTGTCTGCGCCCTGGGCGGGCATGCCCAGACCGTGCGTGAAGAGGCGTTGTTGCTGGACAAGCCTGAAGGCAAACCGGGTGCCGTCAAACTCTCTGCCGGTACCGCGGTCAAGACGCTGCGCCGTCAGGGCTTCTGGGTCGAAGTCGATGCCGCAGGCAAAGTGGGTTGGCTCAAAATTTCGCAGATCAATTTTGCGGGTGCCACCGGAGGCGCGACCGCCATCGACACAGGCCGTCTCGGGACCGGCAACATCGTTGCCACCTCGGCCGCACGCGGTCTTTCGGCCAAAGACCTGGTGAGTGGTCAGCCCGATTTCAACGAGGCAGCAAAGCTCGACACCCTCACGGCAGACTCGGCATCGGTTCAGGCCTTTTTAGCGGCAGGCGGGGTGGTTGCCAGTGCCGAAAAATTCCAGTTGACGGTGCCCCGTCCCACTGCCACAGCGGCGCCTGCTGCGGGTGGGCAGTCCACAGGCCCCGCCCCGACGGGCAAAAAGAAAGGCGATGATGACTGGTAAGTTTCATATGAAATATGTGATCGGGTGCATGGCCCTGTGCCTGGGCCTGAGCGCGACCGCGCAATCCGATGAAGAGAAAGTCGGCAAGGCCGCCGCCGCCCAGGTGCTGGGCGCAGCGCCCCTGGTGAGTTCCGCGGTGGTGCAACAGTATGTGAATACGCTGGGCCAAGCGCTTTCCACGCACGCGGGCGTGAACTACCGATGGCGCATCGGGGTCATCAAATCCGACGCGATCAATGCCTTTGCCATGCCGGGGGGGTACATCTTGCTGTCCTCAGGCCTCCTGAAATCGCTCGAGAGCGAGGACGAATTGGCCTTTGTGCTCGCCCATGAGATCGCGCATGTGGCGCGGCGCCATCACTACCAGGTGGTGCAGCGCCAACGCTTGGCCGAGCAGGCGGCCAAAGGCTTGCAGGCGGTGACGCAAGATGGTGACACCGCCAAACTCGCACAAGCCAGCGGGCAGATTTATGCCCGTGGCCTGGACAAAACCGCCGAATTCGAGTCGGACCGTCTGGGTGTGGAGATCATGACGCGGGCAGGCTACGACCCGGTTGCTGCCATCAACGTCCTCGAAAAACTGCAACGCTTCAAAGGCAACGATCCGCGCGCAGAACTGCTTTTCTCTACGCATCCTTCACCGTCCGAGCGCTTGGACATGCTGCTGCAGGCGGGCATCGACAAATTGCCCCGACCCGCCGCCAAACCCAACCCGAACCGTCAAGCGCGCTTTCAGAAATTCATTGAAGCCATTTGATGTCCTGACACACGACGGATGACCGACCATGAGCGAAGTTCAAGACCCCCAAAAAGAAGCGCTCCAGCGCAAGTGCTCCATCATCATTTCCCTGATTGCCTCCATGTTGCTGGTGAACAATCTGGGTTCACAAAATGCGGCCAGCACCGCTTCATTCCTCAATGCCGCGGCCATCAATACCTACGCCTTCTACCAGGCCAAGACCATCCGTCAGAACGACATGATGCTTGCCGCCCAGACGCTCGAGGGGATTGCCAATACGGCATTGCCTTTGGCCAACGAGGCCAGCAAAAAAACCTTGCACCAGCAGGCCGAAGCTTTGCGGGCCAAGGCGCTAAGCTACGAATCGGACCCAGTGGCGGGCGAGGGCAAGAAAGAGCTGCTCAACAAAGCCCGGGAAGCCGAGCGCAGCCGTGACGAGGCCATGCAAAGAGGCCCTTACTTTGACTTTGCGGGGCTGCTGTTGCAGCTTTCGATCATTTTGATCTCGGTGGTGTTGATCACCGAGCGCCGCACCTTGTATGTTTCTGGCGTGGTGGCGGCGATCGTCGGCACCTTCTTGAGCATGGATGGCTTTTTCATGTTCCTGCCCATCCCCTTGCTCGGCTGAACGGTCGGTGTATCGCACAGGCCTGTTGCGGCTCGGTTGCCCACCCTGCGATGTTCAGCCCTCAACTGATCCAGACCCAAACCGCCGCATCTGGCCAATCGGTCAGTGTCTGGAAAGAGGCGGCTGCAGGCGATCCTGATTCGGGCTGGGTGTTCCGCAAGGTCTGGCAAAGTCCACCTGCGGACGGTGCCAAAGCATGGCTGTCCTGGGCCCACCATGAACACCTTGTCCTGACGCTGCTGGCTCACGCAGATGTCGGCCATGTGGTGCAGGTGGCGGGCTTGCAGGTGCATGCCGAGCGTGTCGAAGTGGTCACGCACGATGCTGGACCGGATTTCCGTCGCGATTGGCTTGATCAGCTCAGCGCACCGACCTTGCTCAGCGGCCAGGCCGATGCCCTCAAGCTGGCGCGTGCGTGTCTGCGTGCCCTGCAAGAGGTACACGCCCTGGGCGTGGTGCATGGCGATGTCAAAGCCGACAACGTGTGTGTGCGGGCACGGCCAGTTCGCTCGGGCGAGAACACGCTGCAGCTGGATTTGGGCAGCCTGCGCTTGATCGATTTTGCCTATGCGGTCTACCGCGAGCGGCCTTTGAAATTCGTGCTGCCCACCGATCCTGATCGCCTGGATTACCTGCCCGACTTTTACCGTGCCGCCATCCGGCAGGCCCAAACCGAGGGCGATCCAGCGCCAATACAGCGTGCGGCGTGCGCGCAAGTCGACATATTCAGCCTGTACCGCTTGATGCGTGAGGTGGTGCCCGAGGCATCGGTGGCGGATGGCGCAGCCTGGCAATGCTGGTTGAATGCCTGCGCCGAGGCTTGCGCCGAGCCGGCCTCGGCGCAAGCGATGGATACGCCCACGTCCCGTTTGCTGGCCTTGAGCGAGACCTTGCTGCGGCAATTGCAAGAGCCACCCACGCAATGGGAGGAGGCGGTGACCACGCTGCCCTTGCGGCGGCCTGAGGCGGCCGTCACCCCCCTGTTGCTGGCGCAGGCCACGCCAGCGCTCACGCCCTTGCTGGTCGTGACTCAGGCACCCGCTGCCCTGAACGATGTCCAAGGTGGACCAGCGCTTGCGCCGGCCTCTGTGACACAGCCCCCTGCAGGTGAACGTGGCTGGCGCTTGACCCCGGTGGCCCTGCTGCTGTTGGCAGGCGTCTTCGCATTTGTGGATCGGCGCTTTGAAGAAAGCGGCGTGGTGCTGACTGATCTGGGCTTTGTTTTGGGTTTGTTGGCCATGGCCATGGCCCCACTGGTGGTGGCCGCTGGCGTTTGGCATGTCTGGACTGCGTCGCATCGGGCCAGGCGCTGGATGCATGCGCCTGTGCTGGGCTTGTGTGCCATCGCTGCGTATTTCTTGGTGATGTTGTTTCCACAGGGGGTGTCGGCCATCCTGCTGGGGCTTTTGCTGTTGTTGCTGGCCTTGCTGGCCTGGGCCTGGCTGGCCCGATTGTTTGACCGAGGGTAGAGATGTCCAAGATGATGGAGACCGTGATCGACTTGCTGCGCGATGTGGCCAAGTTGTACTTCCCGCCGATTTACAACCTGATCAAGCGCGGGCTGGATCTCAAAACCCTGTCCATGTCGATGGTGGCGCACTATTCGCGCCTGTTCGGTGCGCGGGCGATCTTCACGGTGGGGGTCTTGGCCACCTTGTACGCGGTTTACCTGTTTGCGATCAACGTCTGGACGCCGGGCATGCCCAAGGCCAGCCACGACGTGATCTTGAAAAACCGCTTCTCCAGCCCCTTGCCTGCGCGCGACATCCTCATCGTCGACATCGATGAGCGCAGCTTGGCGGCGCTCTCGGACCAGCATGGCCGCTGGCCCTGGTCGCGCGATGTGCTGGCCGATGGTTTGCAGAAGTTCAACGATCTGGGCGCCCGGGCCGTCCTTTTCAATGTGCTGTTGTCGGACCCGGACAAGAACAACCCGGACGCCGACGCGGCCATGGAGGTGACGGCTCAAATGGCCCGCAGCACCGCTTTTCCACTGATTCGCCTGAACCCGAAGAACGATGGACTGAGCCAGCTCAAAGTGGTGCAGATCCCCGGCGCTTTGATCAAGCCAGATCATGCGGCGGATGCCACCCTGGCGGTGATCTTGCCCATGTTTGGCGCCATGCATGACCGGCTGGGTGTGGCCAACCAGAAGCCCGATGCCGACGGCATCGTGCGCAAATACCCCTTGCGCTGGGAAGAAAACACCTTTGTTCTTCCTTCGATGGTGCAGCGCACGGCCGAGCTGGGAGGGGCAGAGCTGACGGGCACGCCCAACCAGATTTCACTGAACTGGCGCAACAAGCGTGGCCGCTACCACCGGATCTCGTTCAGCGATGTGCTGCTCGACAAGGTTTCGCAGGAACAAGCCCGTGCTTTTCAGGGCGCCTGGGTGGTCTTGAGCCTGTCGGCGCCGGGTCTGGGCCAGACCAAACCGACTTCGGTGGCCTCGGTCGAAGACGATGGCGAGATCCTGGCCACCGCTCTCGATGACGCCTTGCATGGGAGCTATCTGCGCACCATGCCCCACGGCGCGGCCTTGCTGATCAATCTGTTGACGATATGGGTGCTGGTCTGGATGAGCATGGGACAAAAGAGCGGTGGCTGGATGAACAAGGCCTTTGTACTGGGTCAGTCCGGGCTCGGGGGGGTCACGCTGTTGTCGGCCAGCTATACCCACTACCTGATCGATCTGTCGGACAGCATGTCTTTTGGCTTGAGCGTGTTCGCTGCCATCAAGCTCGTGCAGAGCATGGATGACCGGTGGTCGCGCGCACGACCGGGCTTTCGCAAGGCGCGGGCCAGTCAGGCCCAGGGGCAGCTGCTGTTGCTGGGCTTTCTGGATCACCGTTTCACGGTTTCGCAGGCCAAGGCCTTGCAGACGGCGATCGAGCGCGTGGTGGGTTTGATCAATGTGGTGCGGGTCGATGACCTGTTCGGTGGCGAGAGCTTCATCAAGTCACGTTGCGCCACATTCAAGGCTTTGCTGGTCAATGTGGGCGATGCGCAAGCGGCGGCGATCTCGGATTTGCTGGCGCAAGCCGAGCATGAGGCGGTCGATGTGGGCACTTATGACTTGGCCCAGGCGTGGAACCCTGAAAGCAAAGCGTTCACCCACGAGGTTGCCCCTCTGGTGTTGGCCACGGCCGCGCGCTTGCTGCATGAAGACTTGCAAACCAAGGCTTGACGCACCATGTCGCACCCGACTCCCCACCGCGCGATGCGTGACGACCCAGAGCCGGGGGTTCCGCCTGGGCGCCCGGGGGCGGGTCGTTTCAGTGCGGCCTCCTTGGCGGGGCAGCACGGGCGGATCAACCAAGACAGCCATGCCTGCCGCGCGCCCGACTTCTTTGCAGTCGCTGACGGGGTGGGGGGGGGAAGCCTGGGCGAGGTGGCCAGTGCCATGCTGGTGCGTCAGCTTGGCAGTTTGCAGGCGCCGCAGCCCGATGAGGTCGCTGCCGTGTTGCAGGCGGCAGACCAGGCCATCGCGCAACGCATCGCTGAGCAGGGTTCGGGCCCCGGCGCAGCCGTGTGCGCGGCGGTGTGGTCTTTGGATGCCACCTCTGCCACCTGGCTGGCGATGACGGTGGGTGACTGTCAGGTGATGGTGCTGGTGCATCGCGATGGTGCTTGGCAAGCCCGTTGGGCCTCCACAGCCCAAACCTATGCCGCTGCAGGCCTGCAGCCGCCGCCGGGTGTGCCGCCACATGCGCCCGCCAACATGGTCGGCTGCGGCATGGCATGTCCAGCGCAGTTTGATGTGCTTTGCCTCGCCCCTGGCGAACGTCTTTTGCTCTGCAGTGATGGCTTTGACCCGACCCTGATCGAGCAGGACGGCCCCTGCGGCTGGCGCACCAACCCTTCGCCTCTTTCATTGGAGACCGCGGAGCGTTGGTGTGAGCAAATGCAGCGTGCCGGCGCACGCGATGATGTGACGGTGATCCTGGTCGAGCCGGCCATGCCCGCGGCGCTGCCCGAGACCCGCTGGCCCTGGGGGCTATTGGGTCTGGCCATGTTCGCCTTGGCAGCGCTGGGTCCTGTGCCCTGGGGTTGGCGATGACACGTTCTTTGCGCACCGCCATCGATCGCCTCTGGGGCGCTGCCTGGCTTGAAGGCTGTGCATTCGCTGTGGCGCTCGCATCGGTGCTGTGGGTGGCCCAGGCGGTTCAGCAGCATGGGCAAGAGGGCGTCTTGCGCTGGCAGAAGGATGCTCAGGGGCTCGGGGACAAAGCGTCCAAAGGTGTGGCGCAGACGCTCACCGGACAGTGGTGTCAGCGTGACCAGGACTTCATTGCCCAGTGGTCTGCCGACCGTTGGCCTTGCCGTACCGAAATTGACGGGCTGTGGAGTGCAGTCTGGCGTGGGCTGCGCGAGCCTGCGGCTTGGACGCCGCAACAGCAACAGCCATATGTACAACGCTGGCAGCAAGAGTTGCTGGCCAGCAGTCAGCAGTGGCGCGCGCGTCTGCAGGCGGCTGACGCGGCCCGGATCGGCGCGGCATTGGCCAGCGAATCCGAGCCCGAAACGGCTCGGCAGGCGGCGCCGATGGCCTCGTCGGAGGCCACGCCGGTCCAGTTCGAGCCCCAACTGGGTGAAGATGTGCGCCGACTGCAAATGCAATCGAACGAACGTCTGGCGCAGTGGGACCGCTGGGTGCTCGAGAGGGTGTTGCCGCTGGTGCAAGCGCCACCCAACGAGGTGCAGGTTGAGGCCTTGTGGGGGCTGGCCCAATCGCTTTCGGGTGAGGGCAGTGATGTGGGCGCACGCCAGGTCTCGCTGGCGCTGAAGGCCAGTGAGAACGCCAGGCGTGCGGGGTATTCGCTGCAGCTGATGGCGCACCTGCCGCTCCTGTTGGTTGCGCATGCGGTGTTCACGGCCGTGGCCACTTTGTGGATGCGCACGTCTGTGGCCCCCCTGGCCCAGCTCAATGGCTTGCTGGTAGGGGCTTTTTTGTTTTGGGCAGGCATGTCTGTGGCGGGCCTTGCACCCTCGCCCCTGACTTCCCCTCTGGTGCTGGCGGCTGGGGCGGGGTGGCTGGCGCTGACTTGGGTGTGGGGGCACTTTTTCCCGCACAAGCTGCCCTTGGGCCGTTCCAGCCGCCTGGTGGTGGCCAGCTGGATACCGGCTTGGTGGGCGTTCACCGCGCTGGGGTGGTTGTTGCTGCTGGACCAATCGCTGCACTTTCATGAACGCCTGCGGTTTCTGGCGCTCGAACAATGGTGGAGCTGGTGTCTGAGCGCAGTGCTGTTGCCGCTTGCGGCCTGGGCCGCGCCCTGGACCTTGAATGCGGGCTTGCGCCTGGCGCGGTCGGCCTGGGCCCTTTGGCCTCGCGGCGGATCCTGGCTGCACTGGTGTGCTGCGGCCTTGGGCGTGGCTGTTTTGGCGCTGGCCCATCGGCAGGGCGTGCCCCAGCATGTGACGGGCGAATTGTTGAAAGCGGCGTTTGTGGTGGGCATCTGCAGTTGGTGCATTTGGAAGATGCCGATCACCGCGCAGCTTTGGCATGCCGGGCATGCCCGGGTGGCCTGGCGCGGGCTCGGTGATGTGGCTGGCTGCCTGGTTTTGGCGGCGGTGGCGGCTTTTCTCACGGCCGACAAAGGCCCCTTGCTGGTCATTGCCCTACTGGTGGCGGTCTTGCTGTCCACAGTGCTGGGCTGGACCACTGGCGTGGTGATGCTGGTCCTGGGGTTTGCCGCGATTTTCTGGTTGGGTGTCGACCTGGATGTGGTGGGCGAACGTTTGCAGGCTTGGCGCGATCCCTTCACCGCCAAGCACGACGACATGGCCCGCCTGGTCTGGTTCCAGACCGAGGCCGCCCGCTGGCCCTGGGGTTTTGGTGTCGGGCAAGTGCCTTGGTGCGGCACCTCGCGCCTGGATGCGTGCCAAGGCTTGCCGCTGCAATTGCAAAGCGACTACACCTTCACCGCGCTCATGGGCTGGTGGGGGCCCTGGGGCGCTTGGCTGTGCTTGTTGGCTTTCACGGCTGCCGTCTACCGCGTGCTGGTGCATTGTGCGCGCGAGAGCCAAGGGCTGCTCAAGCCTCAGTTGCTCTTGCAGCCTGAAGTGGTGGCGCGCGCCTGGACGGTGCACCTCTTGTTTCTGTTTTCGGTGCTGATGCTCATGCAGACCTGGATCACGGTGGCCGGTAATCTGGGTTGGTTGCCCTTGACGGGCGTGACCTGGCCATTGATGGGTTACGGCAAAACCAGTCTGTGGGTCAGCACCGTGTTCGTGGGTGCTTTTGGACTGCGGAGGCCGCATGCTTGAACAAGCGCGTTTCAGCCTCGCCCGGGCCGGTGTCATGGTGGGTCTGTGTGGCTTGCTGGTGCTGGGCAGTGGCTGGTTGGTGAACCAGCGTCCGGCGCTCAAGGGGCCGGCGCCGGTGCACTTCAGTGCGCAGACCTGGCAACAAGTGCAAGCCGTTCTGGGCCATGTGCGTCCTGCTGCGGCTGGCCCGTCGACAGCGCTTTCGCCCGAGCCCATGGGGGCATGCGCGGGGCACCCTCGCTTGCGGCGAGAGGTGCAGGCCCTGCAGGGGCATCTGCTGGGCTTGCAGCGCACGCAGTTTGTCAAGCAGCGCTACCAGCTTGACTTGTCCACATTGCTGCAAGACCCGCTGCTGCCAGGGTGTGAGGAACTGGCGCAGGCCCTGCGCTGGCTCAACAACAAGGCACAGCGGCAAGGGGCGGAATTCTGGGTCTCTTTGTCCTGGAAAGAGCGTTGGCGCGTCTCGGCACAGGCGCGCTTTGAGCCCCAGGTCTGGGTCAGTATGCCCAAACAGATGCTCACCACCCGCTCGGCCTGGGCCGGTTTGCCAGGTTGCGTGTACGCCACCGATGCAAGCACCGGCCAGCGCGTGGTGTCCGAGCGCGCGGAGAGCGTCGCCGCGAAATTTTGTCAATCACAGGCCGCAGCGGCGCAGGCCCTGCGCACGGCGGCGCCTTGGCCTGCACAGGTTCCCGCCTGGGCCGCGCTGCTGGAGCCTCTGGCCCCCTGGCGCTTGCCCCAGCACGAACGTTACGGCGAGGCCGTTGGTGATGACAACCGGGTCTTCTGGGGCGGGCAAAAGCAGGCCCTGGGCCTGCATGCCCAACTCAGCATCGACCCGCGGTGGCAAGCCGGCGCGCAAACCCTGGCCGAATGTTTCAGCGGGCAGGGAGGACCGTCCTGTGCGCGTTACGCGATGCAGGCCGAGGGACGCTATGAAAACGCCCGCGTGCGCATGGTGGGGATCTCGGTGGTCGATGTCGCATCGGGCCGGGTGGTGGTGGCCGCCAGTGCCAACAGCGCCTGCCATGCGCACGACAAAACCCGCATGGGCGAACCCCCGCCCGCGTGTCCCGTCTTGCCGCTGGGCACCGTGCACCGACCACACACGCCGCAGTCGCTGGGCAACCACGCCCTCTTCACACAGGCGCCGCCGGGTTCCCTGGTCAAGCCTCTGTGGATGGCGGGCATTGTTCAATACACCCCTGCCGAGGCCAGCCTGGTAGGGCTTGAGCAGGCGTTGCAACGTTCGGACTCGCCGCAGTTTCTGGACGCTTTGCTGTGCAGACGCCAATTGGGTCAGGGTGGATTCGCCATGCGTTGTGACCGGCCTGCGTTGACACAGCGCAGCGCCCATCAACTGGGATGGAACAGCGGCTGCGAGCGCGGCAACGAGGCCTCCTGGGCCCAATGCGGCATGCTCGATCTGCTCCACGGCGTGCCGATGGCCGACAGGACACGGCCCTCTTTGGGTACCTTGGGTTCTCTGTCCGCACCGAGTCTGGCTGTTCTGATGGGGCAGACGCTGGTGGCGCCGGCCCCATTGCCCGGCGGGGCGGCGGGCTACCAGGACATGTCCTGGCCCGACAGTTTGCCCAGCCGAGAGCAACGCCAAGCCTGTGCACAGTCCGGTGCCAAGGGCTATGTGCGCTGCAGGGGGGACAAGATGGGGCTGGTGAGTGAGGCCTATGGCCAGGGCAACACCTTGGCCACGCCGGTCGGGGTGGCGGGCTTGCTGTCGGTCATGGCCAGTTCGGCGCAGGGCCAGACGCCGCGCTATCCCCATCTCTTGGTGGATTGGATACGGGCCGATGGGCTGAGCGATCCGCAGGCCACCGTGGCCTTGCGTGCTGCCGCTGCCCGGGGTCCCGAAGGCATCGATCCGTCGGTCGCGCGGCGGGTGATCGCAGCGATGGAAACGACCAGCTTGCCCGGGGGAACGGCGCATGCCGCCTGTGTGCGTGCCATGGGCGTCGAGGCTTGTCAAAAGCGACAGGCTGTGGCCGGAAAAACAGGAACGCCGGGCGATGCCGATGAGCGCAGCCTGCAGCAGCTGATGCAGGACATGCAGCAGCGTGCCCAATGCCTGGAGCGCGGTTCACAGACGTGTGCCAGCCAGTACCCCTTGCCTCGGCCCCGCTACCGTTGGTATGCGGCCCTGTTCAAGTCGCCGGGCTCGGAGCACTATGACAAAGCCATGGCCGTGCTGGTGCACAGCAATTGGCGACGTGCCGATGGCCGTTATGCCGATGACCAGAATGCCGCAGCCGAGATCGCCATGTGGGCGATACGGCAGTTTCAGAGCTCGCCGACCCCCCCATGATGTTGCACACACACACCGTCGATTTGCCCTGGCCGCAGGCATGGGACCAGATACAGTGGCTGGCCGCGGCCTGGCTGGCCCGGCATGGTGAGCGCGCTCGCATTGAGGTGTGCTGGAATGAGAGCTTGCTGGCCCAACAGGTGGACGCAGCCCGCTTCCAGGCGCTCACAACCGACTTTTACCGAGCCTTGCAGCGGCGCCTGCAAGGGGCCTGCGAATGGCGTTTTGAGCCGCAATCCCTGGATGCGGGACACCGCCTGAGACTCGGCGTGTGCAAGCCCCAGCGCGCATGAGTGAGCGTCAACCATGAAACAGTACTGGACTCCACTGGCCCGTTGGTTGGGCATGGCCAAGACCGAAGAAGCGCCGGCGATCGTCGCCCCGGCCGATGTCGGTAGCCGCGCTGAGCCGCCAGCCGTGCACAGTCCCTGGCCAGATTTGTTCCAGGCCTTGCGCCGGCAAGCCCTCACCGACTGGGTGCCACGCAGCCAGCGCCATGCCGAGATCGATCCCCAACAGCGGCTGGAAATCACGCATTTGCAGATCCGAGCGACATCGCCCGAGTACGACAGGCAATTGCGCGAGTGGTTCTCTGAAGGCGATACGTCCCAGCTGATCCGTTGGATGGCCCGTGGTCCCTGGCGTACCGCGGCGATCGAGCGTTGGGTGAGCTGGGCGGGCCTCACGCAGCTGGAGCTGCTGCCGATGGCTTTGCCTGAACGGCCGTCTGCCAGCCCCTACGATGTGGATGCATCTGTGGCGCAGGCATCGCAGTCACCCTACGAAATCGAGGCCCAGACCTGCTGGTCTGCGTGGACGGCACCGAGCGAAGAGGCGCAGCAGTGGCCACCGCTGGCCTTGCACCTCGAAGACGCGCTGGGCCAGCGCAACGTCCAGGTGATGCAGACCCTGGTGGTGTTGGGAACCGAAAAGACGCTCAAAACGGCAGACGGCGAACGTCTCGTGCTCAAAGACCAAAGCCCGGTGCTTTGGGAGGGGGAGACGGCCTGGTTTGTTGCGGTGACGGCGCAGCATGTTTCAGGCTTGCACCTGGTGCTGCGTCGGCACGAGCGGGGGGTGGAGTGTGTGGATGCCGGGTCGACCAACGGCACTTTTGTGCAGGGGCAGCGTCTGGAGCCGGGCCACTGGCACCCGCTTGCACACCTGCAGACCTTGTTTCTGGGGGGGCCATCCAATGACCCCCGCACCCATACCGCACGCATTGCTGTGCAGGTGGGGCATCCGGCACAAGCGCTGGCCAGGGACCGCACCCCCTTGCGTGTGAGCGCTCCCCCAGCAGCGGACCGGTCCGCGCTGCTCATGTTGCGCCCCTTGTCGGGGCCTGTGACCGCGCCGGTGGCGGTGCATGCGCTGCCCTTCACCGTAGGTCGGGACGAGGCCTGCGACTGGGTGATTCCAGCCAGCTGCCAAATGGTCTCGCGCCAGCACCTGGTGATCGAGGCGGTGGACGTGCACAAGCGGTGTGTCCAACTGCGTGACCTCAGCCGCCAGGGCCTGACGCACAGCCGCGCAGGATGGCCAGGTCCAGCCACAGACGGCGTTTGGGTGGACGGCAGCGATGTCATCACCCTGGGTGCGACCACGCGCCATGAAGGGCTGAGCTTCGGTTTTGAATGGGCGCCCTTGTGAAACCAATCCCTACAGTGAGGATCTATCCATGAACATCCAATCCCTAGTTGAACGTGTGGCGCTTTTGCTGGCCCTGGTCTTGACGCCCTGGGCGGCCGCGGCGCAAGAGGCGACAGAGCACTGGAGCTACAAGCTCACCCCTTCGTACTACAACAACAGCAACCAGCACTCGGCCTGGGACATGAATTTGCGTGGCAATCACGGCCATCACACGGCGTGGATCGGCCACTACGTCCAAGGCAGCGATGCCACGACGGTGAAATTCGAGCAAACCCGGGTCGGTTATGAGAACGCCATGCCGATGCCGTTTGGCGTGCTGGTGCCATCCGTGCAGGCGGCCACCGGTGGCTTTGTCGGCGGCTCTTTGACGGCCCAGATCGGGAGCGCCAATGGATACGCTTTGCTGGGCTTTGGTCGCACCAATCTGAAGACCTACTACAACCTCAACTTTGATCCCAACGACGCCATCACGGTGGGCTATGCTAGGCGTTTGCCCGACCAATCCATGCTGACCGCTTACTACCTGTGGGACGATCGTCTGGGCACTTCGCAAAGGGTGGCCCACATGGTTTGGCGAAAGCAGCTCGACGATACGCACCGTCTGACCATTGACCTTGCTGTGAAGCAGGGGCGCCTTGCCGCTGGCGAGCCCATGGTCAAAGGCCACATGCTGTTGCTGGGCTTGGACCACCATCAGCTGTTTTTCAAACTGGCGTTTGATCGCAAGGTGAACTTCTCCGACACCAACCAGATCCGTACCCTGGCCGGCATGCGCTTTTGAGCTTCGCCAACCGTGTGCGCTGTCTATTCCATGCGTGTTGCTTTGGCTGATCCTCAGACCGGTTTGACGGCGGATCCGCGCGCCTCGTATTCAAGGGCAGGGCGGCTGTTGCTGTGGCTGGGCTTGTCTTTCTCGCTGGCGGCTTGCCAGCAGATTGCAGATCGGCTGACGCAACTGGCCAGCCGCACTACGCTGGATGAGCCGACCGCCATCGTCCAGGCGCCGCCAGCGACGGTGCCCGAGACTTCGGCGCCTGCGCCTGCGCCTGCACCTGCACCTGCACCTGCACCTGCACCTGCACCTGCACCTGCACCTGCACCTGTCGCGG
>JACCDU010273180.1_pt1 | contig 24434 bp, 42 predicted proteins | sample 7446081 | NCBI WGS metagenome assembly JACCDU01 (sample SAMN15323447, study PRJNA562643) | freshwater metagenome | isolation source: river surface water | place: USA:Blue River Watershed | collected 2017-08-17
ATGAGCCTTGCGCTCACCCTCGCTACGGCGAAAGCGACTGAACAGAAACCTGTCAGTCGCTTTCGCTTTGGCTCGCCCTGTCGCTTTGTGCGCTCGCTTGACCTTCTCGTTCACATACTTATTCCTCACGCTCTTGGCACTCGCTTGCCACGCTTGACTACTTACTTGCGAAGCACCTCGCCTCGCTGGGGGCGCACTTGGCGTAACTGGTAAGTCCAACGCACTTCCGTTTAGGGCGCACTTGCTTTCGGGCAGGTGCGCTCTTTCGTTATCCCCCTTCTTCCACACCGTCAAACAAATAGTCCATTACGACGACCCCAACAGCCCCGCGTCGTCGGCGTGAAGGGCGCATCCGGTTTGCCGGCAGTTAGAACTTTTCCGGCTGTGAATGTCTTGCCGGCTGTGACGAACGACCTATCAGATAACTTGACTTCGTACCTGAACTGCCCTATCATTACCTCACCTACAAGAAAGGAATGACCATGACCGAATGGTACGACCGAGCAGAATGGAAGGGTTGGACTGAAATCTCCAACTCTTGCACCTGCACCACACTCAACGAGAAAGACGAGGAAGTCCCATTGGACTACTGCGACGGCTCATGCTGGGAATCCAACATGGACTACTTCGCTGAAGTCACACAAGGCTTGTTCGCCAAGAATGACCACAACCTATGGCAAGTGAATGGACTGCCATTGTGGAATCGTGCCATTGACGGCGTGTTTGAGGCTGAAACTCCCGACAACTTGTTGCGTGGAATCACTGTGAACGGCGAATGGAAGTTGCGATTCAAGATTATTGCTACGACCATGCGTTGCTGGCTGGCACACCATGATGTCCCTATGGGGGCTCATTACTCCGTCACTATCGGTAACCACGAGTGATAGTCGCTGTCGTCGTTATCGTTGCGCTTATCTTGCTAGTGGGCTCAAACTAACAACAGACAACAACCGAGCGCCATGTCTCCGAGTGTGGGGGCATGGCGCTTTTGTCGTTCATGGGCTCATCCACCACCGTCAAAGAGTTAGTCCCTTACCTGAGCCCCAGCAGCCCCGCCGCTGGGGTGTCCCTGAGCGTCGCGGCCAAGCCCCAGTCATCGGCCAGTCGCGCGTGGGTGGGTGGCCAACGGGTGCGCCCCCGTGTGACGCATGACCAGTTGAAATACTTGACGGCCTGATACCTAAGCAGGTACACTGAACGCACCTACTAGCAAAGGAGAGCAAGTGATAGCAGTAATCCCACTCGCTAAGCGCCGTGAGCGTGACCGCGAAGTTACCTACATCTGGCAGTCGTCAGACCTAAACATACAGCGCATGGGTGAGACAGACCTATGGGGCGAGCAGGTGGAACTGGAGTTCAGCCACAACGCCAAGCGCAAGAAATACGAAGCGACCATACGCCGTGTCGTGTGGCAACCGAGCGCAGGGTTCACCGTCACATCGTTTGAAGTATTCAGCCCTGACTACCCATCAGCCGTAATCTATGACCGACAGGTAGGGCGCTACTCGGACAAGTCGTTCACCGAGTTTGAACGTCACGTCATTGACAACATCGGCTCATGGATTGAAAGCCACGCGCTAGTGCGTGACCTTCTCACTCGCACGCTGTCGTACTGACAGACCCGACCCGACCCCAAAGGGGCGCACTCGCCGTCATGGTGGGTGCGCCCCTTATTTGCGTACCCGCTCATACGCCACCGTCAAAGAGTTAGTGCCTATTGCCTCAGCCCGACAGCCCCGCTATTATGAAGTCATGTCCGATTACGCAATGTTCAGGTGTCAGTTCTGTCAAAATCCAGTAGACCCAACAGCAGGTGGAACAATGCACCTCATCACAGGGTGGGTGAATGTCGGAACAAACAACAACCTAAAGGTCGTAGAAAAGAACTGGAAGTACGCCCACAAGGTATGCGTGGAGACAAAACCAGTCAAAGAGCAGGTAGAGACTTTGTTCTAGGAAGCGAAACAGAACAAAGCGATAGCGCAAATCAAAGCCACGACAATCATTCAGTGACCTTGCATGGGTTTTGGACATGGAAAGTGCCTTTACCCCGTATCCACACCAAAGGCGTGTTGGAAGGAATAATCTCTCCACAACGACGGCACTCGCAATCGTTTGGGAAACTCCGTAACCCAGCCTGAGTGCTATGCGCACGACGAATGTTTTCTATCTTTTTAGTCTCAGAATAGAAACTCACAGCACTCCGTCTTGTTGTGTAAGGCGTTCGCCGACAACCCAGTTGCCGTTTTCGTCAGAGAAGTAAATGTCGTTCTCACCAACCCATTTGTAACACCACTTACAACAAGGTTTTTCAGGAGTTGGGCTTGGGTGCGCCCCTTGACCAACACGCTTACCGAGTTCAGGTAGCGCAGTCAGCACCTTCGCAACGCAATCGTGACAGACGAACACCGAAAGTGGTTCATCACTACCGAGATAGTCCGTGAAGCCAGCGTAGTAACCTAACCACTCCAGCGAGAATGACCAGCCATTATCGGGAAGCCCGTTTGGGTCGTTCGCAAACTTGCCTTGTACGCCAGCAGGGAAATCCTCACCGCAACCGTTGCAAATCATTGAGACATCACATTCCACTTGCCCGTCACAAATAGTGTGTGAGCAAGACGGTTGATGATGTCAAATAGTTTTGGGAACTCAATACCCCACTCAACAAGTTGGTCGTCAAAGTACCCAGCAGAAATCTCAAACCAAATGGAAGCGATTGCTTGCTTACCCGTAGTTCCGATTGAGTAATAGTTTTCCTCAAGTATTTCGTAAATGTCGTCGTCCGAATACATCAGCAGTCCTCAATAACTTGTCCACCGTCCGTGAAACGCAACTTGCACGGAAAGTGTGTAGGTAGATAAATAGTGTTGCCCACCTGAAGTGTAGTGCCGTAGAACGAAACTACCTCATCAAGAGCATTGACAAAGTTGCCGTCGCAATTATTGCGAACAATCCAGTACAAAGTGTCGCCCTCTTTGATGTTGATTGGTGCGCCGTTGCAGAAGTATTGGTTGTCGCTCAGGCGTTGTGCGCTCAAATGGCTAGCGACAGTCACGAATAGAAAGAGAGCAACAATGGCGAGAGCGATAGACGCAAGCAGAGACTTGATGGTGCGGTAGGAGTTTTCGTTCATGACATGAGTGTATCTAGGTACATCAGGAAATGCAACTCACCTCACGAGAAACCTTCATACGCCACCGTCAAAGAAATAGTGCCAACGAAACCCCTCGGCAGCCCCGTCACCGAGGGGTTGAAGAACTCAGGAAGTCCACGTGGAGTGTGTAAATGATGTCGCCGTCGGCAAATAAAGTAATTTGCGGTCGCAAGGGTCATGAAGTTTGATTGTCTTGATGGCCACGAATGAGTTTCATCCCGCCGCAGCGGCCGGCCGGCCCGCCTTCTGGTTGCGCGGTTAGCAAATACGCGGAAGTCCCGTAAGCTGACCTCTGCTCCTCGAGGAAGCTGTCGAACAAAACGCCTGGTCGAGGAGAATTTTCGAAATCCTTGACATCTTGTCTTAGTTTACATACTCTTACTTACATGAAAATAATTACAAACAAGTTTGAACGAACATGTGTTCGCTGTAAGATGAACACAGAAGTCGGTGAGAAGGTCGCTATAGAAGGTTTCGGAGTAGCGCATCTTGACAGTGACTGTACTTATAAATTAAAAATATCTAAACAGGCACACCCTGCCTACAAAGGTTGAGCACATGGTCTATCTAGGAGTTCTAGTTGTAATTTTTTTAATTCTTGGAAGTTGCTGAATTCCTATTTAGCCGATAACTTTCATTTCGTAGGTCATTAACACGAACACCCCATGTCGTGTTGATGAAGAAGCCCACCTGACAAGTATCAGGTGGGCTTCTTGCTTTTTCGGTCTTCGTCATCCGCCACCGTCAAACAAATAGTTGTTGAGTGGTCTCTCGCAGACATCGGGACTGCTGGGTTGGGACGGCTCAGAAGGGGGCGGAGTTCTTCCGCAAACGCGTTCCGTGTCTGCAACCAACTGCACTCGTACGGTGGGGCGACCAAGTTTATTGGTTTAGTTTTCGTGACTCTGAGTCATCAAACCCGTCGCAACCTGTTTCTTGATGGGAACCAGAAGCCCCGTTGTTCGGCGACGCTTCGTCCCAACGCCCGCTGCGGGGTGTGGAACTGACGGCAAGTAAAAATCATTGGCTCGCCCACGTGTGCCAAAGTTCACTTCGTAATAACTTGACATACCATTTGCGTCTCTCTATACTTATTGGCAAGGAGGTAACCTATGAGTCACAATGATTCAGTGGTCACACTCAAAGAGGTGGCACTCTTAGCACATAAGTTCGCCAACCTTCTTGAGGACATCGGGCATCAAAACCCCGATGTTGTGACCGAGGAACTCCGTGAGTTGCACGCCAAAGCGTTCAAGTTTTGGTGGACAACTCTCGGAATCCAAACACAGCCTGAGTAGCCACCTCAGAAAGAAAGCCCCACTAGCGCCCTCCGCTGGTGGGGCTTTTTGCGTTACGGGCTCGGTTCGCCTCAGGTCAGCCTCGTCACGGCTCGTCTTCCGCCACCGTCAAATAAATAGTGCCAAACCCCAGCATCGCCAGTCCCGCAAAATCGGGTTGGTGGTGACATCACCCAGTCCTGTCGTTCGTCAAGAATTGCGCCTCGTGTTACTCGCACAAATCTTGCCTCAGTCCAAAGTTGTACTCAGTCCAGAACTCCACTCATCAAAACTCTGTTACACCCCTGCGTCATACTTCTACCCATGCGAGCGACAATGCTTGACATACTGTTAGTGGGTCATGTAAGGTAGTGCCATGTCAAACCTACTCATTTACGCAACAGCAATAATGTTCGGGATAGTGGCAACACCACACGCCGAGCGTCTCATCAAAAAATACAAAGACACAAAAGACGAATACAAGAAAATGTGGTCGGAATGACGACCGTAAGCGTGATAGTGATACTGCTTATCATTATCGGCGCACTCTAAGACCCCCTGAGAGAGCCCCTGCCTAACGGTGGGGGCTCTTTTTTATGCCCGTGTGACGACTTTCACGCCAAAATGTCTGACCAAGCGCACTCTAGGTGTGTCTACCTATGTATGAAACAACACACCAAGACACTCATCAACGGGATAGAAACATCTCGCAAGGTTGGTTGGGCAAAGTACTACGCCCTTCGCACAGAGAACGACCACCTCAAATGGTTGATACGGTTACTCGTTAGCCGAATACTCCACTCCACCCGTCTGCCCGTAGATGACGAACTTGTGGTGCTAGCCAAAGAACTTGCGAAAGCCATCTGAGAAGACCCGTTGCTCAACGCCACAGCCCCGCTGTAGCATTGAGGTGTGCTACAAGACCGGATGTACCTGCCGTCGGCAGCAAAGCGAATGGAACTCGCTGATGACCATTTAGTGCTAAGTTTCCCGTACGACCCGCAAGAAGTAGACAACGTGAAACTCATCCCGGGGGCGAAGTGGGACAAAGTTGCTCGTGTCTGGCGCGTTCCGATGTCCAGCATCGGGTTTGCACGGGACTTCGGTTATAAGCACGACTTCACCATTGACCCTGAAGTACTAAAGTTTGACCTCCCAGCCCCAGTCACGAAGAACTCAGGTGTCTACCGAGAAGGTGAATGGATTTTTCTTGGCTTTCAGTACGACCCTGTAAAAGTCCGTGCCGTCAAGTTGCTTCCAGGCGTCACGTGGCATCCCGATTCCAAAGCCTGGAAAGTCCCGGCTACAGCAATCCGTGAAGCTATCAGGTGGGGCGAGACGTTCGGCGAAAAGATACAAGAAGGACTTATGGAGGAAGCCGATGAACTAGATGCCGCACGCAGCGCAGCAATCGCATCATCAAAAGCACAGGATGCCGAACTTGAAATCCCTACACTTAAAGGAAGTTTGTTGTCGTACCAGAAAGCGGGTATCGTTTACGCCTCAAAGGCAAAGCGGTGTTTTATCGCAGACGACATGGGTCTTGGAAAGACCATGCAAGCAATCGGAACACTGGAACACACTGAGAGTTTCCCAGCAGTTGTTGTCTGCCCACCGAGTTTGGTGCTGAACTGGCGAGACGAAATCAATAAATGGCTCCCGCACCGCAAAGTTGCGTATGTGACCAACCGTTCAGAGTTTCCTGAACCACTTTCTTACGATGTCCTTATCATCGGGTACAGCAACATTGACCATTGGGGAAAACTCCTAACTGGTCATACTGGCTACGTCTTTGACGAGTCGCACTATGCAAAGACACCGACGGCGAAGCGAACAAAATCTGCCATCAAGATGGCAAGGTCAGCCCCGGATGATGGACTTGTTTTGTGTCTTACGGGGACACCAATTACGAACCGTCCTGCTGAATATGCCGCACAGCTCGATATTCTCGGCGTACTCAATAAGTTCGGCGGTCTATGGGGTTTCTACCGGCGCTATTGCGGTGCGTTTCGTGACCGATTCGGACAATGGCATGTTGATGGCGCGACAAACCTGGAAGAACTCAACGACACCCTTCGCTCTCTCTGTTATATCCGCCGCACCAAGGAACAGGTGTTATCGGAACTTCCACCCGTACGACATTCGCGCATGATTGTTGCCGGCTCTTCTGCTGCAATGAAAGAGTATGCGGAAGCCCGTGCCGACATCGTGCAGTACCTTGTTGACCGTGCGCGAGAAATTGCTTTAGAAATAGGTGCATCTCCATACTCGGCAGCAGTTCGTACGCGTATCCGTGCTGAATCCCATGAGCACCTTATGCGCATGTCTATTCTCCGTCGTCTCGCTGCTACAGCGAAACTGGAGGCAGCCTTCGAATGGGTTGATGAAAAGATTGGTGCCGGAGAAAAAGTTGTAGTTGCCGCACACCACCGAGACATCGTCGACACAATCGCTAATCATTATTGCGGGCTGAAGATTCAGGGCGGAATGAGCGTGGAGGATGTACAGGCGGCTAAAGCTGCGTTTCAGAACGGCAATATCGATGAAGCCCCAGTGATTGTGTTGTCAATCCAAGCCGCAAAGACAGGACACACGCTTACTGCTGCACAAGAGGTGCTCTTCGTTGAGCTTCCGTGGACCCCGGCAGACGTTGACCAAACATATAGCCGCTGTCATCGAATTGGGCAAAAGGGCTCAGTTATGGCGACGTACCTATTGGCTGCTGGAACCATCGACGAAGAGATGTACGCACTCATCGAGTCCAAGCGTGGAGTTGTAAATGCCGCAACTGATGGCTCTGACATGGTGGAGCGCGCCGTAGCTGAAGATATCGTGATGGACCTATTGCAATTGGGTCTTGACTACGGCAAGGAGTAACGGTAAGATATGGGTATGCGAAAGGAAATAAAAATGAGCGTTCCGACAACAGAAGAAGGCTGGCAACTCGAGATGGAGATTCTCCAGATGCTGGAAGATGGTCTGATTGAGATTTGCGGAGATAACAATAAGGGCGAGCCACTGTTGCGTATCACTGAAAAGGGTCGCCGCATGTATGAGGCTTTGGAGACAGACCAGAACAATGGAGATAAATAAGAAAGCTGCGCCGCAACGCGCTGTTTTAGAAATCTCCCGTACGGGTGGCTGGGGCAAAGTCGTATATGCCCATCGGCTAGAGTGCCGGCATACCGAGTATCGCAAGAGAGCGCTCACGACCAAAAAGATTGCTTGCACTCTTTGTGCAAAGGCAGAAGTCGCCGAGCAGATGGTTAGGGAGTTGATTGCATCTGGTCCAGCTGAGTACGCAGAGCCGGTATGGACAGACGAAATGTTCTCCGACATCGCAACACTGGAAACAGATATAGGCAATCTGCGCGCATCGATGGCCTCTGCGTTACAAGTCAGCGCTGATGCCGTTGACGTTGTTTCTACTCAAACAGACGAGGGAATGGCAATATCGTACGTGGTTGTGTTCTTTGATGCCGAGCAGGCAGGCAGAATCGCAAGGGGCTCACTCGGGCCCGAGTAAATCCTGTTCTTGCTGGATTGTGTATGCGCGCGTTCCTGGTCCGATTGGATTAACCGAAGTGATGTTGATTTCGTGGATGAGCAGATTGCGAATCAACCAGTGAAGAGGGTATGAACGCGGGTCTTTAACATGTTTTTTGCGGAACTCTGCGCAGTAAGCCCGTGCACGAGTTTTGAGGCCTGGAGTAGCCATATTGTCCTCAATGCATCGCTTGACTCCATCCCACCCGTCTTGCGCATATTGCATGATTTGTTTTTCAAGGTCAAACTCAGTCCATAGCCGGCGTTGAGCGTCGATATGTGGGAAGCATTCGTATAGGCGGTCGTAGAACTCTGGCTCAGTTGCGATGACATCACCAATACGTCGAATGGCGACAGCATGGAGAGGAATACCAACCCGTGTATTGCTGCCCGTAAGTGCGGCAAGGTCGTAATACTTGCAGTACTCTGCTCCGTGTTCTTCCGAGATGAACTTCAGCACGTCGTCTGTTGTCCAGTCGTAGATAACTTTGGCGAACCGCAACGGAATATTCTTTTTCATGCGGAAAGGAATAACAATGTAATTCTCATGTAGCTTCTGCACGCAAGAGCGATAACGAATCATCGACTCGTTTGCACGAACACCGGTGATGAACGCGACACGGCCTTTTTTCCCTTGCATTGTGTAGTAGTCGACCGATTCAGGTATTGATTTTGATGGGTCTAATCCGAAATGTTCAGCACGGATTGCCCACGACGGCATTGGTCGTATGAGTCGGTCGTTCTCTTCGCGGAACTTGGACCAAAGCAGACAATACTCACGCCGGCCAAGAACCCAAACCTCAGCGCCGTATGGAAGGCAATACCATTCCATGTCAACCCAGTCGTAGTTGCGAACTTTTTCTACGAACTCGATGACGGCAGGGCTAACCATCTCTTCATCACGGAAGATGACTTTGACTGGCCCTAGTCCGCGCTCTTCATGAATCTCTTTTGCAAGATAAAGAACAGCGGTTGAGTCTTTACCGCCTGAGAACTGGACACAAACAGTGTCGAATGTGTCATAGACATGACGCATTCTTTCACGTGCAGCATCGACGCAGTTCATATCGAGAAAGAGACGCTGACGTGTCAAATGCGATTCTCCAAATCATTTACACGGGCAGTAAGTTCGTTCATAAATTCTGCCGTTAGAACTGAGCCATACTCAAGTTCTGGAATTGGTTCCTTTTTGTCGCGTGCAAAGTCCATAATTGCTTTGGTGGCAAATAACGGTGCGGCTGCAGCAAGAATCGAGCCCTTTGAAAGGAAGTTGCGTCGGTTCATGATGCAACAATAGGCCAAACGTATTCAGCGGCAGGGTTATCTACCCAGCCGAATTGCGAATAGTGTTCAGGGAACTTGCGAAGCAGGTTTGAACGGTGGCTTGAGTGCACGCGGTCGTCTCCCCACCATGATGGTAAGTCTGTGTCGTCTGCGCAGCCAAGAGCAGAAATCTTTTCGCGGCACGTGTCTTTGTATCCAAGAGCAATCCATGCATCGCACATCGCGATACCATAGGCAATCAACCCGCTCTCATGACCAGCCCACATCTTTGTAGCTGGATGATTCTTCCAACCCGCTTTACCGAGACCGGTGAGTGAGTTGAGAATTTGCAATGTCTCGACACGTTGTTTGCCTAAACGGCGATAGTCAAGAACGTTTGCGCTTTGATGGAAGTCTGGATACGGAACGAATGTTTGCATTTCCCCAGCATACCCGTACTGTGTAGACTATGCAAATGAAGAAAAAGCATTACGAGGTTTACGAATTTGACGCTTCCGGAGACGGTACTGATGTTTGGCAGGCTATTTGGGATAAGTCTGAAACAGTAACCATTTACAGAGGTACAAAGTCAGATGAACAAATTTGTGTCACCCGTATGCAAACAATTCACATTGTGCGCGGGAAGAAACGATTCACCGTTAATGAATTCTTGCAACTAGTAGATGACTACATTTCTGAAACTGCACATCTCGAACAGAAGTACAAATAAATAAATTGGGGTGACCCGGGTAAGAAAGGAAAAAAGAACCCGGGTCACCCCAGATTGCGGAGCCGCTCCTAGGTCCGGTCGGAGTAGGAAACGTTCTTGCACAACCTGACAGCATTCTATACACAGGTTGCCCGGTGATAGAGTAAGGGTAAGGAGATTTTTTATGGCACACGAACTTGAAGTAGTTGGCGATAAGGCCAAAATGGCCTACGCCACAGGGGACGGAAGAATGCCCCCATGGCACAGGCTCGGAACGCCGATGTCTGGCCTCCAGACGATGGAAGCAATGCTCGAAGCGGCGGAAGCTGATTACGACGTGATTCTCACCCGTGTCGCAGCCGTTGATGACAATGGGGATTTGATTCGCAACGCAGACGGTTCGGTAGTGATTATTGAGGACAGTCGCGCAACAGTTCGCCAGAACATTGATGGGTCGTTCAACCCACTTGCGACTGTTGGAACGAGATACGAAGTCAGACAAAACCGTGAAGTTCTTGAGCGAGCTCTTGCAGTCGTTGGCGCATCAGAAGGCGATGCTGTAATGGATACTGTTGGTGTTCTTCGGAACGGAGCGCGCTTCTTCGCAACTATCGAGCTTGGTGGTCTCGTGATTGACCCAGCTGGGGTTAATGACAAAATTGCCCGATACCTAGTTGTATCTGCTGGCCACGATGGCATATGGCCAATTCGTTATGCGAATACAGATATCCGTGCTGTTTGCAATAACACCGTTGTCCTTGGTTTGAAGCACGCCCAGCGAGTGTTCACGGCACGCCACACAAGGAATGTCGATGGCGCAATTGAAGACGCACGACGCGTTCTTGATATCTCCGTGCAGTGGGCTGAGTCATTTGCTCGGGAAGCAGAACGAATGCTGTCGATTGGTGCTCCGCTTGGAGGAAAGAAGATTGACGCAGTGATTTCTGCGGTATTCCCTAAGGAACCGACAGAAACGGATAGACAAAGAAATAATCGTGAACAGATGTACGAAATGATTCGCAATATCTACTTGAATGACAGAAACGCTGGTAAGTACGGCTTTAATGGCTGGTCTTTGTACAATGCCATTGTTGAATACATTGATTTTTATCGTTCAAGCGACCCGGTAGCTGGTGCGATAGCAGCTATGGATGAAAATTCATCTGGAACACAAAAAAAGATGATTGCTCACCGCGCGGTGGTATCATAGAATTATGTCGGACGCAGGCGGCCCATTCGAGTGGGATGAAGAAAACGAGCCTGTATTTATTAGCGACGAAGATTTTGACGACCAGCCCGAAGCGATGGCAATAGAAGAGTTCCGCCGGATGATGCTGCATGACAGAATCATTTCTGATTTCGTGAACGAGGCGTGGGAAGTTGGTGGTATAGATACAATCACTGAAGTTCTTAGCCACATTGAGCGCAAAGTTGGATGGCGAACAGAAATACTTGCAACATCAGGCGCTCTAGACGACATAATGCTTTATGAGCACGAAACATTCAACCCGTTGGTCTGGGATTTTTACACTAATTCCGACGAGCATGAACAGCTCATTTATGATGTTGTATATGAATCTGAAATAGCCATGAGAAAGTTTGCACGTCGTCTTGCCGGCAAGGAAACGACAAAGGACCGCTTTAAAGAAGTAGGCCGCAAGCTCGCCAAGAAATTGATGAGATTTTTCGACTAAACCCTTGCATTCTGTTCTCGGTCCTTGTATCTTGATTGCATGAACTCGGGGAACACAAAGAAAAGTAAAGTAAGTCAAGGTAAGCTGGATGTATATTCCGAATTAGAGCTGTTCTTTCCGAAAATCCCTGTTCCGGATTTTCGTGGTGACTGCAAAGGAATGCCAACTGACTGGTGGTTCCCGGAACACGCCCCATCGGGTAACGAAAACGAAAAGTATGAAAGCGCGCGAGCTATCTGCGCTGGGTGCGCGGTTAAGAGTGAATGTTTGGATTTCGCCATCTCGTTTCCGAACTTGCAGGGAATGTGGGGAGGAATGTCTCCACGGCAACGAGTTGCAGAACGTCGCCGACGCTACCGAGCAAGCTTGCGAGTTAAGAAGTAATGCCTTCACAGCAGGTACAAGAAGCGCTTGACCGCTTGGATGGGGTTCATCAATCGTCCCCAACGCAGTGGTATGCGCGCTGCCCATGTCGAACTGATGATGAAAACCCGTCCCTAAGTATTGGTGAGGGCTCTGGTGGTGAACTGTTGATGACCTGTCACTATGGAGACCCGTGCAACTACCAAGAGATTCTCGATTCGCTTGGTGTGAGCGGGAAACAGGTAAGCGTCCGCAAGAAAGAAGTTGATTTAAATAAGTCTGCGTCAAAGAAGCGAACATTGAAAAAGGTGTATCGCTATGAGGACGAACAAGGAAACCTGCTTTACGAAAAGTTGCGTTACGTAACAGAAGATGGAAAGAAGTCATTTAGCCATCGTCGTCCTGACCCGGATAATCCTGGTGAATACATATGGAGCGCAACCGGTGTTCGCAAGGTCCTTTATCGCTTGCCTGAAGTTGTTAGCGCATTAGTTAACGACGAAACAATCTGGCTTGTTGAGGGGGAGAAAGACGCAGACACGCTCGCCGAAAAGGGCCTGTGTTCAACAACGATGTCCAGCGGTGCTGGTCACTGGGAGCAGGATTTCACAGAACTGCTTGCTGCTGCAAAGTTCGTAGAGATTATTGCCGACAACGACGAATCTGGAAAGAAACATGCATTAAGCGTCAGGGAATTGCTTCTTGCTGCTGGTGGTAATTGCCGTGTCCGCATATCACCGTTTGGCAAGGACATCACCGACCATATTGAAGCAGGGCACAAGGCATCAGAATTGGTCGACCTTGATTACGAACTGCCAGAGGGAATGGCGGATGAGATTCTCGACTCTGCAGACGAGCGAGCCGTAGAAGACGAATTGCTTGATGGGATTAAGGATGTTCTTGCTCTTGACAAGTTGACGCTTGAGCAAAAACTCAACCGTTTATCGATGGTCATCAATACGTTCAGCCCGGAGGAAGTATCTGACCCTGGTCGTTTGGTTAACTGGCAGGAGTTCCTCCAAGAAGCGGATAACGATACCTATGAATGGGTCATCCCTGGCCTGCTTGAAAAGAGCGAGCGTGTAATTGTCGTTGCTGCTGAAGGCGTTGGCAAGACGATGCTCGCCCGTCAGGTCGCTATCTGTTCTGCTGCTGGCATGCATCCATTTACGTACCAACCAATTCCGCCAGTGCGAACCCTAATGATTGACCTTGAAAACCCAGAGCGAATTATTCGTCGTGCATCGCGCAAGATTATGGACAATGCGGTGCAAATGTCACACAACAAAGAAGTTGATGCGCGCTTGTACATACGTCCGCAAGGAATAGACATTTGTAATGCCCGTGACCGGATGGTCATTGAGCAGTTGATTGATACTGTAAAGCCACAGTTGATTTGCATGGGGCCTTTGTACAAGGCCTACTTGGATAACGGAACGAAAACATCAGAAGCACTCGCCATCGAGGTCGCACGCTTCCTTGACAAGATTCGTGACGTATATGGGTGTGCCCTTTGGTTGGAACACCATGCCCCTCTGGGCTCGACCATGTCAACCCGTGACCTGCGACCATTTGGCTCTTCCGTATGGTCTCGTTGGCCTGAGTTCGGTATCTCCATTACTCCAGACCCAACTGCGGTTGAGGGTTACGTTTATGATGTTCGCCATTTCCGTGGAGCCCGTGATAAGCGCGCCTGGCCAATCAAGATGAAGCGTGGAACGCGCTTGCCATTTGAGGTCTTGGATTTCATGAAAATGGATTAGACTATTTACATGGCAGATAAGTCACAGTCTTTGACGAGGGAGTTCCTTGCTGAAAGGGACACCCGTATCTTCAAGATGAAGCAGGCAGGGCATTCCAACCAGGAGATTGGGAGACGCTTTGGCGTAAGCACGCAGGTTGTTGGCAAGGCCATAAGCAGGCAGTTAGAGAAGCTCAATCGCGAAGCATTGATGGCTTACCCAGAAGTTTTGCGTATGGAGCTAGAAAGACTCGATGCACTACAGCAAGCCATTTGGCCGATGACTCAACCACGCAAGCAGCGCATGGATGATGGGACCGAAGTTGTCATGGAGCCTGACCTTAAGGCCATACAGCAAGTATTAGCGATAATTGATAGGCGCGCAAAACTTCTTGGCATGGAGCAGAACAACGTAAATATTCAGATGGATGTTGGTGTACAGACGCCTATTCGCGCGACATTGGCTGGTGCTGTAGCAAAGTCTGCTTCTGACCAGTTCAGTCCGGAGAGTGAAGTACGCAAGCTTCTTGAGATTATGGGTAGTTCTGGTGTCATGCCTCAAGACGAGATTGATAAGATTCTTGGAACGACTAAAAGGCTTCAGGAAATTGGCACTGGAGACATTATCGACGCAGAAATAATCGATGATATGGTGGACAATGAGGATTGGGAAGAGACTGATACTGATGGCACGAACTAACAAGAATCGTCCGGAGATAATTAATATCCTGGAGCAGCCCGTCGCCCCAATTGACGAGACCATTGCGCCAACGCCAGAGGAACAGTTCGACAACATTGAAGCCGCCATGGACAAGATTGCGGAAACAATCGGAACATCTAGAAGAACAAATACAGGTTCTGAACCAGGTGAGCCAGCGCAACGTCAAGTTCTGATTCGTGCATCCGTGCGCGACCATGAAAGATGGAAGAAGTGTGCGGAGATGAAAGGCGTTGCATTGTCTGAGTTGATTCGCGAACTATGCAATAAGCTTGCGATTGAGATGCTTGAATGCACTCACCCGCGTGAATTTAGAAAGACATATAAATGGTCAGACACTTGTCTACGATGCAATACCCGCTTGAGGTAAGCGAATAATGAAAATTGAGTACATTTCGTTCACTGATTTTTTAGCTGACGCAAGTATCAAATTTGAAAAGTGGGCAGCGCAAGACAAATCACTCCGATACGGACAGGTGTATTTCAACCTGCTCTCGTCGGCACGACCAGACATTGCCGAATCTCTCCGTGGAACGATGCTCGACCCGTTCCATCGCAATGAGGTAAAAGACGAGACACATAAGTTTGTTGAGAGCAAGTGGTGAGATGGGTATTGCCATATATAACGATGTTGCTGTTGACCCTGTTCCCCCAACCCCAGACTCTCAGGGTCGTGATGGCATACAGACTCCTACGGCGAACCAGTCGATACTGATGCATGCCGCCCTATTTGGGCACCCTGTTGGATACGCGCAGGAACAGAACGGCAAGTTGATTCAAGACGTGTTCCCGGTTAAGGGAACTGAGACAAGACAGATATCAACATCCTCGAAGACCGAGTTGGCTCTTCATACAGAGACTGCTTTCCACCCGTATAAGCCAGATTACGTGCTACTTCTGTGCTTGCGTGGCGACGAGAACGCAGAGACAACATTCGCTTCTATTGAGAATATCCTTCCCTATCTAAGCCAGCACACAATTGACACCCTCCAAGAAGAGTGGTTCGTCACTGGCATAGATGAGAGTTTCCGCACCCATGGTGAGCCAGATGTGGAGATACCTCTTTCTGTGCTGAAAAGAGATGAACGTGGATGGAGACTTACTTACGACGCAACTGTGATGAAGGGCATCAACGAAGCGGCTGACATGGCGTTGCGCAATCTTGAATGGGCTGTTTCTATGGGAACCCAGTCCATTGCGCTGAAGACCGGTCAGTTAATGGTGATTGACAACAACAGCACTGTGCATGGTCGTAAACCATTCCAGCCTCGTTATGACGGTACTGACAGATGGTTGAAGAGGGTGCTTGTTGTGGAGGAACTTCCTCCGGACAGTGAATACGACAACGGCGTTATAACGACGCAGTTCACATCCGCCAGTTAGCCAACCCGCCCTTACTGTGCTCCATGATGTAGCGGGCAACCATTAAATTACAGTGCACGGTTTTTAGCCCTTGCATGTGATTCAGGATTGCATTATCTCCGCACACTTTCGCTGTTACTGAGCGCCATGAAGAATTAATTTGGAGGAGGCCAGTGTCATACGAGCCATCCTTGTTAAGCGCGTAGGTCATATTGCCATTCGCGTCCCACTTGGCGTTCTGTGCCTTTGGTCGACAGCCGGATTCACGCCAGGCGATATACGACCAAGTTTGAACAGGGTGTAACCCGTATGCCTCGAATACTGGCTCTAGTTTCGGACAACGCATTGACGGGTTGGCTGGCACCTTGGAGCGCTTGCCTGTGTGGTCATTTTTGACTGGTGGCAAGTCAGGAAGCGATGTGAGCGCAAAACGCTTTACGAGCGCCCTTTCATCGTCAGAGGTTTCAACGGCCCTTATAGAGGCTGCTACGGCCCTCTGCGGGCCGTTTACGGCCGTGTCCTGGCCGTTCCTTGGAAGGCTTAACCCTCCGATAAATAAGAGTATAGAGATTCCATATCCGTAAAGAGTATTCAATTCCTTTTCCTTTGTTCGGTTGATAGGACTGGGCGGAAATTTGAGAAGCGCCCTGGTTATTTAGCTAACTAACCTCATGCATAAATTATACCCCCCACTGACACCTAAATGCAATATTTCGTCAAATGATGACGGAAAAACGCCTGGATTGAGCCTTACTGGGCAAGGGTTTTAAAAAAAGTATAGATTTTTTGCCCGTAGAACGCCAAAACCCCCTCGCGAGCGACGTTCCGTGAACACTCGAAGGGGGTTAGACGCCTCTTATTGAAGAGAACTTAGAAGGGTTCTTCCTCCGTTGGAGCAGCCTTGCGTGCTGCTACTGGAGCCTTCTTCGCTGCACCAGCAGTGGCGAGCTCCCCCTCACCACCCTTAATGGAACGACGCTCAAAGGTTTCGACTGATACGAGACCCAACCCAATGTTGTCTGCGATAAGAACAATCTTGCTGCGCTTGTCACCCGTGGTCTTGTCATTCCAGGTTTGCTGTTCAATTCGACCTGAGACAACAACGCGGAGACCCTTTGAAAGGACTCGTGCTACGTCCTCTGCCAGGTAGCGCCAGGCGTGGATTTCGTAGTAGGAAACTTGCTCCTTCTTTTCGCCATTGTCGGTCCATGTGCGGTTGTCCGCGATACTGAACGTGGCTTTCGCTGTTCCGCTGTCAAAGACCTGTAGTTCTGGGTCTGCTGTGAGATTCCCAGTTACGGTAATGCTGTTCATTATTACTCCTAACTCGTTGCTGTGTGGCCGTGGCCTTGGAGCAATCAGCATAGCGCCCGTGCTAGGGTATTGCAATGCCTTTGACAGAAAAGTTTGCAGAACAAAGATTGGCCATCATAAAGCATTTACAAAATGAGCTATTTACATTGGTGGCTACTGATGAAATGAGCGACTCCGAAGAGCAGGAAGTCAAACTCCAAATGAGAGAGGTGGCTCAGGCTCTGCTTGTCGCCCTTGGACTCGAAGTAACCGGAGAGTCAGATGGTGTCATCCAAGCAAACATCATTTTGAGCGAGCTGGGAGAAGAATGAGAATCCACCCGTCTATTGGGCATTTAGCGGTACCCGTAAGCACGCTTGTCCCTTTGGAGAACAATCCACGCAAAGGAGACCTCGGAGCAATTATTGCTTCGTATAGGCAGTTCGGTCAGGTCAAGCCAATTGTTGTGAAGACAAACGGTGACGGTACGTCTACGGTTATTGCTGGCAATCACCAGTTGCAGGCAGCAAAGCAAATGGGTTGGACAGAGATTGCTGTCGTTGAACTTGAGGGCGACGATAAAGAGGCTATTGCTTTTGCGCTTGCTGATAATCGTACTTCTGAGCTTGGTTTCACAGATAATGGTCTTGTTCTTGAGTTGATGTCAGAAATACCCGAGTACTCATATTTCCTTGAGGAGCTCCAGTGGGACGAGTTTGAGCGTGCGGCCCTGACTGAATGGGTTGACAAGAATGACGACGAAGACAAAGAAGAAAAGGGTTATGTGGCTCCGGTGATTGTGGAGCCTCTAGACAGCAAGGTTGTTAAAACGACAAAGAATGAAGACGGAGAGACTGTACTTACTGCAACAAGCACTGTCGATTCACAGGATGCTGTTACCCGTGGTAGTGGAGCAATCAATTCTGGCGGTGGCGGTTCTGCAGTAGTTCAGTACACACTCGTATTTGACGACGCTGACCAACAAAAAGACTGGTACTCGTTCATTCGTTATCTGAAGTCATCACCCGTATACGAAGGTGATACAACTGCAGAGCGTCTAATGAACTTCGTACAATCGCACGCTGACTACTAGAACAAATCGTCTGGCAGGTCGCGCAAGAATACAGGGCGCTTGTTATCTACATCGAAAGCGTCGAGATAGCCGTCGGCATCATCTTTTTTCTTTTTGTTGACAACAACAAAGATGTATGCAGCGAGAAGCCCGTGCACAAAACCGAGAATAAGTCCTAATGCGTAATCCATAATCATGTATCAGACGATAGCGGGCTTACAAGTGTTTTGCAAATTCCTGGGCGAGTGAACGCTTGGTCTGAGCACCTATGACAGCCACCTGCGGGGAACCGCCATCAAATGAAATCATTGTCGGGATGCTGTAAATGTTTAGTTGCTGTGCGATAGATGGGTACTCATCAACATTGAGCTTTCCTACAGACACCTTGTCTCCGTACTCTTGTGCAAATGCTTCAAGCTCTGGAGCCATTGCTTTGCACGGGCCACACCAGGGAGCCCAAAAGTCAACGATGACTGGTTTGCTCCCTGATGTGACGAATGTCTCGAATGATTGGTCTGTGAGTTCTTTAATCATGTCTACTCCTAGCGAACTGGGCATGCACCCGTGGAGCAATTGTCGAGGTCAAGCATGTCACCCGCTGTTGTTTGGAGTGGCACCGTGAAGTCGATTTTGCTATAGAGACGATTGTACTCTGCCTCCGTGATTTCTTCATATGGGGGAAGCGGGAAGTTGTGGTCTGCGTGGAGCAGGAATGATACCGACTTGACGCTCTTGTCGTAGTTCTTGGATAGCCATTCCTTGATGGATTCAAGCTCTTCCTTGCGATAGTAGACAGTGACCGAAACGGCATTGTCCGCCCACTCGGTTTGCATCTTCTTAACCCACTCAAGCTGCTCGATTGCAGTCATGTTGGCTGCAAGGACAGCACCCGTAGGGGACTTGCATGGGAACTCTACGACATAGCGTGTGTGGTCTTCTCGGCCGTCGATGCCGATGTCCCAAACAACCTTGTAGCCACGCTTGCGGCAAGCATCAACAAGTGGGTCAGATGAGCCGAAGCGCACACGACGGATGTAGTGCTGAGCGAACGCAGGGTGGATACCAGGTGTAACGCCTGGTAGCAATGAAAGGGTTCCTGATGGTTGGACTGTAGTTAGACGCACTGACTCCGGGAAGCCGTGTTCCTTTGAGTACGTCTCATCAAATCCGCGGAGATACTCGTACGTGGTAGGTAGCCACTTGAGCTGTTCCGGCGAACACTGGAGAACACCCGTGATGCTTTGACCGAGTCGTGCATTTTTCTTCACGATATCTGTCGTCTTGTCGTATGAGTAATCCATACGTGTGATGTGCTTTTGTGTCATGTAAAGGAGACGCGAGATTGACATCATCTGCTTCAGCGACTCGACGTTTGGCAAGAAGATTGTTGCAAGGTTGCAGGACTCACCGTTACCTAGTGCGATTTCTGCACATGGATTGAATCCCTCGATGCTGTTGTCAGGACGCTTGTCTCCGAGTCGGCCGTATGAGCGCGCAAGCTTGCGGTTCACAAGACCGTATGGTTCGCCTGTTCCGTCGTAACCGCGCCAAAGTTCTGGCATGATTTCTTCGTACGCATCTGCGTAAATGGAGTTATTGGAGTTTGCTCGCCATGCAGGGATGGTACCCGTGGACCAATTCTTGGCGCGAATGAAAAGAACATCGTCTGGGTCGCCAATCGCAATCTGTGCTGAACGACGTGATGAACCAGAGACAACGATGCGACCAATGATATTGCAAATGTCAAGCACGTCAATTGAACGAAGCTTCTTGCCTTCACGGTTCTGCATCACTTTGCAAATGTCTGCAATGCCATCGATGAGTGCGCCTGGACCAGATGCTGTACCACCAAATGTCTTGAGTGGTGCACCATATTCGCGAATGAGAATCGTGGAATACGAGAATGACTTACCCGTGTCGAAATATGACTTCAACACTGCATGAAGAAGACGTTTCCATCCTTGGCGCGAGTCAGGGACAATGATGTCTGCATCGTTACTGCGTTCGTGTGTAATCGATACACCTGACTTAACCTTTGGCAAGTCGTGAATCTTGGAGCGCTCTACCGAGAAGCCAACACCGCCTCCGAGCATTAGGTATTCGAACAGCAATTCGAAGTCCTCAATCTTTTCGATATTGGTGAAGTAGCAGTTATTGAGTGATGAACCACTGAACTTGTTGACGAGTGGAGTTCCTAATTGCCAGAGTGCGCGGCCCGAGAATGAGCAGCGCAAGTTGAACATATGGTCGAAGAGTTCTTCTGCGTCTTTTGTTGTGTATGGGACGCCGATTGCTGCGGCTCCCTCGATAGCCCGTGTGATTGTTTCGACCCAAGTCTCATTGCGACCGAGTTCTTCGATATTGCGGCTGTATGTGCGAAGGTAAACAACCTCGCCTAGGCCACCAAAGCCCCAAGGTGAAACCTTGTCCTTGTAGCTTGCAATGAATTCTGGGGATAGCAATGACATAGTTATTCTCTCTTCTGAGTAGGAATGTGTGGTTGACTAGTTTAGCCGAGCAAAAAAAATGATGCGTCTAGTTGATGCCAAGCTCAATGGCTTTTTCAACTGTGACGTAACTTCCCTTTCTTGCCAATATCACCTTGGCTTTTGTGAACGGTGATATCTGGCGCTCACCATACACTGTTTCCTTGACGAGCACAAGTTGTTGCTCTTTCATGGTTTGAATAACTGTTGATGTAAACGCAATGTATGGTTCTTCTTGATGTTCTGGCTTACAGTCACCCGTGGGGTGTCCACACACAAAGCATGGCTGTCTATCTGCCTTAGTTATAGGTATATTCCCTAGTACATAATCATTATTTCGGAATATATCTGACATGAAGATATTCTACACCAGTTGGAATTATCACTAAACGGCTGTAGCGTGTTTCACATGTCACCAGTTTCACGAACATTTCAAATAGCACGCCCTGAGCGTTACCCAGAATTCAAGCGCATTTCTTTTATCAAGCGAGGCGTATCGTCAACACAGGTGACGCTGTATTACATCAAGATGAAAAAGTCACCCGTGACGGCTAAGCAGATTGCTGACTTTGTGCCAAACTTCTTTCGTAAACCATCTGATGCTGCACGAGTCGCAAGAACCCTAGAGAAGCATGGCTTCATTCAGAAAGTCTATGACAACTGTTGGCGTATTACGCCATTAGGGAAAGAGGCGTGTTACCTAATTGGTAAACGTGACGTACAGAAAGCTTCGTGCTTTATTGATTTTTGAACCAAGCCAACACTCTTGCCTTGAGTGAAAGGTTCTTGATTTCAGAAGCGTAGACAACTGTTCCGGCAGTACTTGGAGTTTCTGGTGTGGTAACTCTTGTTTCTGTTGTCGCATTGATGGTCATCTTGCCTGATGGACTCTTAGCGGCCTTCTTTGCAGGAGCCTTCTTCGCAGGAGCCTTCTTGGCTACTGCCTTCTTCTTGGCTGGTGCCTTCTTGGCGGCTGACTTCTTTGCTGGTTTCTTATTCGTTGTCATGTACTTGACATTAGTGCACCCGTGGCACTATGTGGCGGAAGTATGAAGTAGTTTTAGGTGTGGAATTATCTCTGTTCGAAGAACGTCTTGACAAGATAAGTCTCGCATTAATGTCAAGTGTTGAGGCCAAAGAACAATCAGTCAAGGAATATGGCATAGGCGAAGACATCGCAATGAACCTATTCTGTTGGGAGGGCGCGGCATTGAGAGTGATGCTGCAAGCAGGACCAAGCGTTCAAACAAGAGACCACGTAGAACGCTTTGATGCATTCACTAATGCCTGCATTATCACCCGTAAGGGTTGGGACATAACGGCATTTACGCTTGTCTCAGAAGGCTGGGTAAGTACAGAGCCTGGAGCGACAAAGGGCATACCTCTAGCTGAGGCATACCTACAACCAGGCTCACCAGTAAAAGAATGCTTAACGGTCACACATGTTGAAGACAGGGCTGTGAGCTTCGTAGTTAGACCATACAGATACGGTGTACCAAGGTTGGTTGATTGGGACGACGAACTATATGAACCAGGAAGAGTCTTGGTAAGAGGACAGAATGGGATATATCCAAACATGTTGGACAGAGTTCTTACTACGATAGATACGGAAGAACCACCTGAAGACACAGAGACTTATTACGAGGTACTAACACACGGCATAGTGCAGTCTGGTTTCTATTGCCAGGTGTTTTAGTCACCCGTGGTCAGTTTGTGTAACTACGAGTTTGCCAACGGAGACCTAGTGAACGGCGGTATTCGTTAGCTTCAAGCTTGCGAGAACGCTCAGGTTCAGGCAGAAGCATATACTGCTCTATGCGTTTGCGGTTCTTACGTTCACGTTCATACTCACGACGACGCTTGCGTTTTGCTGCTGTGCCTTCACGGTTCTCACGCTGCCACTCACGCTGTCTCTCTGGGTCCTTGTACGGCATGCACACAGGATAGTCACCCGTGACACCCGTAGCAACTCAGCGAATATGTTTACGCTTATGCGAGTATCGGAACAGCTGATGGATTCGCTTGTCGTCCTTATCGAACCAATGCTTCTCTATTAATGCACCAGCAGGTATTGGCCCATAATGGTCGTATGACTGGACGAACTCTGGTAATACACCTGACACAGCTTGCGACTTGTCATACATATTCATCTTGAAGTCGCGGTCATCTAAGGCAGCAACCTTCACACCTATCACAAGGATTGAATCAAAGTCATCAGACATCATTATTCCTGACGGAATCTTCATGGTGCTGTTGTAGCCATCAATGTAACGCAAACCTGTCATACGAGAACAACCAAGCATGTTCAAGAAACCAGCAGCATGTGCTGGAGAAGCACAAAGAGAAACGGAACCATTAACACCAGGAAGTAGACCACATTCGTCAATGGCATCTTCAGAGTCTGGATAGGCGGCATGGTACATGACTTCTGCGATAGATAGCATCATAAGTAAATCCAAGTATAGGACTACATACAAATAATTACAACCAATACAGCATTGGAATAACGACCGCGCGCCGGCAGAAATAGGCAATCAAATAGGAGGGGCACCCCGGTTAGGTCGTGACAAACGGGACTACTGCAAACTTTTCAGACTGGCCGTGTGTGTGTGTGGGAGCGTGCGCCATAATTTCTGGCCGTTGTATTCCGGATAGATTTATCCAAACTTCTTGTTTTGGCTGGTGTTGGTTGTCTATACTTCGGTTATGGATTTGACCGATTTGCAGCATGTGGTTGACAGGATTGACCCGACGTTTGGTCGTGTTCTTTACTGTGGCGAGGGCTGGTATCAGTTGATTTTTGATTGCGACCGTGATTTGGCTGCTTTGGACCCTGACTACAAGATTTTTCAGGTGAAGGAGAAGTTTGGGGGTTTGCGGTTTTATTTTGACACCCAGCGCAATGACGTGTTTGATGCGATGAATAAAATTGTTCGGCGTTATGAGGATTTGTCGTTTTCTGTGTGTGAGATTACTGGCAGGCCTGGGTCTTTGATGAAAAAGGGTCGTTGGTTGAAGACTCTTGACCCTTATGTAGGTGATTCGCAAGGGTTTGTTTTGGCGTGATGTTTCGCCGTAGTCGTTATTCGTCGGATGTTTCTTTTGATTCTCTTCGTGTGAAGTTGGCTGAAGAGCGTGCTTTGTCGGATTTGTTGCTTTCTGCTTTGACTCTTTCTGTGGATTCTCCGGAGTATGAGAGTCGTGTTGTCGAGGCTATTAATGCCTATGTTCGTTCTCGTTATTCTCCTATTATTGGGAAGTAGGAGCGTGGAGGGTTTTGAAATTAGGGCGCGTTTGTTTCTCTAGTTTTTGGAGCCTGGTGTTCGGGGTGCTTTTTCCCAGGCAAACACAATTTTTTTCTTGACAGTTGTGTAGTCGTTTTTGTCGTCGTCGTGGATGAGGCTTCGCTCTATCGAGTTGATGCATTGCATGAGTACGTCGTATTGGTTTTCTGTGAGTACGACGGTGAGGGTTTTGCTCATATATAAAAGTGCTCCCTTTGTTCGGATAAATTTATCCGATTTATATTTCTGGATGTTCGGATGCTTTGAGCAGTATTTCTCGCATTGAGAAGGACAGTGTGTTGTTTGTTTCGAAAGAGTCCCACAGTATGCGGTTATCTATCGATTTGCCTTCTGCATCTTTTTTGTTGATTGCCTGTATTGCGAGGTCGGCCATTCCTTCGTGATAGAGGTAGGAATCCACGATGAGTTCTGTGAGTTTTTGTTTATCAAGGTCGTCGAATGAGATTCCAAG
>JACCDU010484743.1_pt1 | contig 24431 bp, 6 predicted proteins | sample 7446081 | NCBI WGS metagenome assembly JACCDU01 (sample SAMN15323447, study PRJNA562643) | freshwater metagenome | isolation source: river surface water | place: USA:Blue River Watershed | collected 2017-08-17
CCCGGAGACCACTTCTTTCTCCAGGCCGACCCCGCCGACGCCGCCCGCGCCAGCCAGGACTTTCTGCTCTCAGTCAGCTAGCTGACCCTGTCCACGAGGACGGGGCGTCGCCGCCGATGGCCATTCCAACGGCCGTCCGTTTCCGGCGCCCTCCCGGCCGTCGTTTCATTCAAGGGTAAGCACCGTCTCCGGATCGCTCCCTTCGACTGCCACGCAAGCGCTGCACTGCTCCGCCACCGGCAGCGTGATGAGCGTCCAGCGCTGACTCGGTTCCCCCTCCCCCTGCCATCGTACGACACGTGGCCGGGAGGCAGCGGGATCCGCCTCCACCGCGAATCCTTCGAGGGGAAACGCCCCCAGCCCGAGCCCGCGGGCCTTGAGCAGCGCTTCCTTTCGGGTCCAGATCGCGAAAAACATCGCAGCTCGCTCCGCCGCCGACGCGCCCGCCAACGCCGCGCGCTCTTCCGGCGCGAACGCTCGCTCCGCCAAGACCGCGTACTCAAGGTCGCGCCACGCCTCGACGTCGATCCCCACCCGGCGCTCCCACGCGAGAGCGAGGAAAACCCAGTCCCCGCTGTGGCTCACGTTGAACTGCCACGAGGCCCGTCCGGCCGCGAGAGCGGGCTTGCCGTTCGGGCCAGAGATCAATGGCACCGCGCCTGGCGCACAGCCCAGCCGCTCGCCGAGGACGCGCCGGAGCGTGCGCCGACCGAGAACAAAGCGCGCGACGTCCGCCGGCTGCCGGAATCGTGCGGCACGTGCCTGCTCCTCGGGGGGCAGGTCCGCCGTCCAGACGGCGATCGTCGTGGGATCGCGCTCGAGGCGCAGGCGCCAGACGTGCACCGGCACGGTCCGTGCAGCGTCCCGGGAGCGGAACCCGGGGTCACTCACGCCGAGCCGGCCGCGTCCATCTGCCGACGCAGGCTGAGGGGTCGCATGTCCGTCCACACGGTCTTGATGTACTCGAGGCACTCGGGCTTCAGGCCGGTCTTCCCGGCCTCACGCCAACCCGCCGGCAGCGCCTTGTAGGCCGGCCAGATCGAGTACTGCTCCTCGCCGTTCACCACCACGTGGTAGGTCGTCGTATCTTCGGTGTCGTTGCTCATTGGAAAATCAGGGATTCGAATCTGAAAGCGTTGTGGGTTTGGCGTCAGCGGCGCACGCGCGCCACATAGGCGGCGATCGCATCGGCCGCCGCCGGGGCGCCGCCGGCCGCACGAGAGGCCTCGCGGAGCGCGCCGGCACGCACGCGCATCGCCGGCTCAGTCACCGTGCGCTCGATCGCGGCGCCCAGCGTCTCGGTCGTGACGCGCGCCGGCTCCAGCATCACGCCGGCTCCCTGCGACTCGAGATGCGCCGAGAGGATCTCTTGCTCGTAGGTCTGCGGCACCGCCACCATCGGCACGCCGAACCATGCGCCTTCGCGGAGTCCACCGCCGGCCCCGTGCGTCACGAATGCCGCCGCCCGCTCGAGGAGTTGCAGCTGCGGTGCTGTTCCCGGCGCGAAGACGATCACGTTGCCGGGAATCTCGCCGAGCTGCTCCGGCTCGATCCCGGGGCTGAGCACGAGCACGACCTGCCAGTCGCGCTTCGCCACCGCCTCAAGGAGGCTACGAAAGAACGCCAGCCCAGGGTTGTGGATCGTGCCAAACGACACGTACACCAGCGGCCGACCATCCAGCCGCGCGAACGAGAAGTCGGTCGGCCGCTCGCGCGCCGCCGTGCACACGCCCACGAATGCATACTCCGGACCAAACGCCTCAGCGTAGGGCTGAAGGGCGCGCGGGAGGTGCACGAGGTTCAGAGGCTGCCGGTTGGTGAAGGTGTCGACGAAGTTGATCGGCCGGGGCAGGCCGTAACGCACCGCGAGATCGCGGCGCCAGTCCCGGAAGAGCTTCAGGCCAGCGCTGGCCTCCGCGATCCACGCGCGGCGCTGGGAGCGGAGCCGCGGACAGGCATGGAAGGTCTGCGGGGTGAAGCCAGCGGTCGCCACCGAGGCCACCGCGGGCACGCCCAGCGCGTGCGCCAGAATCCGGCCCCAGAGGCAGAGGGAGTCATGCACGATGTAGTCCGGCTGCTCCGCCCGGACGCGTTCCAAAAGCGCCGGGACCCACTCGCTCGCGCACCACGTGAGCACGGGGCCAAGGTAGTACTGGTTCGCTCCGCCCGGGCCGGGATAGGGCGCGATCGGCGGATAGGCGTGGAACGTCGCGCCCCGGGACTCGATCTCCGCTTGGAAGGGCGGCACCTCAAAGTACGCGACCTGATCACCTCGACGCACGAGCTCGCTGACCAGCCCGAGGGTCGGGATGACGTGACCCGGCGCGGAAACGTTGAGGAAGACCGCTTTCATCAGTCGATCAGGATCTCGCGTTCACCGAAGAGTCGCTCCGCCTTGAGGCCATGGGCCCGGCACTCGGCGACGAGCTGGTTCGACGCCTTGATCGGGTTCGACTCCTCCGTGTACTTGATGCTCATCACGTAGTTCAGCCAGGGTTCCTGGCCCATCGCGTAGACGTACGCCTCCTTGCAGCTGAAGCGGCGCACGATGTCGATGCCGCGCTCGTAGTTCGAGCCCGCCAGACGGCGCGAGTGGTCCATCTTGCGGTCCAGGGGCTTCGTCAGCAGCGGTCCGTACATCCACGAGAGGGGAGCACCATCGCACTCCATGCCAAGGAAAAGTACGTCGACGTTACCCGTGATTTTCTGCGTGTACTCGTAGAGCTTTGGTTCGATGTTGCACGAGTCGGCCGCGAACATCAGGCGGTGGCCGTGGAGGTCGACGAGGAATGCGCTCTTCGTCCGGATCGCGAGATCCGCGTGCTCGCCGAAGAACGGCAGGCCCGTGATCCGTCCCACTGGAGTCTGGATCGTCTCGAATTCCTCAATCGAGAGAACGCTCTTAAACCCGACTGCCTCCAGCATCATCTTCAACGACGGATCTTGGATCGCACCGTTGCCGTTGCGGGGCACGACGACGTGCTTCACGCGTCCGCGCAGCTGCAGCATGGTCTCGAACAGGATGTGATCCTGGTGATTGTGCGTGATCAGGACGTAGTCGATCGTCTCGGGCAGATCCTCGTAGGTGAACCGCGCGATCTCGTGGTCGTAGGTGTAACTCAGCACCGGATCGAGCAGGACCGAGGTGCCGCCGGCCTCCACCAGAATGCACGCATGCCCGAAGTACCGCCAGCGAACGCCCTTGCCCGTGTAGGGTTCGTAGCGGCGCGGAGCCTCGGACGTGAACATTTTCGCAAAGGATTCCCGATCCTCCGCGGCCACACCCAGCTTGTCGGCAATCGCCTCGACTGATCCGGCCTTCCACTTCATGGCAAAGAGCTCGTCAATGACCGGACTCTCGAAGGGGATCTGGATGTGCACATCCCCGGGCGTCCGCAGGCGCGGCGTGCTGAGGATGAACGGTCGGTCATCGCTGCTGATCAGCGAAAGCATCAGGCTCTGCCGACTCGCATCGTAGTACTTGCTTCGATACAAAAGGGGCTCAATCAACCGGAAGGACGGCTGGTTGTTCATGTCGTACACCAGCTCAACGTACCCCTTCAGGATCTCAGGCACCTTCGCGTAGAGCGGCTCGAGCGAGAAGCCCTTCGCTTCAACGCGGAGCACCTGGTCAAGCTGCTTGATCGCCTCCGTGAACGCGATCATCTGGCCTTGGTCGCGCTTGGTCTTGTCGATCAGCGCCTGGATCTCATCGACGCGCTTCCCGTCATAGTCAATGAAGGGACCGCCGAGCATCGCAGGGTTCTTCACCGCCGCAGCATGCACCTGCGGCGCCTGCACGTACGACTGCATGATCTTGAGGTGCCGGTCGACGATGTTCATCGCCGCCGTCGCGGGCGAGATCAGGTGCGACCAGGCATACCAGGATTCGACCAGGGGTTCGACCTGGACGTTTTGCCGGAGATAGAGGGCGTTGGACATAAGCAGGATGCAGGTTGATGAAGAAATCTCAGGGCGTTTCCGCGGCGTCAAGGAGGTCGCCGATGCGCGCCGCCAGCGCGGCGACATGGGGCGGGCGGAGCATGCTGTTGTGGTCTCCGTCCGCGTCGACGACGGCCACGGTTCCCGCGGCCAGCGCCGCCCAGCCGGCGCTCGGGTCCGCCGTGGTCTCCGCGGCCAGACCCGGGGTCCGGACGAGGGTGAGCCCGCGAGCAAGTGAACCGGGTCGATACTCCAGCAGCGCGTGGAGGTTGGCCTGATAGACGGCCACGAGCCCGGCGATCATGGCCACATCCGCACCGGGGGGAGCAATGCCGGCATCGCGGGCACGTTCGAGGAAGAAGCGTAGGCGCTCGTCCGCGGAACGGGACTCCAGATCCGACGCGGGAAGGCTGAAGGGCACGCCGAAGTGCGCACCGATCTGGTGCGCCATGAACTCCAACGCCTCCACGTCCGAAGGTTCGTGATCGATCATCGCTCGCGCCCGGTCGGGCGCGAGGTGATCGAGCAGAATCAGCGCGCCCACCTGCCCGCCCGAGTCCGCCTCGAGCTGACGTGCCATTTCAAACGCCACGCTCGCGCCGAACGAATGTCCACCGAGGTGATAAGGGCCGTGAGGGAAGCGCTCGCGGATCGCCTTCACGTACGCCGCCGCCATCTCCTCCACCGAGCGGAGGGGCGCCGTCGCGCCGTCGAGGCCGGGAGCCTGCAGCGCATGGAAGGGTCGATCCGCCGGAAAACGCGCCGCAAGGTCGAAGTACGAGAGCACCGATCCACCGCCGGGATGCACGCAGAAGAAGGGTGTCTTCGCACCCTCCGGCTTCAGCGCAACCACGGGGGAGAAGGCCGCATCACCCTGCCCCGACTCGATCGCCGCGGCCATCGCCTCGACCGTACCATGCTCGAAGAGGAGGTTGAGCGAAACGCGCGCCCCAAGCCGACTCTCCACCTCAGCCAGCAGACGGGTCGCGAGAAGCGAATGTCCACCCAGCTCGAAGAAGAGATCCTTCACGCCGACGTGAGCGACGCCGAGGACATCCTGCCAGATGCTCACCAAACGGGCTTCCAGCGGGGTCCGGGGACCGAGTCCACCTGCGAGCGCACCCGCGACCGAGTCGGGGTCCGGCAGCGCGCGGCGGTTGACCTTGCCGTTGCGCCCGAGCGGCAGCTCCGGGAGCCGCACGAAGACGGCCGGCACCATGTAGGCCGGCAGACGCCCGCCGAGGAACTCGCGCAGCTCCGCCGGCGTCGGCGGTTCATCCGCGTCGCTCGTAAAGTAGGCCACGAGCTGCTTGTCCGCCCCGGTCCCGCGCACCTGCGCCACGGCATCCCGGATGGCGTGCTGCTGGCGCAGCGCCGCCTCGATCTCCCCAAGCTCGATGCGGAATCCACGGAGCTTCACCTGCTGATCGAGGCGACCGAGGAACTCAATCGTGCCGTCCGAAAGCCAACGCGCGCGGTCACCGGTGCGGTACACCGACGCTCCTTCGAGGCGTGAAACCGGATCGGTCACGAAACGCTCCGCCGTCGCCTCCGGCTGCCGGAAGTAGCCACGGGCCAAACCAGAGCCACCCGTCACCAACTCGCCGGGCACTCCGACCGGGACGGGTTCGCCGCGGCGATCGACGATCAAGACACGGGTCCCGTTCACCGGACGCCCGATCGGCACACTGGTGCCGAGGGCTTCGGCCGCCGTGACGGTATGGCACGTGGTGAAGACGGTGTTTTCGGTGGGTCCGTAGCCGTTGATGATGCGGAGACCGGGATACGCCGCCGCGAGCTTGCGGACGTGCGCGACCGAGAGCGCGTCACCGCCGGCGAGTACCTGACCCAGCCCCGCCAGGTCAGCGATCTGGTGGTCGATCAGCTGATGGAAAAGTCCAGCCGTGAACCACGCGATGCTCACCTGGGAAGTCCGCACGGCGGCTCCCAGCTCCGCCAGAGACAGAGCACCCGGAGGCGCGATCCAGAGCTGCGCACCGTTCAGCAGGGGGAGCCAAATCTCCAAGACCGAGGCATCGAAAGAGAGGGGCGCGAACTGCAGCACGCGATCCTTCGGCGCGATCGCTACGAAGTTCGGTTCCGTGACCAAGCGCTGCACCGCACGGTGCGGCACCGCCACCCCCTTGGGCACCCCAGTGGAACCCGAAGTGTGCATGACGTAGAGCAGGCTCTCCGGTCCACCCGCCGACGGTGGATTGAGCGACGACTCGCCGGCAAAGAGCGCCTCGCCCGCATCCACCGAGAGCGCGTAGAACATACCCGAGGGCAGCCGATCCGACAGGTGGTCCTGCAGCAGGATCGCCGCCGGCTGGGCCTCGTCGATCAGCTGCGTGAGTCGATCGATCGGATCATCCGGATTCAGCGGCAGGAAGAAGCCCCCGGCTTTCGCCACCGCCAGCATCGCCATGACGGCCTCCGGCGAGCGTTCCATCAGGAGTCCGACCGGGGTTTCTGCAGCGATGCCGAGGCCGCGTAGATGCCACGCGAGACGATTCGCGCGGGCATTCAGTTCGTCGTAGGTCCAGACCACGTCGCCCTGGCTGACCGCCACGTCGGCGCCGTGACGCGCCGCCACCGCCTCGAAGCGCGATGCGATCGTGATCGCCGGCGCCGCCAGACGGGCAGCGTCATTCCACTGCTCGAGGCGACGGCGCACCTCCGCCGGAGCCTGCAGAGGTAGCGCATCGAGGGCCGTGCTCGGCGCCCGGCCCGCCGCCTCCACCAAGGTCGCCAGGTGGCGCCCAAACCGGGCGACCGTGTCGGGGGTAAACAGGTCGGTGCTGAACTCCCACGCTCCCGCCACGCCCTCCGGCGTCTCTTGGAGGAGAAGCATGAGCTCAAACTTCGAAATCTCCACCGGCAGCGGTTCCTCCGCGATCGCGAGGTCATCCAGCCGGAACTCGGCCGGTGGAAGATTCAGGAGCACGAGCGCAACCTGAAACAGGGGAGTGCGGCTGAGGTCACGGCGGGGGGCCACGGCCTCCACCACCGCCTCGAACGGCACCTCCTGATGTGCGTAGGCGTCGAGGCAGGTCCGCCGCGACTGCACCACAAGATCCGCAAAGGTGGGCGCGCCTGCCGTGTCCTGCCTGAGGGCAAGAGTATTGACGAAGAAGCCAACCAGCGGCTCCAGCTCGCGGCGCTGGCGATTCGCCACGCTGGTTCCGATCACGAGATCGTCCTGACCCGTTTCCCGGCGCAGCCATGCGGTGAAGGCCGCGAGCAGCACCATGAACAGCGTGGCACCGTGCTCGCGCGCGAGTTCATTGAGCGCGTCAGTCGCACTCTGCGACAAGGCGAAGGGTACGCGCGCACCCCGGCCGCTGAGCACGGCTGGACGCGCGTGATCGGTCGGGAGCTCGAGCTGGGGGGCTTCCGCCAGCGCGGTCCTCCAGAAGGTGAGTTTCTCCGCGAGCACTTGATCCCGCAGCCAGCCGCGCTGCCAGCGAGCATAGTCCGCATACTGCAGCGCCGGCGGCGACAGCTCCGGCGGCCGACCCCTGCGCGCCGCCCGATAAAGCTCCGCGAGTTCCCGCACCGCGAAGCTGATCGACCAGCCGTCCGAAACGATGTGATGCGTCGCAATCAGGAGCCGCCATTCGTCGTCGTCCGTGCGATAGAGCGCGGCGCGCAGGAAGGGCCCGGAGGCGAAATCGAAGGGCGCCGCCGCACGCCTCGTCGCCCGGGCCTGCACCGCTGCCGATCGCTCCGCCGCCGGCAACGCACGGAGGTCCTCTTCGGCGAGCACCACCGGGGCCGCCGGCAACGCGCGCTGCTGCCCCTTGCCCGCCACATCCGCGAACACCGTCCGCAACGCGGCATGCCGCGCAACCAAACCGTCGAGCGCACGTCCGAGCGCTCCCGCATCGAGCCGTCCGCGCAGGCGCAGCAGCGCCGAGACGTGGTAGGTGATCTGGCCCGGCACCAACTGCTCGAGGAACCAGAGGCGCTCCTGCGAAAAGCTCAGCGGCGCCCACTGGGTCTCATCACCACGCACAATCGCTGGCTGCGTCGATGCCTCCGTCCGTCCGTCCGCCAATCGCGGGGCCAGGCCCGCAATCGTCGGGCGCTCAAACACCGTGGCCAACGCGAGGTCCACGCCCGCCACCGCGCGGACACGCGCCACCAATTGCGCCGCCAGCAACGAGTGTCCGCCCAGTGCAAAGAAGTCATCGTCCATGCCGACGCGCGAGACGCCGAGCAAGTCGGTCCAAATCGCCGCAAGCATCTCCTCTTCAGGGCTGCGCGGGGCGACGTACGCCGACCCGAGCGGCTCCGGCTCCTCCACCGGGATCGGCAGGGCGCGCCGGTCCACCTTGCCGTTAACAGTCAGGGGGAGGCGCTCAAGCAGCACGAAGGACGCCGGAATCATGTACTCGGGCACACGCCCTTTCAGGTGTTCCCGGAGCCGGGGCACCAGCTTGCGCGCCAGCTTCGCCTGCAGAGGCTGATTCGTGAGCACCACGCCGCCACGTGTCTCCGCCGCCCGCTCCTCCGTGGCCGTCCGGGCCGGAGCGAGCCCTCCGGTCTGCCGCGCGAGGACGTCACGGAACTCCGCCACGGTGCCGACGCCTCCACCGCTTTCGATCCATGCGAGCACCTGAAGGTCGCGGGCGAGGGATTCCGCGACGGGGGCCGAGAGAACGAAGCCCGATCGCGCCAACGACTCGTTCGTGGACCGGGGTGTCCCAACGTGCAGGATGACGTCGTAGCGGAACTTCGTCAGTTCGTTCACGCAGGAGCCGACTCGCACGCGGAATTCGACTCCGGTCAGCGCGGGCTCCTTCTCGACCAAGGCGCGGAAGAATCCGGGGTCGACCACGAGTTCCTCCTCGCGCGCGAGACCACGCTGCACGCGAGTCGCCAGCTCCGCGCGCGTCACGTCACCTGCCGCGCGATGAAATTGTACCGAGGCGTGATACACCGGGAGAAGGGCGAGGCTGCGAACATCGCCCACGAACACGCGCCCACCGGGTGCGGTCGCCGCAATCGCGCCGCGCACGACGCGTTCAAGGTGCTCCGGCCCGGAGAAGTACTGGATCACCGAATTGATCACGGTGAGGTCGTACGAGGCCGGCGCAATGTCGCGGAAGTCTCCGGCTTCCGCCTGACGCGCGCGTACCGAGGCGAGTCCGCGCTCGGCGGCGACCCGACGAACGGTCTCGACCGCGGCGGCCGACAAATCGAGTCCGAGGTACTCCGTGCAATCCGGCGCGAGCGAGAAGAGGATCATGCCGGAGCCCGATCCGATCTCAAGGACCCGCCGCGGCGCGCCTTCGCGCAGCTGCGCCACCGTATCATCGAGCCACTCGCGGATCTCCGCCGCCGTCATCGGTTCCCCGTCGTAGCTGCTGTTCCACCCGATGATGTTGAACGTGGGGTCATCCCCCACCCCAGGCTGACGGTAGTTCTCCTCGAACATCAGGCGCCACTGGTCAACATGCTCGTGCTGCCAGCGCTCCTGCTCCGCACCGGGCTGCGCGGCCTCGGTGGCCGCCGCGACGTACGCGACGAGGCGAGCGTCACCCGGTCGGTCCTCGCGCAGGATGACCGATGTTTCCCTGACGGCGGGATGCAAGGCCAGCGCCGCCTCGATTTCCCCCGGCTCCACCCGATACCCGCGCAACTTCAACTGGTCGTCACAGCGGCCGAGGAACTCGAGCACCCCATCAGCACGGCGGACCACCCGGTCGCCCGTGCGGTACATGCGCGCGCCCGCCAGCGGCGAGTAGGGATCGGGACGGAAACGATCCGCCGAAAGGTCGGGACGGAAACGGTAACCGCGAGCAACCCCCGCGCCACCAATCCACAACTCGCCTGGCGCGCCGTTCGGGACGGGCTCCAGGGCCGCGTCGAGCACGTAGAGTCGCGTGTTCGCGATCGGGCGCCCAATCGGGATGACTTCACCGTCGAGATCCGCATCGGTGACCTCATGGACGCAGCAGCCGACCACCGTCTCAGTCGGGCCGTACTCGTTGATCAAGCGCGTCTCCGGCGCATGCCGCCGCCAAAAGGCCACGTGCGCCGGCAGGAGTTGCTCTCCGCCGATCACGAAGCAACGCGCGCGACCCCGGGCTTCGGAGGCAGGAAGCAGGTCGTTGAGGAGGTGGAGGTGCGCCGGCGTGACCTTTACCGGCGAGGCTTCGTGTCCGGCCCGGAGCGTGCGGGCCAGTCCTTCCGGACCCGCGGCTTCGCGCACGATGTCAATCGGGCATCCGGCCAGCAGCGGGGGAAAGAGGCTTGTCACCGTCAGGTCGAAGGCGATCGAGGAATGCAGCGGAGCGCCGTGACCTGCGGCGACATCATAGGCCTCCACTGCCCAACGGAGGTAGTTGATCAGGCCGGCATGCGTGATCTCACTGCCCTTCGGACGCCCGGTGGAGCCCGAGGTATAGATGACATAGGCGAGGCTCTCGGGCCGGATCGCGGCCGCGGGTCGGGCGTTCTCTTTCGCGACCGCCGGGGACAGCGATTCCAGGTCGATCCAGAGCGCCTCGGGCGCCCCAGAGGGTCGGGCTCGGCCGAGCACCCATGCGGCACGGCTATCGTCGAGCATGTAGCGGAGGCGCTCCACCGGATTCGCCGGATCGAGCGGCAGGTAGGCAGCTCCGGTCTCCAACACGCCAAGGATCGCCGCCACGAGCCCCGGGCTGCGGCCGAGCCACACCGCCACCAGGCTCTCCGGGCCCACGCCGCGGCGCTGAAGTTCCGCCGCGATGCTCCGGGCCCGCGCGTCGAGCTCCGCCACCGTCCACGTCGTCTCTCCATCCCGCACCGCGATCGCGGCGGGCACCGAGGCCACACGGTCGCGCCAAAGATCGACCACCGTGCCGGCTGGCCAACGGCGCCGGGTGGCGTCGTCCACATCGAGCAGTGCCGCCCGCTCCGCAGCGGAAAGCATGGGAAGCAGCGCGAGGGGGACGTCCGGCGCCGCGAGCGCCGAGGTCAGCAGAGTCTGCCAGTGCTCGGCCAGCCGGGCCATCGTCTCGGCGCGGAAGAGTCGTCGATCGTAGGCGAGCGTGCCCGCAAATGCGCCGTCCCGTTCACTGAGGAAGACCTCAAGGTCGAAGCGCGCGGTCTGGTCATCATCCAGCCGAGCGACGGTCAGACCAGGCAACGAGAGCGCACCGCCCGGAGCATTCTGGAAGGCCAGGGCCACTTGGAACAGGGGATGACGATTCGCCCGTCGCACCGGCTTGAGCTCGTCGACGATCTGCTGAAAGGGAATCTCACTGAACTCGTGCGCCGCGAGCATCCGCTGCCGCACCGAGCGCACCAGCGCGCGGAAACCGGATTTACCATCCACCGGGGTCCGGACCACGAGCAGGTTCACGAAGAAGCCGATCAGGTTCTCGACCTCCGACGGCGTTCGATTCGCGGAGGGCATGCCGACCGCGATATCCGTCTCGCCGGTGTACCGCGCGAGAAGCGCGTGCAGGCTCGCCGTCGCCACCATCGCCGGGGTCGCGCCCTCCGCCTCCGCCAGCGAGCGCAGGGCTTTGGTCAACGCGGGCGGCCACGCGAAGGCCACACGCCCGCCCTCGATCGGTCCCGCCACCGCTGGTCGGCGGAAATCCGTCGGGAGCTCCGTCTCCGGCAAGCCCGCCAGCTCGCGGCACCACCAGTCGAGACCGGTCCTGACCTGCTCCTTGCCGAGCCGCGCGCGCTGCCAAGCCGCATAGTCGCCGTAGCTGATCGGCAGCGGCGCCAGCGTGGTCTCGCGTTCGGTGCACTGCGCCGCGTAACACTCCCCCAGTTCCCGCGCAAAAACACCGATCGACCAGCCATCACCAATGATGTGATGCAACGCGATGATGAGGACATGGCGCTCGGGGGAACGGCGCAGGAGCGCCGCCCGGAAAAGCGGTCCACGACGCAGGTCGAACACGCGCTGGGTTTCCTCAGCCACGCGACGCGTCACCGCGTCGTCATCCGGCACGTCCTCCGCCGCGAGCGTGAACGCCGCCCGCGGAGCGACGCGCTGGCGCAACTCCTCGCCTTCCACCGCGAAGGTGGTCCGGAGCACGGCATGGCGGTCCACCACCGCGGAGATCGCCCGCGACAGCGCCGGAACGTCCAAGCGACCGTCGAGAGCGAGGGCCGCCGACATGTTCATCGCCGTCGACTCCGGCTCCATCTGCTGCAGCAACCAAAGCCGCTCCTGCTGGAACGACGTGGGCACGGACGCGCCTTCCGCCAGGCGTGGAATCGTGGTCTCCACGCGCTCGATTCCCTCCTCCGCCAGCAACTGGGCAAGCAGGGCGAGTTCTTGATCGGCAGGGTCAGGCTTCATCACGGGGGAGCGAAATCGGTCGCGAGGATTCAGGAGTTCGAGCCGCGGCGCTGCGCCAGCAGACGCGCCCGGTCCTCCGGGCTGAGCGCGCGCACTTGCAGCCAGACCTGCGCCGTGCGCCGGGCCCGTCCGGGCGCGGGCTCCGCCGCGACCAAGGCCCGGGCGATGCGCTCCGGGGTCGCGGTCTCGAAGAAGACGCGCAGGGGCAACTCGATCTGGAAAACCTGCCGGAGCCGCGCGAGCACTTGGGCGGCGAGCAGGGAATGGCCGCCAAGGTCGAAGAAGTTGTCGCTCGCTCCCACGCGCTCGACACCGAGGATCTCCTGCATCAGCGCCGCCACCGCCTTCTCCACGTCATCGCGGGGCGCCACGAAATCCACCGTTGAGGCATCCGTCCCCGGAGCCGGCAGCGCCCGACGGTCGAGCTTGCCGTTCGGGGTCAGCGGGAGCTGCGGCAGGACGACGAACGCCGTCGGGACCATGTAGTCGGGCAGACGTTCACGGAGCGCGGCACGGAGGGCCACGAGGTCTGGAGCGGAACCGGCGACGAGGTAGCCGACGAGACGCTTGTCCCCGGGACGATCCTCACGCAACGCCACCGCCGCACCCGTCACTCCGGGACATTGCCGCAACGCCGTCTCGATCTCCGCGAGTTCGATGCGGAAGCCACGCAATTTCACCTGCTGGTCGATGCGGCCGAGGAATTCGAGCTCGCCTGCCGCAGTACGCCGCACGAGGTCTCCGGTCGCGTAGAGACGAGAACCTGGGACCCCGAAAGGATCCGGCACGAACCGCTCCGCGGTCAGGTCCGCGCGTCCGAGGTAGCCGCGCGCCAAGCCGTCGCCGCCGAGAAAGAGCTGTCCGGCCACGCCGATCGGGACGGGGTTCAAACCGGCATCCAGGATGCGTACGATCGTGTGCGCGATCGGCGCACCGACAAACGCCGCTTCGGCGGCCGCAGTGATGCGACGCGTCGTCGACCAGATCGTGGTCTCCGTCGGTCCATAAAGGTTCCACAGTTCGCAGCCCCGCTCGAGCAGCGCCGCCGCGAGATCGCCGGGCATGGCTTCGCCACCGCACCACGCCTGCATCGTGACCTGCGGACGCCACTCGGCCGCCAGCAGAAGGCGCCAGGTCGCGGGCGTGGCCTGCAGGATCGTGGCGCCACTCCGAGCCAGCGCCGCGCTGAGCCGCGACGCGTCCGCCGCAGTCTCGCGGGAGGCGAGCGCCAACCGCGCCCCCGTCACCAGCGGAAGGAAAAGCTCCAGACCGGCGATGTCGAACGAGAGCGTCGTGACCGCAAGAAGGACGTCCTTCTCCGTCATGCCGGGCGAGGCCGCGAAGTGGCTGAGGAAGTTCGCCAGGGCTCCATGCGTGACCTGCACGCCCTTCGGCCGACCGGTCGAACCGGAGGTGAAGATGACGTAGGCCAACTCGTCCGGGTGGCTCTTGTGCGAGCCCGAGTGGGCGGGCGATGCCGCGATCACGGCGGCTTCGGCGTCGACTAGCACGCGTTGGATGCATGCCGAGAAGAGTCCGGGACGTTCGTTTTGCGACCGTTCCGTGACTACCAGCGTCAATGCACTCTCCTCCTGCATTGCCTGCAGTCGCGCGATCGGGAAACCCGGATCAAGCGGCACGTACGCCGCACCGGTCCTAAGGATCGCGAGCAATGCCACCACCATCTCCGGGGAACGCTCGAGGCAGACGCCGACCAGCTGACCGGGACCCGCACCGCGCATCGCGAGCAGGTGCGCGAGCCGCGCGGCCCGCGCCTCCAGTTCGCCCCGCGTGAGGCTTGCCGCTTCCGCACCTTCCGTTCCGCACGCGACGATCGCGGTGGCGCCCGGCGCCCGAAGCGCCTGCTCCGCGATCCGCTGGTGCACGGCGCGACGATCCCACTCGTCGCGCGGGCGGAAATCACCCGCCGCCGCAAGGCGTCGCGCATCTTCAGACGCGACCAGCGACAAGGCCTCGACCGGCCGCTCCGCTTCCACCGCCAGCGTGGCGAGGACCTGCCGCAGGTGCTCGGCCACGGACCGAATGGCCTCATGGGTGAAGCGATCGACCGCGTAATCAAAGCGCAGCGCCAGCTGCTCACCCGGCTCGGCGTAGACCGTGAGCGGGAAATTGGTCTGCTCGTGCGCGGAGATTCGTCCGAAGCGCAGGCCTTCGGCCGTTCCTTCCTCCGCCGCCCCGAGAGGATAGTTCTCAAAGACCAGCGCCGTCTCGAAGAGCGCCCGCCCACGGGGTAGTCCACTCCAGCCCAGCACGTCGACGAGGCGACTCGATTGATGGGCGCGCAGGCCAACGCTCTCGTCCTGCAAGCGCCGCAACCACGCCCGCACCGTCTCGCGCGAAGTAACGGGCACCCGGATCGGCAGCGTGTTGATGAATAGACCCACCATCCCATCGACTCCCGGCAAGTCTTCCGGTCGACCGGACACCACGACGCCGATCACCGCCTCGTCCACCCCAAGATGCCGCCCCAGCACCAGACCCCACGCGGCCTGCACGCAGGTGCTCAGGGTCAGGCCGTTCTGACGCGCAAAGCGCAGCAGCGCGGCGTGCTCTGATCCATCGACTACGACTTTCGCGGAGGCGTGACTCACGCCTGCGGGAGCCATCACGGCAGGCGGCTCGCCGAGCCGCAGCGGCGGGGCCTCCGACACGCCGGCGAGGGTGCGGCGCCAGAAACTCTCCGCGGCCGCAGGTTCGCGACGCGCCAGCCACGCGACGAAGTCGCGGTACGACGGGCCAGAAGGCAACGGCTGACGCGACCACGCCAGCTTCAGGTCGCGCAGCAGCAGCGGCAGCGACCAGCCATCCAACAGCAGGTGATGATGGGTGAACACGAGCCGACCCGTCGCCGCTCCGAAGCGGCACCACGCCACGCGCCAGAGCGGCGCGCGCGACAGGTCAAATCCACGACGGCGATCCGCCTCCAGCCAAGCCGTCCACGCAGCCTCGCGCTCCGCCGCCGGGCGACCACTCCAATCCGACGTCGTCCAATCGATGTCGAGCGACGAAGCCACCACCTGCCGCGGCGCGGGCAGCCCGTCCCACGCGAACGCCACGCGCAAGATCGCATGGCGACGCATCACCGCTTGCCAGGCGGACCGCAGGCGCGACTCGTCCATCTCGCCCGCAATCTCGATCACAAGTTGCTGCGTGTAGACACCCGCGACTCCTTCGTGAAGAGCGTGCACGAGCATGCCTTCCTGAAGCGGGGCAAGGGTCCAGACATCCTCCACTTCCCCACGCTCGGCGAGCAACGCGGCGAGCTGGGGTCGATCCAGACGCGCCAGCGGGAAGTCGGAGGGCGCCGGACTCCAACGCCCCGCCGCCCCGTCCGCCAACAAGGCGGAGAGCTCGTGCAACTCGCCCAGCATCCGCTTGAGCAGTCGCTCAAGGGTCGCACGCTGATGGCGCCGGGTACCGAAGGTGCACTCAATGCGCAGGCCTTCGTTCCCCACCGCCGCCGTGAAGTCGAGGGCGTGGGCCCGGGGACTGTCGGGCGAATGATCGGGCCCGATCGCCTCCGCGGCCGGTGCGAAGGGACCCGCAGCCTCCAGCGCAAGATCCAAACGACCAAGGTAATTGAAGCTGATTTCAGCCGGCGCCGCGAGCACGTCACCGCCGGGCGCATGACGCAACCAACCGTAGGCCGGGCCGTGCGCCGTCGCCGCCCGCACCCGTTCCTTCACGTCCGCCAGACGCTCCGAGGGAGTGGCGTCGGCGGCAGTCTCGAGCGTCACCGGGTACAGGGCGGTAAACCAGCCCACCGTACGCGACACGTCGATCGTCTCACCGAGCGCATCACGACCATGTGACTCAAGGTTCACCCGCACCGTCGGGCGACCCGTCCACTCCTGCATTGCGGCCAGCAACGCGGAGAGGAGCATCTCATCCATGCGGCTGCGCGCGCGGACACCGGATCGTTCGATCAGGCGCAGCGTTTCCGCCCGGGGAAGCATCACGGAGACCGAAGCGGCATCCGCCTCGCGATTCTCCGCCGCATCCGCCGCCCCATCGCTCGGCAAGGTGACCGCGGTCCGCGCCGCCTCGCTCCGCCAAAAGTCCCTCGCCGCCGAGAAGTCCCACCGCGCTCCCGCCGCCGCCCACGCCGGGAACGGTACGGCAACCGTGGGTACCCCCTCGCCGAGGAGTGCCGACGCCACGTCGGCGAAGATAATCCGCCACGACACGGCATCCACCACGAGGTGATGCGCCACCGCGATGAGACGGCCGCGCTCGCCCGGACCACCCGCGATCCAGCAGGCCCGGACCACGGGTCCAGACTCGAGTTGCAGCGAACGTTGGAGCGCTGCGGCCTCCCGGGTCATCGCCGCCGCCATCGCCGCCGCTCCAGGGGCCGGGGTCTTGACCTCAACCAAATCGGGAATCGCATCCGCCACCTCGACGAGTCGCTGAGTCCAACCCTGACCGGTGCGGGCGAAACGCAGTCGGAACGCCGCATGCCGCGTGAGCACCGCTCGCCACGCATCGCGCAAAGCCGCGAAGCCCACCTCCGGCCGTGTCGTCACCGCCACCGCTTGATTCCAGTATCCCGGTGTCGGGGCCCCGAGCGCGAAGAACTCACGCTGGATCGGGGTCAGCGGAATATCCGCCGCATCGAAACGGAGCTCACCCGCCGCAGCGCCAACCGGACGCACCCGCGCCGCCAGACCGGCGAGCGTCGGGCTGCTGAAAACGTCGCCCGCCCCCAGGCGCCACCCCGCCTGGGCAAGCAGCGAGACCAGCCGAAGGCTGAGGATGGAATCTCCCCCCGCTTGGAAAAAGTCATCCTCCAGAAAGGCCTCGCGTACCGCGAGGGTGCGACACCACGCCTGGGCCACGGCACGCTCGGCCTCCGTCCGCGGAGCGGTTCGATTGCCCCGTTCGGTGACGACCTCCGCTTCGGGCGCGGGGAGCGCCCGACGATCCAACTTGCCTCCCGGGGTCAGCGGCATCCGGTCAAGCCGGACCACGCGAGCCGGAATGAGAGCATCGGGCAGTACCGCCCGCAGCGACGCAATCGCGTCGTTCTCCGCGAAGGGTGCAGGGGCGACGACGTACGCCACGATCTGCCGCGCACCGCTCGTGCCTTCCCGCACCGCGGCCGCCGCCGCGGTGACACCGGGAAGGACCGCAAGACGCGACTCGAGCTCACCGAGTTCGACGCGCTGGCCGCGGATCTTGACCTGACCGTCGCGCCGCCCGACGAAATAGAGTCCACCGTCCTCGCCGCGACGGGCCAGATCGCCGGTGCGGTACAGCCGCGCTCCAGGCACCGAAGAGAACGGATGCGGGATGAAGCGCTCCGCGGTGAGCGTCGCTTGGCCGAGATAGCCACGCGCGAGCAGGGCTCCGCCGATGCAGAGTTCGCCGGCGACCCCGGGCAGCACGGGCTCAAGGTCGGGACCCAGCAAGTAGACCTCGGCATTGGCCACCGGCGCGCCCAACGACACCTCACCGTCCGGAGCGCAGCGCGCGAAGGTCGCATCGATCGTCGCCTCGGCCGGGCCGTAAAGATTCACCAGCTCGACCTCCGGCAGAGCGGTTAGGAACCGATCACGCGTCGACGAGCGCAGCGCCTCGCCTCCGCTGAACACGCGCCGCAACCGCGGCACGCCTCCGCGCACCGCCTCCTCGATGAAGAAATCGAGGACCGACGGAACCAGCTGGAGCACGGTGACGCCGTGCGTCCGCACCGCCTCGGCGAGATACGCCGGATCATGCTGGCCACCGGGCCGCGCCATCACGAGGCGGGCTCCGGCGAGCAGCGGCGCCCAGAATTCCCAGACCGACGCGTCAAAGCTGACCGGCGTCTTCTGCAGGACCGCATCGGCCGCCGAGACCGGGAATGTCGCCTGCATCCAAGCCATGTGATTGACGATCGCCGCGTGCGGCACCGCCACTCCCTTGGGCCGGCCGGTCGAACCCGAGGTGAAGATGACATAGGCGAGCTGCGCCGGACTGATCTCGATCGCGGGGGCCGTCGTCGCCTCGCGCGCGATCTCCGGCCACACGCTCCGCCACTCCACCGCGCCCGATGCGAGCGCACTCGTTTCGGCGAGGACGAGCTTCGACGCACTGTCCTGCAGCATCTCGGCAACGCGGGCGGACGGGTAGGACGGATCGATCGGCACGTAGGCCGCACCGGCCTTGAGGACGCCGAGCAGGGCCACAACCAGATCCGTGGATCGCTCGAGGGCGACCGCGACGCGATCATCGTGACGCACGCCTCGACGGCGCAACCAATGCGCCAGCTGGTTGGCCCGGCGCTCCAGCTCCGCGTAGGTCACAGTCTCACGCTCCGACACCACCGCGGGGGCCTGGGGGCTTCGCGCCACCTGCGCACTGACCAACGCCGCGAGGGAGCGCCCCTCCTCCGCGAAATCGGCCGATTCCCCGAGCGCTTCGAGGAAGATCCCGGCGCGTTGCGGACCTGCGAGCAAAGGAAGGGCTCGCCACTCGGATGCCGGAGCCTCCGCGATTGCTTCCAAGACGCGGCGGAATAGCCCGGGGATGGCCTCGATCAATCGGGCGTCTAGAGCCTCGCCCGAACAAGCCGCCACGCCGCCAAGAGAACCATCCTTCGGATCCACGCCGAAGTTGACCGCGATCGTGAAGTTCGTCTCCTCACGCGCCCGCGTTCCCAGGCGTTCCAACGCGCTCAGGCCGCCCAAGGCATCGTAAACGTGGAAGTGGACGAAGTTGAAGTCGGTCGCGAAGAGCGGAGCTCCGCCCTGGCGTTTCTGGATCTCCGCGAGCGGCAGTCGCCGGTGCGGCAGCAGCGCGGTCTCCGCCGCGAAGACCGCCCGGACGAGATCCGCCCAGCTGGCCGCGTGCTCGAGCTGCACACGGAAGGGAACCGTGTTCAGGAAGAGTCCCGCAATGCGCTCCGCTCCCGCCACCTCCGGCCGGCCGTTCGTGACGAGACCCGTGACCACGTCGTGGCTGCCGCCGAGGGCCGCCAGCACGCGGACGTGAGCCGTGAGCAGCACCGACTTCAGCGGCACGCCCAGTCCCGCCGCCACGCGCGTGAGCGACGCGGACAAGGCTGCCGAAATCACCAGCGGCCGCTGCACCATGCCCGAGCGGGACGCACTGCCGGGTCCGGGTCGGGGCAGGTCAAGCAACTCAGCCCCTTCCAGCGCCTGCTCCCAGAAGCGGCGCGTCCCCGCATCCGCCAGCGCCGCGCGCTCCAGCGCAACGTAATCGCGGTAGCCGACCGGGATCGCCGGCGCCACCGCCGGCGCATCTCCCTTGCCGATTCGCGCGAGATAATGCTGGAAGAGCTCCGTCAGCAGCGAAGCGAGCGTCCATCCGTCCACAATCGCGTGGTGCAGGGCCAGCGTGAATTGAAACTCATCCGGACCACGGCGGTGCACGTAGGCCCGCACCAGCGGCGGACGGCTCCAATCGAAGGCACGCTGGGCTTCGTCGTGCACGAAGCGATCGAGCCACTCCTCCTGCGCGGCCGGGGCCAGATGCGCGAGATCGCCACTGACCAGCGGCCAGCGCGCCTGGGTATGGACGAGCTGCAACGGCTCCGAGAAGGTGGCGAGATCGAAGGAGGTCCGAAGCACCGCATGGCGCTGGACGAGCGCGTCGAGCTCCTGCTGCAGCGCGCCGAGATCGAGCGGGCCGCGAAGGTGGTGGCTGAACACGTCGTGGTACAACGCGCCGCCCGAATCCGACTGGCTGTGGAAGAGCATGCCCGCCTGGAGGCGGGTCACCGGGTAGGCATCCTCAAGCCCACCCGGAAGCCGCGCACGGTCGCCGGCGCTGAGGAGCGCGAAGGGTGCAAGCGACGCTTCACCGGTCCTCGGCGAACCCGCCACCGGAGCGGCGGTTTCACCGAAGGCAACCTGAGCCGGGGCCGCCGCGGCAGCCGGTTCCACCTCATCCCCCTCGGCCGCCAATGCGGCGATGGTCTGCTTCTCGAAGAGGTCCTGCAGCGAGAACTCGATCCCTCGTTCCCGCGCCCGCGAGCACACGGTGATACCCATGATCGAGTCACCGCCGAGCGCGAAGTAGCTCGCCGTCACGCCAACGCGATCCACTCCCAGCGTGGTCGACCAGATCTCCGCAAGAATGCGCTCGCGCTCCGTGCGCGGTTCGACGTGCTCCGCGGAAACATCCGCCAACAGGCCGGACGGCTCCGGCAATGCGCGGCGGTCAATCTTTCCGTTCGCCGTGAGGGGAAAGGCGTCGAGCACGACCAGCGCCGACGGCACCATGTACTCCGGCAGGCGCGTGAGCAGGTGGTCCCGCATCAGGTCGACCGTCAGCCGCTCCTCGCCCCGCGGGACGACGTACGCCACGAGACGCTTCTCGGCACCCGGCGAGTCCGCCCGCGCGAGGACCACGGCCTCGCGGACTTCGGGGTGCATCAGGAGCACGTTCTCGATCTCGCCGAGTTCGATGCGGAAGCCGCGGATCTTCACCTGGTCGTCAATGCGACCCAGGTAATCGAGGTCGCCATCGGCCAGCCGCCGCGCGAGGTCGCCCGAGCGGTAGAGCTTGCCATTCGCGGACACGCCGTGCGGATCCGGGACGAAGCGCTGGGCCGTGAGCTCCGGGCGGTTCAGGTAACCGACCGCAAGGCTGATGCCGGCGACGTTCAATTCACCCGGGACGCCGATCGGACAAAGGTGCCCTCGCCCATCGAGCACAAGAAGGGGGGTGTCGATGATTGGCTTGCCGATCAAGCTGCCGCGTCCCTCGTAGGCATCGGCCTTCCGCAGCGGGCGGTACGTCGTGAACACCGTGGTCTCGGTGATGCCGTACATGTTCACCAGCTGGGGCTGAGTGTCGCCATGGCGCTCAAACCACGAGCGCAGGCTCGCGAACTCAAGGGCCTCGCCGCCGAAGATCACGTAGCGCAGCGACAGGGCGTGCGGATCCGCCACCTGTTCCTCAGCCTTCATCAGTTGCCGGAAGGCTGACGGGGTCTGGTTCAGGATGGTCACGCGCTCGCGGATCAGGAGATCGCAGAACGCAGCGGGCTCGCGACTGGTGAAGTACGGCACCACAACGAGGCGGCCGCCGTAAAGGAGCGCGCCCCAGATTTCCCAGACCGAGAAGTCGAACGCGGCCGAGTGGAAGAAGGTCCACACGTCAGTCGGATTGAAGTCGTACCAGACCTCCGTTGCGGTGAAGAGCCGAAGCACGTTGCGGTGCGTGACGATGCAGCCCTTCGGACGACCGGTGGAGCCGGACGTGTAGATGACGTAAGCCGGATCCTCGGGAGAGTTCACCACGGGCAACGGCGAGCACTCCTCGCCTTCGGCCGGGAAAAGGCAGGCCGCATCGAGCTCAAGGCGCATCACCATCGGATTGCTGAGCCGCGCCGAGAGCTCACTCGAGGTGATGATCACCGGGATCGCGCTGTCCTCGATCGTGTAGTCGAGGCGGTCATCGGGGTAGATCGGGTCGAGGGGCAAGTACGCACCTCCGGCCTTGAGGATGCCGAGCAGGCCGACGAGCAGCGGCGCATCACGCTCAAGGAAGAGTCCGACCAGCGTGCCCCGCTGGACGCCGAGACCACGCAGGCGATGGGCGATCGCGTTCGCGGCCCGATCGAGTTCCGCGTACGTCAGGGTGCCAGACTCCGAGGATAACGCGATCCCGTCGGGAGTCGTCGCAGCCTGACGCGTAAACCACGCATGGAGGCTACCGTCGCGCAGATCCTCCACCGGAGCCGGTGGCGTCGACAAGGCCAGCAGTGCCGTACGCTCGGCCCCAGCGACGAGCTCGATCTGACCGAGCTTCACGCCGGGTCGCCCGAGGGAAAGCAGCGCTTGGCGAATGTGACCCAGCAAGCGCAGCACCGTGTCCCGATCGAAACGCGCCGTGTCAAACGAGGTCCGCAGCGTGAGCCGGGGCCCCGGCAGCACGTCGATGGTCAGCGGGTAGCTGGTCTGCTCGACGAAGTGCACCTGGCGCGGTTCGAGATCGCCGAAGCGATTCGAGAGCGCGGAATCCACCGGGTAATTGATGAAGACGAAGAGGCTCTCGAAGAGCTGCTGGCCGCGCGGCACCGCGCTCCAGCCTTGGATGTCGCTGAGGGCCGCGTGCCCATGCTCCTGGAGTGCCACCTGACGCTCCTGGAGCGCGCGGAGCCACGGCCCGGCCTCCGCGTCATCCGTCACGGTCACGCGCAACGGCAGGGTGTTGATGAAGAGGCCGACAATGTTCTCCACGCCGGCCAGGTCCGCAGGGCGTCCCGAGACGGTGACGCCGAAAACGACGTCCTCAGCACTGGCGTAACGGCTCAGGACCAAGGCGTAGGCACCCTGCGACAGCGTATTCAGCGTCACCTGCTGATCGCGGGCGATCTGCTGCAGTCGCGCGGTGTCCGCCTCGTCGATCGCGAAGTCGATCACCTCATGGAGCTTTCCCGCCGGGCCCGGCTTGTCGACGGTGAGCGGGGTCGGCACCGAGAAGCCACGCAGTTGCTCGCGCCAGAATTGCTCATCGCGCGAAGCATCGCGCTTCTGCAACCACTGCAGGTACGCCCCGAAGGGGCGCGCCGGCGGCAGCGCCGGGGTCCGTCCCGTGCTGAAGGCCGCGTAAGCCACGCCAAACTCGCGCAACAGCAGCGGCAGGGACCAGCCGTCGAGCAGGAGGTGATGGTGGCTCCAGACGAGCTGCCACACGGTCTCCGAAAGCCGGAGGGTGGCGAGGCGCATCAGGGGCGCGCGGTTCGGTTCGAAGCCGCGCTTGCGGTCGTCCGCGAGAAAAGCCGCAAGTTTTTCGGCCTGCTGCGCCGGACTGAACTCCCGCCAGTCCTCCTGGCGCCACGGCATCTCCAAGGTGCGGTGCACCACCTGCACCGGCTCACGCTGGCCCTTCCAGACGAACGCCGTGCGCAGGATCGGATGCCGCGAGACGAGCAAGCGCCACGTTTCCGCGAAGGCGGCCTCATCAAAGCGCCCGTGCAGCTCACAGGTCAGCTGCTCGAAGTAGACCGCCTCGCTCGGCTCAAAAAGGGTATGGAACAACAGGCCCTTCTGCAGCGGGCTGAGCGGAAAAATCTCTTCAATGGACGCGGCCTTGCTCATGGATTCGGAAAGGGATTAGCGCGGATCGGGGTCCGCGAGGTCGGCGAGGAGCGCATCGAGCTCGCTCGCCTCCAGCTGGACGTGGGTGAAGTCAGACGGCGTCGGCGCACCCGACTCCGCCGAAAGGCAGTGCGAAAGCAACGCCCGGACATGGGCGACGAAGCGCTCAGCGAGCCGTTCGATCGTCACCCGCGAATGGACTCGGTTGCTGAAGAGCCAGTGGATGCGCAGACGGCCATCGGTCACGAGCGCGTTGATGTCGATGAGATGCACCCGGTAGCCGCGCGGACTGAGGTCTGGCCCGACCGGAACATCCAACAGCCCGAAGGGAGCGTCGGGACCGAGCGTGTGGTCGGTCTGACCGAGGTAATTGAAGCAGAGTTCGGGCCGCGGCAGCGCCGCCAACTCCGCCGTCACGGCAGGATCCGCGTTGAGACGAGACAGCAAACCGAAGCCGGTTCCGTGGTGCGGCACCGCGCGCAGGCTCTCCTTCACCGCGATAAGTTGCTCGCGCGGACCGGACGAGGGCAGCACCTCTAGCCGGAAAGGGTAGAGGCTGGTGAACCATCCCACGGTGCGCGAGACGTCGATCGCGTCGCCCAGCGCCTCGCGGCCGTGGTTCTCCAGCGAAATCACACTCGCCGACCGCCCGGTCCACTCCGCGAGGGTCGAGGCGAGCGCGGTCAAAAGGACTTCGTCCGCGCGCATGCGATAGACCGCGGAGGCCTCGCGCAGGAGCGATCGGGTCGCCTCGGGATCAAGCTCGACGGACACCCGCTCCATCGCCGCCACCGCGCGCGCCTCCGCGCTGATCGGCTGGTCGTGCGGCAGCTCGCCGCGGGCCTGCCCAATCGCGCGCCAGTGCGCGAGCTCCGCGCGGCAGTCCGGTGTCTGCGCCCGCTCACCAAGTGCTCGCGACCACGAGGCAAAGGACGCGTTCGGCGCCGAGAGTCCGATCGGTTCACCCGCTTCCGCCTGCGCACAGGCGGAAGCAAGGTCCGAGGCGAGAATACGCCACGAGACACCGTCCACGACCAGGTGATGAATCGTCAGGAAGAGCTTCGGCGATTCCCCTCCCTGCCCCACGAAGTACGCGGCGC
>JACCDU010799852.1_pt1 | contig 24410 bp, 22 predicted proteins | sample 7446081 | NCBI WGS metagenome assembly JACCDU01 (sample SAMN15323447, study PRJNA562643) | freshwater metagenome | isolation source: river surface water | place: USA:Blue River Watershed | collected 2017-08-17
AAATGTGTAGCAAAGTAATGTGTGATCGCTGCAAAAAATGGACTTGGTCTGGCTGTGGGCAGCATGTTGAAGAAGCTCTTGCTGGTGTGCCACAAGATCAGGTATGTACCTGCACTTACTAGTTAATAAAATTAATGAACAGATAAAGAGGAATTACCTTGGCAACGATTAATTTAACGAACGCAGATTTTGAGTCAACAGTTTTGGGCAATCAGGGCATTGTCTTTGTTGACTTTTGGGCTGCCTGGTGCGGACCTTGCCGTATGTTCGGCCCAGTCTTTGAGGCTGCTTCAGAGCAACACCCAGAAATAACATTCGCCAAGGTTGATACTGATGCTGAGCAACAATTAGCTGGAGCAGCTGGCATTTCATCGATTCCAACGTTAATGGCATTTCGTGATGGGGTTTTACTTTATCGCGAAGCTGGAGCACTTCCAGCGCCACAGTTTGAAGAACTTATTAACGCGGTTAAAAACGTGAATATGGACGAGGTCAAAGCTGAATTAGCTAAACAACAATCGGAGCAAAAATAGCTAAAGCGTTCCCTCGCCACTGCGCTTAATTACTTCTTTTGCGCGGACCCGTAGCTCCGGTAAATCACTAAGTCGATCAAGGCCACGCAATTGTTGTGCGATGCGATGATTACGTGAGAAGCCTTCTCGATTTCGATCCAAGAAATCCCAGTACAGGGTTGTAAATGGACAGGCGTCTTCGCCAGTTCTTTTCTTCGGGTCAAAGAAACATCCCTTGCAGTAGTTAGTCATTCTTGAGATGTAAGCACCGCCTGCCGCATAAGGCTTGGTCATCATGGTTCCGCCATCGGCATGAACCCCCATTCCAATTACATTAGGAACCATCACCCAATCTGTTGCATCTACAAAAACCTCACGCATCCAATCCAAGTATTGCTGCGGGTTTATGCCTGAAATCAAAGCAAAGTTACTGAGAATCATGAGGCGGGGGATGTGGTGCACCCAGGCTCTTTCTTCGATATCTGAAATCACGTTACGCATGCAGTTCATTTGAGTTTTAGATGAATCACGGAAAAACACCGGTAAGTTTTGCTTGGCATTGAGCTGATTATTTGAACGGTATTCCTCGCCTAAAAACCAATACATTCCATTTACATATTCGCGCCAGCCAATGATTTGCCTAATAAATGCTTCAGCGGAGGCGATTGGAATGTCTCCCTTTTCAAATCTTTTTAATGCCGCTGAGATGACCTCTGATGGATGTAGCAAGCCGTTGTTTATATAGGGGCTAACTAGAGAATGATGCAAGGCCCAATTCTCAGTTGTGACCGCATCTTCATAAGGTCCGAAGTTTGCAAAGTGATGCTTAAGGAAGTAATCCAATTGCTTTTTCGCACCTGCGCGAGTGGTCGCCCAGTAATTCTTAGGTGAGTGATTTAGCTCTTTTGCGACAGCTAAATCAATTTCATCTCTATCGTGAGTTAAGTAGGCGGGCCATTTGTAATTTTTTGGGGGAGGGAGTCGATTCTCTTTATCAAAATTCCACTCTCCACCAACCGGCTTAGTTCCCTCAACTAAAATGTTCAATCTAATTCTCTGTTTGCGGTAAAAATTCTCCATTAAATGGCTTTTTTGAGAGCTGGCCCAGGATGAAAACAGCTTGCGAGTTGTTAAGAAGAAGTCATTGTCTACAAACTCGACACCGAAATCCTGCAAGGCGGAAAATTGTTTGAAAGATGATGGCTCTGCGCAAAGAATCGGAAGCTTTCCGTATTTCTTGATGATGTTTTTCAAGCCAGAGATTGTGTCTTTAGATTTTACATACTCCACTTGATAGCCCGCATCCTGCAATTGTTTTGCAAAATGGCGCGCACTAGAAATTAGAAAGAAAAGTCTTTCTGGGTGCCACGGCCGGCCTGTGGTCATTCGTTCACTTTCCACGAGAACGACTAGGTCTTCTTTTGGTTTGGAATTGCGCATTACTCCGTACTTGCTGTGTAGATGATCAAAGGGGATGTAGAGAATGCGCTTCACCGCCTCAGGCTAGACCTGACTGCCACAGAGCGCGATTTGGGAGAATCTATTAGTTGAAAGTTCAACAAAGTTCGATAGGGTTAGCCCATGATCGATGTGGAAAAACTGGAGTTCGGACTCGACACCTTTGGTGACATGCAAAATGATGATGCAGGAAATCGCATCTCAGCGGGTCAAACCATTAGAAATGTTGTTGAGCAGGCGGTTTTCGCTGACCAACTTGGTTTAGATCACTTCAGCATCGGCGAACACCATCGCGATGATTTCGCAGTCTCTGCACCAGACACAGTCCTGGCTGGAATCGCAACACGGACCAAGCGCATCAAACTTGGAACGGGCGTCACAGTTCTCTCAAGCGAAGATCCAGTTCGGGTTTACCAAAGATTTGCCACGATTGACGCTTTATCAAATGGCAGAGCAGAAATCACCGCAGGTCGTGGATCCTTCATAGAGTCATTTCCATTGTTTGGTTATGAACTTTCAGATTACGCAACATTGTTTGAAGAAAAACTGGAATTGTTAGTTGAGATTTTAAAAGAGCATGCCGTTACGTGGTCAGGCACAACTAGAGCACCTTTAAAGAATCAAGAGATTTATCCCAAAACCGAAAGAGGCTCAATACCGCTACGTGTTGGGGTGGGAGGCACTCCGGAATCTGTAGTTAGAGCGGCAAGGTTAAATGCCAAGTTAGCCATCGCAATCATTGGTGGAGATCCAGCACGATTCGCCCCGTTCTCTGATTTGTACCGCACTGCGATGAAAGAGTTTGGTCACGAAGTACTTCCGATTTCAATTCATTCTCCGGGTCACATCAGCGACAATGATGAACAGGCGATTGAAGAGTTGTGGCCACACTATGAAGCTATGTTTGGAAGAATTGGCCGCGAACGTGGCTGGGGTCCAACTTCTAAAGCACATTTCATTAATGAGGTTAAGCATGGATCCTTCTATGTAGGAACTCCTGAGACTGTAGCCCGCAAAATGGCATATGCCATCAAATCTGTTGGCGTTCAACGCTTTGATTTCAAGTATTCCAATGGGCCTATGCCACATAGCCAATTGATGAAATCTATCGAGCTCTATGCCACCAAAGTTGTGCCAATGGTCAAAGAGATGCTGGCGTCAGAGCTAACTTTAAGAAGTTAATCGCGAGCAATAATCAATTCTGAAATCTCTTTTCGTGCGCGGGTCGAAGTTTCGCGAGCTTTTAGAGATTCATCTGTTAAAGATTCAGGATTGGCTTGCTTGCCAATTACAAGTATTGCAATTGGTTCAATTTCTGGCGAGAGATTGAAAACATTTTTCATCTCATGCTTATCGAAGCCACCAACTTGATGGACCGCATACCCTCGATGATTTGATTCCATGGTCATAAAGGCAGAGGCAATTCCAGAGTCGTAAAGTGAAACCGGGCGAGCCGTTCCGTTGTCATTAACCATGACTGCGCTCAAGACGATGTAAGCCGAAGCATTTGGGGCCCATTGCTGATTTGAACCTTGAAGAGTTTTGGAAATCAGATCAAAGTTCGCGCCACCTTTTTTACCAACAATAAATCGCCAAGGTTGAAAGTTGCTAGAGGATGGTGACCACCGTCCTGCTTCAAGTATCGCGCTTAGTTCATCATCGGTGATTCGGTGAGAAGAATCAAAAGCCCTAGGACTCCACCTCTCTTGAAGTAATGGATGTAATTCTTGGGAGGTGGCGGCACTTTTCTTCGCTGGATTTGAACTCACAGCCCGACTTTATCAGTGATAGTTGAAAGTTCAACAAATAATGGGCGTTAGAAAAGTCGAACTGCTACCTTTGTGCTGTGAATCGCATAATTGCACCGTTGCGGGATTTTTTGCATCGGGAATCTTCTAGCGGAGCATTGATTCTAATTGCCGCGGCTCTGGGATTGGGGATTGCAAATTCACCTTTGCGTGACTCGTACAACGCGGTTTTAGATTTTGATTTCGAGTTGGGTCTCGAAGGTTTGATGATCGAATTAACAGCCTTGAAAACCATCAATTACATATTGATGACCTTGTTCTTCTTTGTCGTCGGCCTAGAAATCAAAAGGGAGTTGAGTTCTGGCCACCTAGCATCAATCAAAAAAGCGGTTATGCCCTTTATCGCAGCACTAGGCGGAATGGCTGTTCCTGCGTTTATTTATTTGTTGATTGCTGGAGATATCGAACCTAAGGGTTGGGGAGTGCCGGTTGCAACAGACATCGCCTTGGCTGTTGGTTTGCTAGCTATGGTTGGTACCAATGCGGTGGCATCTTTGCGCTCATTTCTCTTGGCCTTAGCGGTAATCGATGACATCGGAGCAATTTTGATAATCGCTTTGGTTTATTCAACTGGCGTTGAGATCTCATGGGTACTGGCCTCTGGCTTTACCATTTTTTGGATTTACGCTTTTAAAAAGATGGGCTCTGAGCGAACTTGGATTTACGTAGTGCTTGGTGTCGCTCTTTGGTACTGCATGTATAAAAGCGGCGTTCATCCAACTTTAGCTGGCGTAGTGCTCGGGTTAATGACACCCAATATTCCAAAGAAGAATGCGAAGCTTCATGATTCTGAGGACGGCACTGTTTCAGTCATTGAATGGCTAGAAAATAAATTACATCCTTGGACCAGCTACCTGATTGTGCCAATTTTCGCCTTTGCCAATACCGGTGTTGAAATTTCTCGAGATTCCATGCAGGCCGCTGTGGATTCCAAAATTGCATGGGGAATTTTCTTTGGGTTGGTTATTGGAAAACCGATTGGAGTGCTGCTTTCAACTTACCTAGCCAAGAGCTTGAGGATTGGCGAAACGCCTTCTGACGCAAAAGCGACTGACATTTTGGCCACCGGAAGTGCAGCAGGTATCGGATTTACAGTAGCTATCTTTATTGCAAACTTGGCCTTCACTGATCCAGCAATTCAAGATTTAGCGGTTTTTGCCGTAATCATGGCATCTCTAATAAGCGGTCTTATCAGCTTTGCAATATTCAAAGCTTTGGGCAAGAAAGTTAATTCTTAGCCAGCCAACCCCACACTGATTCAGCACCCGAGTGTCCCGTTAGGTAGATAAATACCAAAGCTAGGAGCGCCGAGGCTGCCAAGAGAATCGAAACCATTCGACGAATGTTTGCAGATCCAACGGTTGCGCCAGAGCGATCCATGCGCCAACGAATAAAGAGCAAAACTAACAACGGGAGAAAAGTCAGTGGTGCTATCTCGCCAAGTTCGGCATGGCGTTCGATGTTTTTACCAAGTCTCTCTTCAAATGGCTCACCACTTGCTTTTGCAATGAAAAGCGAAACCTGAGCTACTACTGCCAAAATTAATATTGGTTTTCCATACCGAATTGAAAAGCTGGGCCAATAAGACATCGCAAGAGCGGCTAATGCGACCATGGGAACCAGTACTACTGCGGCATGCACTACGAGCGGATGTAAAGGTAGCCCCATAACCAGGTCGAGTGGGCCACCTAGTTCGTCATAAGAAATCATGATTTAAGTCTAGTGAATCTAAATGCCCGCAGCATGACCTTCACTGCGCGGGTCTGAACCCGCCACGTAGGTTCCATTTTCTAGCACGTGAAGAATCTGTACCGCAGAACCATGGCCATAATCAGAGAGTCGTTGAACGGAGTGACCTTTTCGCTCTAGATCCGCTTGAATTTCCTGAGGATACCTTCCTTCGATTTGCAGCACCCCATCAAAGTTTTCATTTAGTGAAGTTTCACTTGGTTTATTCAAGTGCTGCCAGCGCGGAGCTTCCGCGTTTTGCTGCGGATTCAATCCAAAATCGATTGCATTAACAATCAACTGCAGATTTGTTTGAACCTGAACATTTGCTCCAGGGGTTCCTCCAGCGTGACTTAGTGAGCCATCTCTTCGAGTAATAGTCCATGCATTCAAAGTGTGGGCCGGTCTCTTGCCTGGAGTAATGAAATTGGGGGATTTCTGATCTAAAGAGAATCCAGTCAGACGATTGTTCATAATGATTCCGGTTTCTGGAATCGCCCATGAGGCACCAAAGCCATGAAAAACACTTTGAATCCAGGACAAAGCATTTCCATCACGGTCAGCCACTAGGAAATAAGTGGTGTCACTGCCTTCTTGATTTTCTTTGCTTGGTTGAATATTTGCTTTGTCAACAGATATTTGCGCCCGTCGTTTCGCGGCATGTTCATCAGATAGTAATTCCTCGACATTAACCTCGAGATGTTCGGGATCCCCAAGAACGCGGTAGCGATCTTCAAACGCTAACTTCTTCGCCTCAACCATCAAATGAATCTGCTCGGATTCTGACAAGTTAGCAAGGTTGAAACCTTCGACAATCTTTAACTCTTCCAACAAAATCATTCCCTGACTTGGTGGAGGTTGACCATGAACATAAAAGTCTCGATAAGAAACTGTTAATGGAGCTGAAACGCGCGTGTGGTGTTGGAGTAAATCCTCGTGACTAAACCAGCCGTTGGTCGAATTAATTAGTTTTTCGGCAATCTCACCTTCGTAAAAAGCGGATCTGCCGCGCTCTGAAATCTGAATTAGAGAGTTGGCCAAAAATTGCTGTGTGACCAAATCGCCGAGTTCCAATGAGGTGGGAATCCCAAGAGTTTCAAAAACCTTTGTATCTGGGTAGAGCTTAAGATGGTGCTTCATTCTTCGGATAAATCCATTGTTTGCTGGGAAACCAGACTCTGCATATTCAATTGCCGGTGCTAGTAAATCTGACATTGGCAGTACGCCAAACTGTTCATATATCGCAAACCAAGTTGAAACTAAGCCCGGGACTGTTGCCGAACAAAACCCGTGATGGTCTATTCCATTTGGAAATCGCTCCGCGGTTGCAGAGTGGGGCGCTTCGCCACTTCCATTAAAAGCAAGGTTTGATTTATCCGATGCATGATGAGTTATTACAAATGCGTCACCACCTAAATGCGAAGCCCCCGGTTCGACTACACATAGAACCGCACTGACAGCAATTGCAGCGTCTGCAGCAGATCCGCCTCGACGAAGTATCTTCAGACCGGCGGAGACCGCTAGCGGTTGGCTCGCAGCAACCACACCATTTCTTGAAACGACGTTTCCGCGATGTATTACTTCTGCACCCATATGGGTAGGTTAGCTGGGGTTATCAGTTTCTGCGAGAAACACCTGCTAGCACCCTTATGAATAATCAAACAATTAGTCGAGAATTAACGCCATGAAATCGGTTACAAGTTTGTTGGCGAGACGAGTAAGGGAAGTTCTATATGTTTTAGCTTCACTGCCAATCCTGGTCGGATTATTTGTTTTTGCGATGATTGGGTTTTCTTCTGGTTCATTTGTTCCTCTAGCTTTATTGATTTTCCTTTTTCTGCTTAGTTCAATGCAAAAAGTTGCAGAGTGGGAGATTAGGCGGGCAAACTTCATGCTCGGGACCGATTTTCCTATCACTGAGAATTGGTTTAGACATCCTTTCTTTTCTTGGGATGGCGCCAAAGAGAGAGTCACATCCATACGCAGCTGGATGGCCATTATTTATATATTCATCGGATTTTTCTGGTCGCTTATTGCATTTGTATTGGTGGTGACTGGACTATCCGGAGTGCTGGTTATTCTCGGCGTGGTCGGCGTAATCGCCTTTTCAAACTTCAGCCGCACTTTTGAGGTTGTGGACGCAGGTGAAAAGTTTGTCGGCAGCATTAGATTTATAGCTGATTCAGGCCAAATCCGTCTCGAGTTTGGCGAATCTAATGCTGAGGGAGTTGTTATTGATAGCGGTGTTTTGTCTTGGAATCTTGACTCATATCTTGGGCTGGCTATTGGAATACTTCTAAGCATTTTGGCAATTTTGCTTATCCCTAGAATTGCCAGAGCTACCGCACAGCTAGTCGATGGATTTCTCTCCGGATCGTTATTGCCGCAATTTGAGATTTTTCTTAATAAGTTTAAAGGTAGAAGGCAGGTCAGTGAGCGCGAAGTCAGAGAAGCCATGGATAAAGAATCTCTGCAGCCTAAACTTTCTGAACTATCAAATCGAGAACGCGAAATTTTGGCCCTGATGGCGCAAGGTAAATCAAATGCGGGAATTGCCAAATCTCTCTATATAACTGAGGGTTCGGTAGAGAAACACATTTCCAATATCCTGAGCAAGTTGGAATTGAAAGCTGGGGACGAAAATCATCGTCGGGTTCTTGCGGTACTAACCTACCTGGGGATAAAGCCAACAGAACAAATTCATGCAGAAGAAAGTGAAAAAGAGGATTAATGAGCTCGGTGAAGATTGAATTTAGCCATCTTTCAAAGCAATACAAAGATGTATTGGCAGTTTCAGATTTCTCAGCACAGGTCATCTCCGGTCGCGTTACCGGATTCCTTGGCCCGAATGGAGCTGGCAAAAGCACCGCCTTGCGTTGCTTGTTGGGACTCGTTACTCCGACTGGCGGAAGTGCATTTATAAACGGCGGTTCTTATAGCTCGCTTCATGATCCAATAAAACAGGTCGGTGCGGTTCTCGATAGCCGTGGGTTTCATCCTGGCTTAACTGCAAAACAGAATCTGAAGGTTATGGCGAGCGCATCTGGAATTGATTTTGCCCGCATTGATGAGGTTTTGAAATTAGTAGAGCTAGAGGATGCGACCAATAAGCGCACCAAAGGTTTTTCGTTGGGAATGAAACAGCGTTTGTCGCTAGCCATTGCAATGTTGGGAGATCCCGAGATTTTGGTTCTGGATGAACCAGCCAATGGATTAGATCCATTTGGAATCGTGTGGCTTCGTGAGTTTGTAACAAAGCTAGCGGCCGAGGGTCGAACCATTTTGGTTTCCTCCCACCAATTGGCAGAGATGCAAAATACCGTCAATGATGTATTGATTATCAATAAAGGAAAAGTTGTAGCTCAAGGTTCGATTGATGAAATTAGACAGGGCCGAACTCTAGAAGAAGCATTTCTGGCTCTCACAACAAGGAGAAGCGCATGAAGAATTTGCTTCAATCAGAACTTCGTAAGTTGATTTATCTTCGAAGCAATTGGTTACTGCTTTTGTGGAGCGGATTGTTTGCAGCTCTTGGCACAGTTGCTCCGATTCTGGTTTTGAACTCGGAATCTCGCGGAATGGGAATGGGTTTTTCTGGCACAAATACGCCAGAGGGAATCAACGCCGTCTTTGCTAACGCTTCTGGTGGTTACCTATTCGCATTAATTATGGGCATTTTAATTATGACAAATGAATTTAGACACGGCACGGCGGTGGGCACATTCTTAGTTACCCCAAAGCGCAGCACAGTCTTGGTTGCCAAGTTGATTGCGGCTGCGATTGCTGGATTAGTTGTGCAGATATTTTCATTTTTGATTGCAACCTCGGCGGGAGTAATTGCGCTTGGCTTTTTCGAGCCGCATGCTCCGGTCACCTCAGAATTGCTATGGAAAATTTTCCGCGCCTCAGTTTTGTCGGGGATTGTTCTTGGAATCGTGGGAGTTGGGCTCGGCGCTTTGGTTAAGAATCAAATCGCGGCTGTAACCGGTGCGGTCATCTGGACCCTAATTGTCGAGGGATTGGTAGTGGCATTTGTTGAGTCAATTGGTAAATACCTTCCAGCTGGAGCAATAACCGGCTTGGTAGATCTAGATTTTGGCGCTAACGATTTCAATTTCAGCATCGAGAACTATCTATCGCCACTTCCAGCCACTCTTGTACTGTTGGGCTATGCCGCCATGTTCTCATTGGTGGCGATGCGCACAACTCTGCGCCGTGATTTGGATTAGGGGAGAGTATGTCAAAGCAAGTTCTTGAAAATTACGCTTCAGATGTAGTTCGAGTACAAGAGTTCTATGACACCTTTTCTTTTACTCTGGATAAAGTGCCAAATGATGGTGGATGGACCGCCTCGCAATGCTTAGCTCACATTTGTGACGCTGAAATCTCACTCTCTTTGAGAATCCGAATGATTTTGACCGAAGACGATTACCAATTTTCTTCCTGGGATGAGGATGCATTTGCAGCCATCAAGGTAAATCGCGATGCAAAGGAATCTGTGGCAACTTTCGCAGCGCTTCGTCGCAACAATTTGGATTTACTCGAGGGCTTGAGTGAATCTCAACTCAACAAAACTGGCATCAAGGCAAATGGTGAACCCATTTCTCTTATTGATTATGTGGGATACATGTCTAAACATGTTCGCTCCCATTTGGATCAGGCGGTAGCAGCCAGCAAGTAAAAGCAAAATGAAGTCGTTATAGCTAGACTTCGAAAATGTTAGAGCTCGCGGCCTCCATTTCGAAAGAACAAGGGCTTATTCAGGGTGAGCTTGGTTCCGTTTTGGTTGGTCTTGGAATTGCAGCCTATGTAGCCACTCGCTTTCGAATCTCCGTTGTCCCTATATTCCTTATTGCAGGCTTGTTTTTCGGAACCGGCGGCATTGTCGCCTTAGAGCTAAGTGATGAATTCCTAGATTTAGGTGCCCAATGGGGCGCGATACTTCTTTTGCTGATGCTGGGTTTGGAGTATTCCGCCGAGGAGTTATTTGGTTCGGTTAGAAAGCGTAAATCAACTGGCCTTGTCGATTTGATTTTGAACTTTGCGCCAGGAATGGCTTTCGGATTCATATTTGGTTGGGGATTGGTTGGCGCTCTAACTTTAGGTGGAATTACCTATGTATCTTCATCCGGAATCGCATCTCAATTGATCAAAGATTCTCGATTAGAGGGCAAAGAATCCACAAAGCGCGCGGTAAGTGTTTTGATAATCGAAGATTTGTTTTTAGCTCCCTATTTACCGGTTATGAGCGCATTACTTGCGACTTTAGGAGCTTTAACAGGTTTTATCTCAGTATCTATCGCACTTTTGGTTACAGGAATTGCATTGTTGATTGGAGCCAAAGGTATTCATATCCCGCATGCACCTATGATCATGGGCGATACCGCGACAGTTCTCCTGACCGTTTTTGGCTCAGCATTGGTTGCTTCAGGGGTCGCAACTTATTTCGGATTTTCCGGAGCTATTGCGGCGTTCTTAGTCGGTTTACTTTTAACTGGAGATGTCGCAATCGTGGCAAGAGTTCGACTCGCACCGTTGCGCGATCTTTTCTCCGCAATCTTCTTCTTATTTTTTGGTTTGAGCACGGATCCTGCCGATATTCCAGCTGTTTTGATTCCAGCGATTGCCTTGGCAATCTTTGGTGTTTTATCTAAATGGATTACCGCGTGGTGGGCAGTACGTGACTTGGAGGAGGATAACGCGGTAGGGATTGCGGCGGCATTATTGATTCCTCGTGGTGAGTTTTCAATGGTAATTGCGGGTTTAGCTGCAACAGCGATATTTGCGGTGGAGCTGCAAGCACTCACATTGACCTACGTAATAATCACTACTTTAGTTTCCTCCGTAACAATGAGGATTATTGATAGCAAAAAGAATAATTAAAGATTTAACAACGCCCAATTTAGATTTTCGAACTGCTGCCAAGATTGCTTAGGTTTCATTCCCAATTTTTCATAAAGCCTCAATGCGCCAGATTCATTACCGGTATCTACATTTAGCTCAATCGAGGTGCGATTATCAGCTGCGTAGTAAGCAAAGGCCCATCTCAACAACAACTCACCCAGCCCGCGGCCTTGATACTGCAGAATGACACCCAAGCCATTCACATAACCGGTATTTAAATCTCTTTTGATGTCAGAGCACTCAATGAAACCAATTGCTATGTCCTTATGAATCAGAATTTTTCGCGCTTCCAGATCGACTCCGGTTTCATCTTCAACCATCTTGCGCCATTCGCCGTACTCGCGAGGCGCAAAACCAAAATGGTTACTAAAGGAGTCTTGGTGGGCTTGCCACCATAATTTGAAATCTTCTTCGCTTGTGACCGTTCTTAACTCAAAACCCTCTGGGAGATTTGGAAAATCAGTCTTTACGACTGGTGCAGATAGACCCCAGTAGGTGCGAAGCAAGCTAAATCCAAAACTTTGTAAGGTGTTTTTGTAGGTTTCATCAAGAGTGTTAACGCCAATCCAAAGCCTGTATTCCGGAGAAATACTTTTTGCTAGCTCAATAGTTTGGGAGAGGATTTCGTTTTCTAAGTCAGCTCCTGGAAGTTGCCAGGCATCTGCGTAAATCCGCTTTCGAGAGTTATCTGGGTGTACGGTAATGATTGCGTAAACAGAGTTGTCTTGAGTACTTATAACTTTGCGAGCCAGAATTGAGTCTATATAACCATTGAGGATTTCCTCAGCTTCTAAAACTCCAACCTCACCAGCCTGCGGATTTAAGTGTTTATCAGAGGCTTGCATTATTGAGGCAAGAGTTACCGCATCAGAAACATCAGCAGCTTCAATTTTATAAAGCGCAGAATTCACTTTTCTATATTACTATGAGAGGTATGAAGAAAATTTTGATGATGCTTCTGCCAATGCTCCTTGCGGGCTGCGTCTCAGCAAATAATGCCGCCTCTGAGTTTTCTGGCAACGATTTAATGTTTGCCGCAATGATGGTTCCTCATCATGAACAAGCCATTGAGATGTCGGAAATGGCGCTGACAAAGTCAACGAACCCGGAAGTTATTGAGCTAGCAACCGAGATTAAGAATGCGCAAAGCCCAGAAATCGCGGAAATGAAATCCTGGGGAGATTTAAAGATGGGCTCGCATATGGGCCACAGTATGGATGGCATGTTGAGTGATGATGAGATGGCTGCACTGAACAACGCATCAGGTGAAGAATTTGATCGCCTCTTCTTGGAGGGCATGATCAAGCATCATGAAGGTGCTATCGAAATGGCGGAGATGGTTGTTGATTCACAAAATACTCGAGCTTCCACTCTAGGAAAAGCAATCATCGAAACCCAGAAACTTGAAATCGCTCGCATGAAGGAATTACTCAAGAAGTAATTTCAATCTAGTAGGGTTTTCGCGTGAGTGAGAAAATCCCACTAGGTAAAGATTTTTCCCGGATTTGGTCCACCAGCTTAATTACTAATTTAGTTGATGGCGTCTTGCGTCTATCAGCACCGTTATTGGCCGTCTCTCTAACTGAAGATCCGGTGCTTATCGGTCTACTTGGCGCACTCGGCCTGCTTCCGTGGCTTTTTTTCGCGATTCCAATCGGAGCAATTGTCGACCGCGCGGATCGAAAGAAGGCATTCGTGCTTGGGAACTTGATTCGCTCTGCGATAGTTCTATTTATTGCCTTTGCGATTTCGCAAGACTTTATAAATATCTGGATCCTACTTATCTGTGTCTTTTTATTCGGGATTTGTGAAGTTTTAGTTGATACGACAGCCCAGGCAGTTCTGCCACAGATCTTGGATAAATCTAACTTTGAAAAAGGCAATTCAAGACTGCAAATTTCCGAGGTGATTGTGGCTCAATTTGCCGGCTCGCCGTTAAGTGGATTGCTTTATGCAATCTCGATTGCTCTTCCATTCTATTTCTCCACCACAGGATTTTTATTGGCGGCAATAATTATTGCATTAACTTCATTTCAAAAGAATTTGAATCCAGAAAAAAGTGAGAATGAGAAAGAAGAAAAGTTAGGATTAATAGGGGATATCAAGTTCGCTCTGAATTATCTGTATAAAGATAAAGAGATTTTCGCGATTGTCACAATCACAACTTCTATTGGATTCTTTTACTCACTCTCTAATGCAATTGCGCCGCTGTTTGTTTTGAAGGAGTTAAATGTCGCCCCAGCTTTGTTTGGTGTGACTCTGGCAATTCAAGGAATGGGTGCACTGCTTGGCTCAGTGATGGCGCCAATGGCTTCAAAAGCCTTGGGTAGAGGAAAAGCTCTAGCTCTCAACCTTTTTCTAGCTTCAGTGATGATTGTTTTCACTGGCTTGGCACCCAACGTGTATGTGTTTGTAGCAATAACGGTAGTGATTGGATTTACGATTTCGGTTTGGAATATCTTGTTGATGTCCTTATATCAATCACTAATTCCAGCAAACCTGTATGGTCGTATTCACGGTGCGCGACGCACCATTGTTTGGGGCCTTATGCCGATCGGTTCAGTAATTGGTGGCTTTATCGCTAAAGGAGGTTTGCGACTTCCTTTTCTAATTGGAGGAGCAATCGCTACTCTAATTTCTGTCTTGGCTTACCGGCGAATTGTTCAGGTGGGCGATGCTTCAGTAGACACTGAGCGTGCTTGATACCGGCCCAAGAAATCTTTTTTAAACTCTAAAAAATCTCCATTTTCAATGGCAAGCCTCATGCGGTCGACTAAATTCACAATGAAATGCAGGTTATGAATTGTCGCAAGGGTGGGTCCGAGAATTTCTTTGGCGCGAAATAGGTGATTCAAATAAGCCCGGCTGTAGTTGGTGCAGGTATAGCAAACGCAGTCTTTATCGATAGGGGAGAAGTCTTTTCGATAACCTCCATTTGAGACATTGAATCTTCCATCAGGTGAATACACCGCGCTAGTTCGTGCCTCTCGCGTAGGTGCAACACAATCAAATGTGTCAGCGCCATTTTCAACCCCGGCAAATAGATCCGCTGGTTCACCAATTCCGAGTAAGTGACGTGGTTTATTAACCGGCAACTCTTCTGCCATCCATCTAACTATGGTTCCCAATATTGATTTGTCTAGCGCTCCTCCCATGCCAAAACCATCGAATGAAATCCCAGAAGACTCCATTGCCCCGAGATCTTTAGCGGCCTTTCTGCGTAAATCTTCATATTGAGCACCCTGCAAAACACCAAAAAGCGCTTGATAAGGCTTGGTCACTCTTTCATCTGTAAGTCTCTTGTGCTCATCTAGACAGCGCAAGGCCCAAAGTCGGGTTCGCTCTAGCGAACGCTCTTGATACTTGCGGGTGTTGTGCAGAGTTGTTAACTCATCAAAGGCAAACATGATGTCAGCACCAATTTTGTGTTGTACCTGCATTGAGATTTCTGGGGTAAAGCGATGCAATGATCCATCAAGGTGGGATTTGAAGGTAACGCCTTCATCATCTACATGCGCTAGGCGTTCGCGCTTCTCTGCAATGACATCATCGGAGTTAAGAGACCCCGTATTCATATCAATTACTTTTTTGAAACCCACTCCTAGAGACATGACTTGAAAACCACCGCTATCAGTGAAAGTTGGCTTATCCCAGTTCATAAACTTCGATAAACCACCGGCGTCATCAAGGAGGTCAGGTCCAGGCTGCAAATAAAGATGGTATGCATTTGATAGGACGGCTTGAGCTCCCACATCTGCAACCGAGTCAGGCAAAACAGATTTAACTGTCGCCTTGGTTCCCACTGGAATAAAAGCGGGTGTTTGTATCACTCCATGCGGAGTAGTGATTTCTCCTGAACGGCCCTGAAAACCAGGAATGGTTTTTTTCAATTCAAAAGAAAAGGACATGGCGCCCATTGAACTAGTTAAAGCTAATGGTGGCAATTAGGTAAGGTTTCGCGGTGAAGTTGAAGCGCAAAAAAGACAAGACCCATAAGCCGCTCGGGAAGAATTATTGGCGGTTATGGACTGCGCATGCCACCAGCAATTTGGGAGATGGCATCTCCAGCATCGCTTATCCCTGGCTTGCTTCAGCTGTCACGCGTTCCCCACTTTTAATTGCTGCCGTTGCAGTTGCGTCCCGGCTTCCGTGGTTGTTTTTTACCCTTCCTGCAGGTGTGATTACAGATCGTTTTGACCGCCGAAAGATTATTGTCGCAATGGATATTGCGCGAGGAGTTCTCGCGCTTGCGGTGGCAATCACCGTAACCTCGCAAAAAGATACTTTGCCTAGCTTGAATGAAGTGGGTGCAATTACTGATTTACAAACTAATTGGTTGTTGTATTCGATATTAGTAATTACAGCTTTACTTTTTGGGTGCGCTGAAGTTTTGCGTGACAACTCTGCCCAAACCCTTTTGCCCTCAGTTGTTGAGGAAGATCAACTAGAGAGTGCAAATGGAAAGATGTGGTCAGTCGAATTTGTCATGAATAGCTTTGTTGGACCTCCTCTGGGAAGTTTCATTTTAGGAGTTGCAATATTTCTTCCCTTTTACTTTGATGCAACAACATTCTTTGTTTCGGCAGCGCTGATAGCAACTTTGATTCCTAGTATGCGAAGTGTCGAAACTCCAAAGAAAACTGAGAAGTTAAATTTCAGAGCTGAAATAAAAGAGGGATTTGGTTGGCTATGGCGCCATGAGCTTCTAAGGCCGATGGCAATTATTCTCGGTCTACTAAATGGCATCGGTGCATTAACTACCGCCGTTTTCATTTTGTTTGCCCAAGAGGTTTTGCAAACTTCAGTTTTTGTCTTTGCAATATTGGGCACGGCGGGTGCAGTTGGAGGAACACTGGGAGGAATTCTGGGACCCAAAATCTCAGCCAAGCTTGGAAGCGGACCTTCTCTATATCTAACCCTGCTATCTGGTCCATTGGTCAGTTTGATTATTGGATTAACTTCAAGTTGGCAGTTGTTCTGGGTTCTTTCAGCAATATCAACAGTGTTTGCGGTTCTCTGGAATGTAATCACTGTTTCGCTTAGACAGAGCATCATTCCAACCGAGCTACTGGGCAGAGTCAACAGCGTTTATAGATTCTTCGCCTGGGGCAGCATTCCTATCGGAACCTTGATTGGCGGCTCCATCGTGGATTTAGTCGAGATGACGGGGGATCGCGAGTTCGCGCTAAGGGCCCCGTATTTCATAGCGGCCATTCTGGGTCTGGCATTGTTCTTTTTTGCCGCACCGAAGCTCACCACAGAAAAAATTGAAAAGGCACGAGCTGAGGGCCGTAAAGAGTAGGAATCACCCTCTGTTGGGCTTATCTGGTGGTTTTGATAACGAAAGTTAATCATCCCGTAGATTGAAAAAATACGCATAAATAGGGCAGACTCTCGCCACCCTAAGGGTAAAAGTGTGGGAGAAGTCGACTTCTCATACCCAGCCCTTAATTTCTATCACTAGGAGAAGAAATGAAAGTAACTCGTATTGCGAAGGTAGCAATCGCTACTGCAGCTGCTGCGGGTCTTGCAGCCGGAACCCTTTCACCGGCAAACGCTGCAACTCGTTCAACTGTAGTTCTTGTTACCAGCAATCAGCTAACTGGCTTGAATCCAAGCGTTGTAAATATGAACCTCACCTTCAACAGTGAAGTTGCATATATGCAGGGCTTTGGCTTCAACTACTACGACAACTCACCGAAGCTTGTTGATAACAAGACTTTTGGTTCATACAAGATCGTAAGCCAGAAGCCATTCAAAGTTCAGTACACAGTAAATAAGGGCAAAGTTTGGTCAGATGGCACACCAATCACTGGTGTTGATCTTCTGCTTTCACACGTAATTTGCTCCAGCTCATATTCATTCACCGCAAAACTTGGTGATCCAACAGACAACGAAGTAGCACCAGCGTTCAACGCGCTTTGCTACGGCGGTGTTTATGACGAGCACCATGTTGGTCTTCCTGAGCTATCAAAAGACAAAATGTCAGTTACTATCGAATACGATGCAAAGATTCCAGATTGGCAGATTCAAGGCCCTGGTCCATCACCTGTACACACATTGGTATTGATGGCAGAAGGCAAGAAGAGCTTGCAGAGCGTTGCAGTAAATACTGCAGCACGCGACAAGTTTGAAAAAGCTTTCTACAGCTACAACACCAAGTTGATGAAGGCTGCTGGAGATATCTGGTCAAAGGCATACAGCATCAACAAAGTTGATGACTCAACAAACCCACTACTTCTAGTAGGTAATGGTGGATACATTCTTAAGTCCGCAATTCCTGGTCAGAGCGTGACACTTGTTCTTAACCCTAAGCACAAGTCAAACCCATCAGGTCCAGCAACTAGCGGTGTAAAGACTGTTGTTTTCCGCATCATTGGTGACGGAACAGCGGCTGCTCAAGCACTCCGCAACCAGGAAGTAGATATTTACCAGGGTCAGCCAACAGCTGACTCAGTCAAGCTACTTTCCGAAATCCCAACTGCAAAGATCATTGGTGGAAACCAAGCTGTTTACGAGCACATCGATCTTCGCAATGGAACTGCAAACGGTGTAGATGAGCCATACACAGGTCCATTTGCTGGAAACAGCGATAAGGCAAGAGATCTTCGTACTGCGTTCTTGATGGCATATCCACGTGATGAAATCGTAGATAAGTTGATCAAGCCAATTAACTCCACAGCAGTTCGTATGGACTCACTATTGATTTTCCCAAGCGAGCCAGGTTATGCCGACATGGTCAAGCAGTCCGGTGTTTCTAAGTACACCAAGGGAACTCAAGCAGAGCGTGAAGCTGCAGCACTTGCGCTAGTTCGCAAGCACTCAGCAACAAACGTGAAGGTAAACCTTCTATGGGGTACACCTTCAAACGCTCGTCGTGCAGCATCTGCACAGATTGTGAAGGCTGCTCTTGGCCGCGCTGGCTTTGATGTCAACGCACCAGGTGTAACCGCATGGTCAAGCCAGCTTGATTCAAGCGCATGGGACGCAGAGTTCTTTGCATGGGTTAAGTCAGCTGTTACCCAACAAGGTAACGCAGACTTGTTCTGCTCTGACTGCGGAAACATGCTTCTTGGTTACAGCAACAAGACTGTTGATGCTGCTAACAAGAAGCTAGGCGCATCACTTCTAACTGAGAAGCAGAAGTTCGATCAGTACCTAATCATCGAGAAAGAATTGATGAAGGACGCTGTTTCACTTCCAATCTTCCAGCACCCAGGCGTTACAGCTGTTAACAAGAAGCTGAAGAACGTAAAGCCAAATCCATTGTCACCACAGTTGGTTTGGAACTATTGGGAGTGGAAGTACTAAAACTAAGGCCTAAAAACCTTATTTTTAGCCGCTTCTCTGCGGAGAAGCCCAAATAGCAGTAAATTAAGTGGCACCTGGGTAAAATTGCCTGGGTGCCACTTAATCCATGTAGTTGGCTTAGAAAAAAGATTGAATCAGATTTAAGAGGGAGAAGAGAATGCTGGCTTATGTAATGCGACGCCTTGGCGCGCTGGTCGTGATTCTCTTTGGATCAAGCTTCTTGCTATACAACCTAGCCGCTGTCTCCACGGACCCGCTCGCCGAATTGCGCTTGAGCGATGCTCCAAATAAAGAGCAGTTGATCCTTAATTTAACTCGTGAACTTCGCCTCGATCTTCCACCACCGTTGCGCTATTTCATTTGGCTCCGTGGAGTCTTAGGCGTCTTTGTAGGTAATCCGAACTTCGGGTTAACCCGCGAACAAGAGCCGGTTGTTGATGCGATTCTTGGAGCATTACCAACCACCATACGTCTTGTTTTTGTCGCCACCATAGTTGCAATTGTTTTGGGTATTGCCCTAGGAATTACCTCAGCCCTACGCCAATACACACGTTTTGATTATGGAATGACATTTTTTGCTTTCTTGCTTTTCTCACTTCCAATTTTCTGGGTAGCTGTTTTGCTAAAGCAGTACCTGGCCATCGACTTCAATGACTTCTTGGCAACGGCGAAAATTACTCCGCCGTGGATTATTGGCTTGAGTGTTGCGACTGGATTCTTCTGGGCAGCAATTATCAGTGGAACGCGCAAGAGAGTGATAATGATTTTCGCAATTGCATTCACAGCAAATGCAATCTTGCTCTCAGCAATTAGCGCGACTGAGTGGCTGGCTTATCCAAGACTCGGCCCAATCGCCATAGCTATTCTTGGAACCGGAATTGCCTTCGGTGTTACCTATTTGTCTATGGGTCTATCCGATAAAAATGCGCTAAAAACTACGCTGCTGATGGTGGTCGTGGGAACGATTTCCTATTTCCCAGCACAACCAATTTTGGATTCGAACCGTCCAAGAGTTGGAATATTAGGACTTTATATTGTGCTTCTGATTGTCTCAGTGGCAGGTGCTTATCTATTTGCACGAATTGATCGCGCTCCAATTATCCGCACCAGCATTATCACTTCCACCTTGATAGGTCTTTTGATTCTGCTAGACAAGATGATGCAAGCATGGCGCCCATATGTCGAAAGTGATGATGTTAATCACCGCCCAGTTGCCACAATTGGCCAATCAACGATTTGGCTAACTGAAGTTTCCTTCTGGGTGCGAGTTTTGGACTTTGCAATGCATTTGATTCTTCCAACACTTGCTCTTACTTTAATTTCATTCGCAGGATATATTCGTTTCTCACGAGGCACATTGCTCGATGTGTTGAATCAGGATTACATTCGCACCGCTCGCGCAAAAGGCTTGACAGAGCGAACCGTGATTATGCGTCACGCATTCCGCAATACCATGATTCCTCTAACCACAATCATGGTGGGAGATATCGCTGGAATTGTTGGTGGTGCGATTATTACCGAGCGCGTATTCGCCTGGCAAGGAATGGGAACGCTTTTCAATAAAGCGATTAATACCTTTGATCTAAACCTACTTATGGGAGTAATCCTCTTCCTCTCGACTCTGGCTATTTTGGCTAACTTGATAGCAGACCTGTTGTACTCGGTGCTTGATCCACGAATCCGCGTAGGAGCTGGTAAATAATGGCGCGTAGAAATAAAGAGGTTGAAATCGTAAACGAGGCGAATGAAAACGCCATTGCGAATAAGGAGACTGAGGGTCTAAGCCAAGGTCAAATTGTTTTTCGCCGCTTCATCCGCCACCGTGCCGCGATGATTTCAGTTGTATTTTTATTCACTTTAATCACAGTCGTGTATACATCTTTGGATTGGAAGATTGGAAATCAAGATGATCCTGCCTTCACAATTCCAGGTTGGTGGAAATTCGGCTTTGAAGATATGCCAGAGCTACGTTACGCAGATTGCCCTGGTGGAACAGTTGGCTGCCCAACTATTGATGCAATCCCGTTCATTGATGGCGATGGCGTCTCATTAGGAGAGCATCCATTTGGCCAGGATGACATCGGCCGTGATTACTTGGCGCTGGTCATGCGTGGTGCACAACGTTCAATTTTGGTTATGTTCATCATCGGAATCATCGCAGCAACTCTAGGAACTGTTATTGGTGCAGTTTCTGGTTACTTCCGTGGTCTTGTTGATGCGGTTCTGATGCGTCTCGTTGATTTCATCATTACTGTCCCAGTCATCATTATTGGTTCAGTTATCGGTTTCCACTATGGAAATAAGGGTGCAGCTTTCTTAGCTCTACTTCTGGGAATTTTCTCGTGGACTGGCCTGTCGCGATTAGTAAGAGGTGAGTTCTTAACTTTACGTGAGCGCGAGTTCGTTGATGCGGCACGTGTAGCAGGAGCCGGCAATCGCCGCATTATTTTCAAGCACATCTTGCCAAACGCTGTCGGCGTAATCATTGTGTCGGTAACACTTTTGATGTCCGGTGCGATTCTGACTGAAACCGCGTTGAGCTATCTTGGTTTTGGTGTTGTTGCGCCAGATGTTTCGTTGGGCCTTTTGATCTCAACCTATCAAGATGCTTTCACAACCCGTCCATGGTTGTTCTGGTACCCAGGCTTGTTCATTATCGCTATTGCACTTTGTATTAACTTCATTGGTGATGGCTTGCGTGATGCTTTCGATCCACGTCAGCGTCGTCGCTTGAGCCGTAAAGACAAAGCAAATGCTCGCAAACTAGAGAGCCGTGCAGAGGTAGCTTAAGGATGAAGAATTTGGGAAGTAACAGCCGCAACAAGCAGAGCGCTAAAGATATAGACCGCTCTTTTATTGGTGCTGCATTCGAAACCAATACTTCCAACCGAGTTGAATCTTTGGAATTGTTCCAAGCGAGCTCTAGCGATTGCGGTCGCCACTCCAGAGTTACTGCGCGGACTTTCACCAGCCCGAATCATTCCGCTGTCGCCAACTCTCATCCCTTTGATTTCATTGGGATGAACGCTTCTGCTGTGATAACGACCGGGGGCTTGGGCAGCGAAGGCGTGAATCTTGTTTCCGGAAATTGCATGAACGATGTACATAGTGAATCGAGCATCAATTTCTTGCACTTCATGCCAGCCGATTTTGAAACTTTGCAAAGGGTTAATAATCAAAAGTCCCTCATCAAAGAAAACAACTTTGGGATGAATGAAAATAATGTAAAAAATGTTGCAGACCACCAAGCCCCACGCGATGGAGCTCGCAGCGTTTCGGAATCCGTAATCAATAATGTTGATGTAAACCAAAGCGCTAATGGCAAAGAATGCGCCGAAAGCCATGATGTAACCACTTCGTGGTCTAAAGGTCTCCAAATTCGTCACCTTGCAATCATCTCACGTAATGAAATCGAAAAAGAGAGAAGGGCTGCCTAAATGTCCGAACCAGTTCTTCAAGTCCGCGACTTCACGGTCGAATTCTGGGTTGATGGTGTTTGGTACCCAGCTGCTATCAAGATGAACTTTGATGTCCACGCCGGTAAAACCCTTGCCATTGTTGGTGAGTCAGGCTCAGGTAAATCAACCACCGCTATGGGAATCATGAACCTTCTTGCCTCTAACGCGCGTACCTCAGGAAGCGTTAAGGTAAAAGGCCAAGAGATGCTCGGCGCTTCAAAATCAGTTCTTCGCAAAGCGCGCGGCAAAGAGGTTGCCTACATTTTCCAGGAGCCGATGACCGCTCTAAACCCGGTTTACACAATCGGCTTCCAGATTGTAGAAACATTGCGCACCCACTTTGATATGGGTCCAAATCAGGCTCGCGAGCGCGCTATCGAATTAATCTCGATGGTGGAAATTCCAGATCCAGAGCGCTCATTTGATAAGTATCCGCACCAACTATCTGGTGGTCAGCGCCAGCGCGCAATGATCGCTCAATCCTTGGCCTGCGATCCAGGATTGCTGATTGCAGATGAACCAACCACAGCTCTTGATGTAACAATTCAAGCTGAAATTCTTGATTTGATGCGTGGACTACGCACAAAACTAAACTCTGCAATTCTGCTAATTACCCATGACATGGGTGTCGTGGCCGATATGGCAGATGAAATCCTTGTGATGAAGGATGGAAACACTGTTGAGCATGGCACCTCAGATCAGATTTTTAATCGCCCGCAACACCCTTATTCCAAGGAGCTTTTGGCAGCGGTTCCAAAACTAGGATCCTCTGCAAAACGTTCCCTTGATCCAAAAGCACGCGAACAGATGCCGGTTATGAAGATGGAAAATGTCACCATCGCTTATCCAAAGCGTGGCCGCGTTCCTGAGTTCGTTGCGGTTAGAGATTTCAATTTGGAGATTTTCCCTGGTGAAATCGTAGGTTTGGTAGGAGAGTCAGGTTCCGGAAAGACCACTGTTGGTCGCGCTGCGATTGGATTGTTGCCAATCAAATCCGGCAAGTTGGAAATCATGGGCAATGACATCAGCCATGCAAGCTGGAAAGAGCTTTTCCCAATTCGCCGTCACACCGGAATCGTTTTCCAAGATCCTGCGTCCTCACTTAATCCACGCCTTCCAATTGGTGAATCGATTGGTGAACCAATTCTTCTTGCCGGTCTTGCAAAAGGCGATGAGTTAAACCATAAGGTCGAGGATCTGCTTGAGCAGGTCGAACTTCCTCGTTCTTATCGCAACCGTTTCCCACATGAGCTATCAGGTGGACAGCGTCAACGTGTAGGTATTGCACGTGCTCTCGCTTTGACCCCTGATCTTTTGATTGCTGACGAACCAACCTCAGCACTTGATGTTTCAGTTCAAGCACGCTTCTTGGATTTGTTGCTTGATCTGCAAGATAAGTTGAAGTTCGCCTGTTTGTTCATCAGCCACGATCTAGCGGTTGTCGACATCTTGGCCCACCGAATTGCAGTTATGCAAAATGGCTTACTAGTTGAAGAGGGCGATCGCGACGACATCTTGAAGCGGGCAAAGCATGAATACACCCGCAAGCTGATTGCCGCGGTTCCGGTTCCAGATCCTGAAGAGCAAAGAAAGCGTCGCGAAGCTCGCTTAGCCAGCAAGTAGATTTACTTGGTAGTTCTCAAAAGAGAGCTACCAAATTCGCACCCGCTCACTTTCTTCGAGATAAAGCTCATCGCCGGGCTTTACATCAAATGCGTTGTGAAACTCAGAAAGATTTTTGAGAATCTGATTGCATCTAAATTCGCCAGGGGAGTGAGGATCTGTAGCTAAGCGGACCTTCATTGCTTCCGAGCGGATCTTGGAGCGCCAGATCTGGGCGTAACCCAAGAAGAATCTTTGTTCTCCGGTGTAGCCATCAATTACCGGCGCCTCTTTACCGTCCAAAGCTAGTTTGTAAGCTTTGTAGGCGATGGTCGATCCACCAAGATCACCGATGTTTTCGCCGATGGTAAGAGCGCCATTTACATTAGTGTCTGGCACCTCTTCGGGAGCAAGTGCGTTGAACTGCTCAATTAACTTCGAGGTTCGCTTTTCAAACTCTGCGCGATCTTGTTCCGTCCACCAATTGGAGAGATTTCCATCGCCGTCATAACGGGAACCTTGATCATCAAAGCCATGTCCGATCTCATGTCCAATTACCGCACCAATTCCACCGTAATTAGCGGCATCATCGGCCTCTAAATCAAAGAATGGCGGTTGCAAAATTGCAG
>JACCDU010668327.1_pt1 | contig 24404 bp, 24 predicted proteins | sample 7446081 | NCBI WGS metagenome assembly JACCDU01 (sample SAMN15323447, study PRJNA562643) | freshwater metagenome | isolation source: river surface water | place: USA:Blue River Watershed | collected 2017-08-17
CCGCCAACACCACGCCGGGCAACAAGGCGGGTGGCCTGTCCAACATCGCTGAAAAAGCCATGGGCTCGATCATCAAGAGCGGCAGCGGGGCGATTGCCAGCGTGCTTGCACCCGGCGAGAAGCTCCAGCCTGACCAGAAAGGCCTGGTGTTTGCCGCCACGCCCGCCAGCGACTTCATCTGCGGCACGCTGCAGCTGGCCGCCGGCATGAACCTGCATGTGTTCACCACCGGGCGCGGCACACCCTACGGCTTGCAGGCCTGCCCGGTGGTCAAGGTGGCCACCCGCAGCGACCTGGCGCGGCGCTGGCACGACCTGATGGATTTCAACGCTGGCCAGATCGCCGATGGCGAGATGACGATCGAAGAAGCCGGTTGGGCCCTGTTCCGCATGCTGCTGGACACCGCCAGCGGCAAGAAGACCTGGGCCGAGCAATGGCGCTTGCACAACGCGCTGGTGCTGTTCAACCCGGCACCGATCACTTGACCGTCCACAGGGACAGCGCTGAAGGTCTGTTCCTCTCAAAAATTTCATTTCAACAAGGAGACAAGCATGAGCACCAAACGTTATTTCATCCAGGCCTTGACGCTGTGCGCCATGGGCGCGGCCAGCATGACGGCCGCCTGGGCGCAGGCCGATTACCCGAACAAGCCCATCAAAATGATCGTGGCTTTCCCGCCCGGTGGCACCAGCGATGTGATGGGCCGCTTGATGGCTGAAGAATTGGGCAAAGTGCTCAAGCAGCCCGTGGTGGTGGAAAACATCGGCGGTGCCGGTGGGGTGGTGGGCACCGACCGCGCCCTCAAACTGCCGGCCGATGGTTACACCATCATCCAGACCGGTGTCGGCCAGAACGCGGTGGCGCATGGTCTGGACCCCAACCTCAAATACAACTCGCTGACCGATTTCATCCACCTGACCCAGGTGCATTCGGGCCCCAATGTGCTGCTGGTGCACCCCTCGCAGCCGTTCAAGACGGTCAAAGAGTTGGTCGATTACGCCAAAAAGAACCCCGGCAAGCTGGACTACGGCTACACCCACGCGGCCTCGGGCCACATGGCCATGGAGCTGTTCAAGCAGACCACTGGCGTGTTCATGACCGGCATTCCTTACCGTGGCGGTGGCCCCATGCTCAACGACCTGCTGGCGGGCACGGTGCCCATGGTCTTTCTGAACCAGGACGTGGCGCTGCCCCACGTCAAGGCCGGCAAGCTGCGTGCGCTGGCGGTCACCAGCAAAGAACGCAACGCACTCTACCCCGATGTGCCGACCGTGGCCGAATCCGGTTACAAAGGTTTTGAGGCCCTGTCCTGGTCCGGTCTGTCGGTGGCCAAAGGCACGCCGCAGCCTGTGGTGGACAAGCTCGAAGCCGCCATGGCGCAGGCCATGCAGTCGGCCAATTTCAAGCAGCGCCTGACCTCGACCGGCTTTGTGATCCCGCCCGCGGGCAGCAAGCCTTACACCGAGTTCGTCAAGTCCGAGCTGGACCAATGGACCCGCGTGATCAAGACGGCCGGCATCAAGCCCCAATAAGAAGAAAGCCCCCATGTCCGATGCCATTTCCTGGGTGCGCGTCAGTGCCTGCACCTTGCCCCTGGCCAACCCCATCAGCGACGCCAAGGTGCTGACCGGTCGCCAAAAGCCGATGACCGAAATCGCCATCCTGTTCGTCGAGGTCAAGACCCAGGGCGGCGCGGAAGGCGTGGGTTTCAGCTATTCCAAGCGCGCGGGCGGTCCGGGCCAGTTTGCCCATGCCAAGGAGATCGCGCCCGTGCTGATCGGCGAAGACCCCAGCGACATCGCCAAGCTCTGGGACAAGCTGTGCTGGGCCGGCGCCTCGGTGGGGCGCAGCGGTCTGAGCGTGCAGGCCATCGGGGCTTTCGATGTGGCTTTGTGGGACCTCAAGGCCAAGCGCGCCGGCCTGCCGCTGGCCAAGCTGATCGGTGCGCACCGCGACAGCGTGCGCTGCTACAACACCTCGGGCGGCTTTTTGCACACCCCGTTGGACCAGTTGCTGGTCAACGCCTCGGCCTCGGTGGCCAAGGGCATTGGCGGCATCAAGCTCAAGGTGGGCCAGCCTGACGGCGAGAAGGACATCGAGCGCGTGAGCGCCGTGCGCCAGCACCTGGGCGAGCACTTTCCGATCATGGTGGACGCCAACCAGCAGTGGGACCGACCGACGGCGCAGCGCATGTGCCGCCGTCTGGAGCCCATGAACCTGGTCTGGATCGAAGAGCCGTTGGACGCCTATGACCACGAAGGCCACGCCGCGCTGGCCGCGCAGTTCGACACACCGATCGCCACCGGCGAGATGCTGACCAGCGTGCAGGAACACTGGGACCTGATCCGCCACCGCGCAGCCGACTACCTGATGCCCGATGGCCCGCGCGTGGGCGGCATCACGCCTTTCCTCAAGATCGCGCAGCTGGCCGAGCATGCCGGCGTCATGCTGGCGCCGCATTTCGCCATGGAGCTGCACATCCACCTGGCGGCCACCTACAAGACCGAACCCTGGGTCGAGCACTTTGAATGGCTGGAGCCGCTGTTCAACGAGCGCATCCAGATCCAGGACGGCCGCATGCTGGTGCCCACACGGCCAGGCCTGGGCGTGTCCATCAGCGAGCAGGCCCGCCGCTGGACGAGCGCCAGCTTCGAGGCCAAGGCCTGAATCCCCTTTTTTTGACCTGAACCACACCATGTCCACATTGCAATCTTTCAACGCCCGCACCGGTCAAGCCTTTGGCGAACCGCTGCCCGCCACCACGCCTGAACAACTGCAGATGGCGATTGCCCAGGCCAGCGAGGCCTTTGACGGCTGGCAAGCCAGCGACGGTGCCAGCCGCGCCAACTTGCTCAACGCCCTGGCCACCGCCCTGGATCAAGACCGCGAAAAACTCGTGGAACTGGCCGATACCGAGACCGGGCTGGGCTTGCCGCGGCTCAATGGCGAGCTCGACCGCACGGCTTTCCAGCTGCGCCGTTTTGCCAGCATCGCGCACAGCGGCGGTGTCTTTGCGTTCACCGATGACCCTGCTGTGGCGGGCGCACCCCCAGCCGGGCACCCGGCCATGATGCGCGTGCGCGTGCCCCTGGGGCCGGTGGCCATGTTCTCGGCCAGCAATTTCCCGTTCGCCTTTTCGGTGTTGGGGGGCGACACCGCCTCGGCGCTGGCGGCTGGCTGCAGTGTGGTGGTCAAGGCCCATTCGGGGCACCTGCACACTTCTGCACGCGTGCACGCACTGGTGCGCCAGACCCTGGCGGCGCTGGGGCTGCATCCAGGCCTGATCCAGATGGTGCAGGGCGCGGGCAACCAGGTCGGTGTGGCGCTGATCCAGCACCCGCTGATCGCGGCTGGTGCCTTCACCGGTTCGACCCGTGGCGGTGCTGCGCTGCGCGACGCTGCGCGCGCCCGTCCGCGTCCGATCCCGTTCTACGGTGAACTCGGCTCCATCAACCCGGTGGTGGCCACACCCGCCGCCTTGCAGGCCGGTGGCGCTGCGTTGGTGCAGACGCTGGCCGGCTCCATCACCCTGGGCTGCGGCCAGTTCTGTACCAACCCCGGTTTGCTGGTGCTGCAGCGCAGCCCCGAAAGCCAGGCCTTTGTGTCGGCCTTGGTCGAGGCGCTCAAGGCCATTCAGCCCCACGCCATGCTGACCCAGGGCATGCGCCAGGCGCTGGACCAGGGCACCGCCCACCAATTGGCGGCAGGTGCACAAGCCCTGCTGCACACGCCGGTGAGCGACATCTGCCCCAAACCTTTCCTGGCCGAAGTCGACGCCGCCACCTTCATCGACCACCCCGCCTTGCAAGAAGAAGTCTTCGGGCCGGCCAGCCTGATCGTCTGGACCGATTCGGTGCAGCAGACGCTGCAGGTGCTGCAGACTGTGGGCGGAACGCTCACGGTGACGTTCTGGGGCGCAGACCAGGACACCCCCGAAGTGCGCCTGCTCACACGCGGCGCCATGGCGATTGCCGGTCGTGTGCTGTTTGCGGGCGTGCCCACCGGTGTGGCCGTGACGGCCGCACAGCAGCACGGCGGCCCGTGGCCCTCGTCCACCGAACCCATGACCACTTCGGTGGGCGATGCGGCGCTGGACCGCTTCCTGCGCCCAGTGTCCTTGCAGGACATGCCCACCTGGCTGGTGGCGCGCCAAGGGCGTCCTTGCTGATCGGCGAAGCCGGTTTCACCACTCAAAAAAAGACCAGGAGACAAACATGACCGAACACCACAACGCCCTGCGGCGCAGGGCATGGGGCGCCTTGAGCGCGCTGCTGCTGGCCATGGCCGGTGCCACAGCGCAGGCCCAAACCCCGGCCTGGCCGACCAAACCGGTGACCATCGTCGTGCCGTTTGTGCCCGGCGGCGGCACCGACCTGGGAGCTCGGCTGTTGGCGCAAAAGCTGTCCGTCCGCTGGGGCCAGTCGGTGGTGGTGGACAACCGCGGTGGTGCGGGTGGCATGGTGGGCGCCGACGCGGTGGCGCGCGCCAGGCCCGATGGCTACACCTTGCTCGTGGGCAATGTGGGCACCCAATCCATCAACCCGGTGCTCTACAAGAAGATGCCCTACGACCCGGACAAAGCGTTTGCGCCGGTGTCGCTGATCGCCGACTTGCCGTTTTTTGTGCTGGCACGGCCCACACTGCCCGCAGCCAATGTCCGTGAGTTGATCGCGCTGGCCAAAAGAGAGTCTGGCAAGCTCAGCTTCGGCAGTTCCGGCAATGGCGGCGCGCCGCACCTGTCGGCCGAAGTGTTCGCGGCCATGAGTGGCACGTCACTGATGCATGTGCCCTACAAGGGTGGCGGCGCAGCCATGACCGACTTGATCGCCGGTCATCTGGACCTGATGTTCGTGTCGGTGCTCGAGTCCATCGGTCACGTCAAGGCCGGCAAGATGAAAGCCTTGGCGGTGACCACCACCAGCCGCTCGGACAGCATGCCCGAGGTGCCCACGGTGGCCGAAAGCGGGCTGTCGGGCTACGAGTCGGGCTCATGGCTGGCGGTGCTGGCCCCGGCTGCCACGCCCAAGGACATCGTGGACCGGATCGCTGCCGACATGAAAGCCGTGCTGGCCGATGAAGCCACACGCCAGGCCCTGATCCAGCAAGGTGCCATCCCGCGCAGCAGCACGCCTGCCCAGTTGCAGGCCTTGATCGACAGCGACCGCAAGCGCTATGAGCGCATCATCCGCGACAAGAACATCGGCATCGACTGATTCCCCATTTCCACCCTGTTGAGTTTCGAGACATGACCACTCCATCCACTCCCGTCGTCACCGGCATGCGCGTGATCCCCGTGGCGGGCCGCGACAGCATGCTGCTCAACCTGAGCGGCGCGCATGCACCGTACTTCACCCGCAACCTGCTGCTGCTGACCGACAGCCTGGGCCACACCGGCATCGGCGAAGTGCCCGGTGGCGAAGCGATCCGCAAGACCCTTGAAGACGCGCGCGAGCTGGTCGTGGGTCAGCCGCTGGGCACGCACCTGGCGGTGCTGCAGCGCATGCAGCAGACCTTTGCCGACCGCGATGCCGGTGGCCGCGGCTTGCAGACCTTCGATCTGCGCACCACGGTGCATGCCGTCACCGCGGTCGAATCGGCCTTGCTCGATTTGCTCGGTCAGTTCCTGGGCGTGCCGGTGGCGGCCCTGCTGGGCGAAGGCCAGCAACGCGAGGCGGTCGAGATGCTGGGTTATCTGTTCTATGTGGGCGACCACCAAAAGACCGATCTGCCCTACGACAGCGACCCTGGCGCCGACAACGCCTGGTTCCGTGTGCGCCACGAAGAGGCGATGACGCCCGAGGCCATCGTGCGCCTGGCCGAAGCCGCGTATGAGCGCTATGGTTTCAACGACTTCAAGCTCAAGGGCGGCGTGCTGCGCGGCGAGGAAGAGGTGGACGCCATCCGCGCCCTGCACGAGCGCTTTCCGCAGGCGCGCATCACGCTCGACCCCAACGGTGGCTGGCTGCTGAAAGACGCGGTTCGCCTGATGCGCGACATGCATGGCGTGGTGGCCTACGCCGAAGACCCCTGTGGCGCCGAGCAGGGCTTCAGTGGCCGTGAGGTCATGGCCGAGTTCCGCCGCGCCACCGGCCTGCCCACGGCCACCAACATGGTCGCCACCGACTGGCGCCAGATGACGCACGCGCTGAGCCTGCAAAGCGTGGACATTCCGCTGGCCGACCCGCATTTCTGGACCATGGCCGGCTCGGTGCGCGTGGCGCAGACCTGCCGCGACTGGGGCCTGACCTGGGGCTCGCATTCCAACAACCACTTCGATGTGTCGCTCGCCATGTTCACCCATGTGGCCGCCGCCGCGCCGGGCAAGGTCACCGCCATCGACACGCACTGGATCTGGCAGGACGGCCAGGGCCTGACGAAAGAGCCGCTGCAGATCGTGGGTGGCCTGGTGCAGGTGCCAAAGAAACCGGGCCTGGGCATTGAGCTGGACATGGCCAAGGTGGAAGCGGCCCACCAGCTGTACATGCAGCACGGCCTGGGCGCACGCGACGACGCACAGGCCATGCAGTACCTGATCCCGGGCTGGAAGTTCGACAACAAGCGGCCTTGCATGGTGCGCTGAAGCGCATGAGGGCAGGGGGCTGTGCAGGTCCCTTGCCCGCTAAGACTGGGCCGCACCAGCGGCCTCCCACACAACATGACCTCACGGAGACACACATGAACAAACGCATCTTGACCGCTGTGCTGAGCGCATCGCTGGCGCTGCTGGCCTGGCCGGTGGCCGCCCAGACCTACCCGAGCAAACCGATCAAAATCGTGGTGCCCTTTCCAGCCGGGGGCACCTCCGATGTGCTGGCCCGTCTGATTGGGCAGAAGATGAGCGAGAGCTGGGGCCAGTCGGTGGTGGTCGACAACAAGCCCGGCTCCAGCGGCAACCTGGGGGCGGACATGGTGGCCAAGTCGGCGCCCGATGGCCACACCCTGGTGCTGATGGACGTGGGCAATCTGGCGATCAGTCCGGCGCTGTACAAGCTGCCGTTCAATGTCGAGAAAGACTTCGCACCTGTGGCCATGGTGGCGTATTCGCCGCACCTGCTGGCCGTCAGCAACGCTGTGCCAGCCAACACGCCGGCCGAACTCGTGGCCTATGCCAAGGCGCAAAAGGGCAAGCTCAACTTCGCGGCGGCGGGTGGCAATGGCAGCGCCACGCACCTGGCCGGGGTGGTGTTCGCGCAGCGCAGTGGCATTGAATGGGGTTACGTGCCGTACAAGGGCGGCGCTCAGGCCATGACCGATCTGATCGGTGGGCAGGTGGACGTGACCTTCAACGGCATGGTGGCCACTTACCCGCATGTGAAGGCGGGCAAGATCAAGCTGATCGCGCTGTCCAGCGCCAAGCGCCACCCCGAGTTGCCCAGCGTGCCAACCGTGGGCGAGACCCTGCCGGGCTTTCTGACGGGCAGCTGGCAAGGTCTGCTGGCCCCAGCGGGCACGCCCAAGCCGGTGGTCGACAAGCTGCATGCCGAGGTGCAGCGCATTCTGGCGTTGCCCGACATCAAGGAGCGACTGATCGCGCTGGGGGCGGAGCCTTCGTCGATGTCGACGACCGATTTCGCGCAGTGGTTCAAGACCGAAATTCCGGCCATGGCCAAAATTGTCAAAGATGGAAAGATCACGGTGGAATGAGGTAAGCTCCGGGCGCGTTTGCAGGGCAGGCTTGCCGCAGCGCTCAGGGCCAGCAGTTTTGTTTGGCCCTTGTCAGGAATATGCACACCGAATCTGTAACAATATTCAGGTTCATGAAAAAGGAGAAATGGAATGAACAAGGCTGAACTGATCGAAGCGATCGCCAAGGAAACCGAACTGTCGAAGGCTGCTGCTGCCCGCGCTCTGAATGCCGTGCTGGACACCATCGTCAAGACCGTTGCCAAGAAGCAAGACGTCCAACTGATTGGCTTTGGCACCTTCAAGGCTGCCAAGCGCGCTGCCCGCACCGGCAAGAACCCCCGCACTGGCGAGAAGCTGAAGATCGCAGCCGCGACTGTGCCCAAGTTCACCGCTGGCGCTGGCTTCAAGACCGCTGTCAACAAGAAGAAGTGATTTTTTCCCTTCTTTGAACGGCTCCTTCGGGAGCCGTTTTTGTTTCAGCAACACGACAGCCCTGTGATGCACGACCCACGCCATCCCCCCGCGCCAGTGTCTTTTTGGCAAGCCTTTGCCTTTTGGCTCAAGTTGGGCTTCGTCAGTTTTGGCGGCCCGGCCGGGCAGATCGCCCTCATGCACAGCGAGCTCGTGGAGCGCCGCCGCTGGATTTCCGAAAAACGTTTTCTGCATGCACTGAATTACTGCATGGTGCTGCCTGGGCCGGAGGCGCAACAGCTGGCCACCTACATCGGCTGGCTCATGCACCGCACCTGGGGTGGGGTGGTGGCGGGGGTCTTGTTTGTGCTGCCTTCGCTGTTCATCCTGATCGCCTTGTCGTGGCTGTACATCGCTTGGGGCGAGTTGCCACTGGTGGCCGGGCTGCTTTACGGCATCAAGCCGGCGGTGACGGCCATCGTGGTGCAGGCGGCGCACCGCATTGGTTCGCGTGCGCTCAAAAACGGGTGGTTGTGGGCCATTGCGGGGGCATCGTTCGTGGCCATCTTCGCTTTGAACCTGCCTTTTCCGGCGATCGTGGCCATGGCGGCGCTGGTGGGTTATGTGGGCGGGCGCGTGGCGCCCCACCGGTTTAGTCTGGGCGGGGGGCATGGCAGCGCGGCCACAAACCACCCGCCTGCGCTCATCGATGACCACACCCCCACGCCTGAGCACGTGCGCTTTTCAGGGCTGCGCTTGCTGCAGATCGCCGTGTTCGGCGCTGCGCTGTGGGCATTGCCCATGGGGTTGCTCTATGCCGTGCATGGCTGGGACCACACGCTCACGCAGATGGGCTGGTTCTTCACCAAGGCGGCCTTGCTGACCTTTGGCGGGGCTTATGCCGTGCTGCCCTATGTCTACCAGGGGGCGGTGGAGCGCTTTGGCTGGCTCACGCCCACGCAGATGATTGACGGGCTCGCGCTGGGCGAGACCACGCCAGGACCGCTGATCATGGTGGTGGCTTTTGTGGGCTTTGTCGGCGGGTATGTGAAAGCGCTGTTCGGTCCCGATGCGCAGTTTTCGGCCGGCGCGGTGGCGGCCAGCCTGGTGACCTGGTTCACCTTCCTGCCCTCGTTCCTGTTCATCCTGGCCGGCGGGCCGATGGTCGAGTCCACCCACAACGTGCTGAAGTTCACCGCCCCGCTGACGGCGATCACCGCCGCGGTGGTGGGCGTGATCCTGAACCTGGCCCTGTTCTTTGGCTACCACGTGCTGTGGCCGCAAGGTTTTGCTGGGCGTTTCGATGGGGTCTCTGCACTGATCGCGTTGGGTGCGGCCGTGGCGCTGCTGCGGTTCAAGCGTTCCGTCATCCAGGTGATTGGTGCCTGCGCGCTGTTCGGGTTGGTCGTCAGCTGGCTGCGCTGAGCGCTGGGTTTTTTCGGGCGATCACGCCGCTCCGCTGGCCGACAGGCATTCCGCCAGCGTCTCGCTGCCTGTCAGGCTAAGGGCGAGTGTGATGCGTGTTGACGGGATGGGGGAGTCCTCCAGGGACAGGAGCCGACCCGCTTCGTCGTGCAGCTGCACATCCAGGTCCCAGACATGGCCATTGTCGATGGGACCGGACGGTCCCAGGCGCTGTTGCAGGTGTTGCAGCAAGGCCCGCGCTTCGGTCAGCAGGGCCGCCGTGTGCATGGCGGCGGGGCTGGCCAGAGCGTCCCAGGTGCGCAGGCCGTCGGTGTCCTCGCTCAGGTCGAATTCCAGAAATCTCAGGGTCATGGCTCTTGGGATCAAAAACCGATGGTCTCAGGTGCGGCGGGTTATCGCGCATTGCGCTAACTGCTAGAACGCACCGCGTGGTGGTGCGGCACGATCGTGCCCGACAATCGGACCATGGATTCTGCCATCGACATTCTGGGCATCACCGGTCCCATCTACCTGGCCATTGCCCTGGGCTATGTGCTCACCCAGCGTGGCTGGTTCGCCCGGGCGGACATGCAGGCTTTCGGCAAGTTCACCATCCAGCTGGCGCTGCCGGCCCTGTTGTTCAACGCCTTGTCACGCCGCAGCGTGGGCGAAATCCTGAACTGGCAATACCTGGGCGCTTACGCACTGGGCACCTTGGCCGTGGTGGTGGGAGGCTTGCTCTGGGCACGCCGGGTGCAGGGCCGGTCCTTGTCGCTCAGCGCCGTCATGACCATGGGCATGGCGTGTGCCAACAGCGGTTTCGTGGGCTACCCGGTGATGATGCTGACCCTGGGCGGCACCGCTGCCGGTGTGTCGCTGGCGCTGAACATGGTGGTCGAAAACCTGCTGATCATCCCGCTGCTGCTGGCGGTGGCGGGCAGCGAGGGCGCGCCGGGGCAATGGCGCCAGGCCTTGCGCCAGACCCTGGGTGGCCTGCTCAAGAACCCCATGATCTGGGGCATTGTGGGCGGTTTCCTGTTTTCGCTTTCAGGCCTGCACATGCCCGAACCGGTGGCGCGCACCATCAACCTGTTTTCTGCCGCCAGCGGCGCGCTCTCGCTGTTTGTGATCGGCGGCTCGCTGGTGGGGCTCAAGCCCCAGGGGGTCAAAGGCACCATCGCCCAGATCGCTGTGGGCAAGCTGCTGGTGCACCCGCTGCTGATGCTGGTGGTGCTGTTGTGGCTGATCCCGGTGGCCGATCCGGCCCTGCGCACGGCGGCGGTGCTCACTTGCGCCATGCCGATGATGGGCATCTACACCATCCTGTCGCAGCGCTTCGGCCATGGCGCCATCAGCGCGGCGGCCCTGCTGGTGACCACCGTGGCGTCTTTCTTCACCCTCACGGGCCTGCTCTGGGTGTTGAAGGCGTTCCCGCTCTGACGGCTTGGGGTCGGCTCAGGGCGCTTCGCCCAGGCAGGCCTGCGCGGTCTGCTGCAGCAACTCCAGTGTGGCTTGCTGGGTCAGGGTGGTGGGCCGCAATGAACTGACGGCGGTGGCCAGGGCGATGCGCAGTGGCGGCTCGCCGATGGGGCGCAAACTGAAAGCGGACGGTTTGACCGAACGCATTACCGCGTTGCGCGACAGGATGGCGCAGCCCGCGCCATCGTCCACCAGATCGAGGATGGCGCTGACGCCGTCAATTTCCAGTGCGATCTGGGGGCGGCAGCCGATGCCGGCCATTTCGGATTCGACCAGCATGCGGATGGCATTGGGACGACTGGGGATCACCAGGGGCAGGGCGGCCAGGTCCTGCAAGCCAATGGGCGGGGGCGGCGGGTCTTCCTGCAAACCGGGCGGGCGCGGTTGCACCAGCAGCAATTCTTCTTGCAGCAGCGGCTGGTGTTCGATGCCGGGCATGGGGCTGGGGTTGTAGAGCACGGCGATGTCGAGCCGGCCGTTGTGCAGGTTTTCCTGCATGGCGGTGGACAGGCCCTCGCTGATGGACAGCTGCGCCTCGGGCAGGCGCTGGCGAAAAGCCCGCGTGAGCGGCACCGTGAGCACCCGTGCCACGCTGGGTGGCAGGCCCAGGGCCACACGGCCCGACAGGCCGCTGCGCACCCGCCCCAACTCCTCGCGCGCGCGTTCGACCTGGTGCAGGATGCCGCGCCCGTGTTCAAGCAGCAGCTGACCGGCTTCGGTGGGGGTGGCACCTCGGCCGTTGCGCACCAGCAGGTTTTGCCGCAGCTCCACTTCGAGCAGGCGCACCTGGCGGCTGAGCGCGGGCTGGGCAATCCCGAGCACCTGGGCCGCCCGGGTGAAGCTGCCCAGTTCGGCCACGCGCACAAAGTATTCGAGCTGTTTGAGGTCCATGGGGGCTCCTGTGGCTAGATTTTGTCATATCCAATGTTGAGCTATTTGGATTTGTTCTAGCTGGTAGATGGTGCACCTGCTTGGAAGATGGCGCAGGCGACCGCACAATCGACGCCATTGCAACACCCTCTGTAAGGAGCCTCCATGAGTCTGGCCAAGCCCCTGATCATCGACGTCCATGGTCACTACACCACGGCGCCCAAAGCCCTCGAAGAATGGCGCAACAAGCAGATCGCCGGCATCCAGGACCCGGCGCTGATGCCCAAGGTGGCCGACCTCAAGATCAGCGACGACGAGCTGCGCGAGACCATTGAGACCAACCAGCTGGCCAAGATGAAAGAGCGCGGCAGCGACCTGACCATCTTCAGCCCGCGCGCCAGTTTCATGGCGCACCACATTGGCGACTTCAATGTGTCGAGCACCTGGGCCGCCATCTGCAACGAGCTGTGCTACCGCGTGGCGCAGCTGTTCCCCGACCACTTCATCGGCGCGGCCATGCTGCCCCAGTCACCAGGCGTGGACCCCAAGACCTGCGTGGCCGAGATCGACAAGTGCGTCAAGGAATACGGCATGGTCGGCATCAACCTGAACCCCGATCCTTCGGGCGGCCACTGGACCAGCCCACCGCTGTCCGACAAGTCCTGGTACCCCATCTATGAAAAGATGGTCGAGTACGACATCCCCGCCATGGTCCACGTGAGCACCAGCTGCAACAGCTGCTTCCACACCACCGGTGCGCACTATCTGAACGCCGACACCACGGCGTTCATGCAATGCCTGACCAGCGACCTGTTCAAGGATTTCCCCACGCTCAAATTCCTGATCCCGCACGGCGGCGGTGCCGTGCCTTACCACTGGGGCCGCTTCCGTGGCCTGGCGCAAGAACTCAAGAAGCCGCTGCTGACCGAGCACCTGCTGAACAACATCTTCTTTGACACCTGCGTCTACCACCAGCCGGGCATCGACCTGCTGACCAAGGTGATCCCAGTGGAGAACATCCTGTTTGCTTCGGAAATGATCGGCGCTGTCCGTGGCATCGACCCCGAGACCGGCCACTACTACGACGACACCAAGCGCTACATCGAGGCGACGGCCAACCTCAACGCCGAGCAGCGCTACCAGGTTTATGAAGGCAACGCCCGCCGCGTGTTCAAGCGCCTGGATGCCGCGCTGACCGCCAAAGGTCTGTGATTCACAAGGAGACAAACATGTACGAACTCGGCGTTGTTTACCGCAACATCACCCGCACCGACCGCGAGGTGACCGACCAACTGGCTGCCCTCGGCTCGGCCACCGTGCACGAGGCCATGGGCCGCGTGGGCCTGATGAAGCCCTACATGCGTCCGATCCAGCAGGACAAAAATGTTTCTGGCACCGCCGTGACCGTGCTGCTGCAGCCTGGCGACAACTGGATGATGCACGTGGCCGCCGAACAGGTGCAGCCCGGCGACATCGTGGTGGCCACCGTGACGGCCGATTGCAGCGACGGCTACTTTGGGGACCTGCTGGCGACCAGCTTCATGTCCCGCGGTGCGCGCGGCCTCATCATCGAAGCCGGTGTGCGTGACACCAAGGTGCTGCGCGAAATGGGTTTCCCGGTATGGAGCCGCTACGTCTCCTCCAAGGGCACCATCAAGGCGACGCCCGGTTCGGTCAACATCCCCATCGTCTGCGCCGGTGCTTACGTGACCCCGGGTGACGTGGTCGTGGCCGATGACGACGGCGTGGTCTGCGTGCCCCGTGCGCTGGCCGCCAAGACGCTGGAAGTCGCCCTGGCGCGTGAAGCCAACGAAGGCGCCAAGCGCGACCAGCTGGCCTCCGGCGTGCTGGGCCTGGACATGTACAAGATGCGCGAGCCGCTGGCGGCCGCCGGCCTCAAGTACATCGACTGAACGATCCGATCAACCACGAGGCCGTGAGGCTGTGGGGCGCTTGTTGGGGCGATTTGCTGACCGAAGGGCTGATGAGCCCCGGCAAGTGCCCCACAGCCTCATGGCCGGCCTTGATGAAGGAGACAAGGCATGCAGATCCGCAAGCAGTTCGCACTGGTGTTGAGTGCATTGAGCCTGTGTGCGACGGCGTTCGCACAAAACTATCCGGCCAAGCCGGTCAAGGTTGTGGTGGGTTACGCCGCGGGTGGCGCGGTGGATGTGGTGGCCCGCACCATCGGCCAGAGCCTGCAGACCAGCCTGGGCCAGCCCTTTGTGGTCGAGAACAAACCCGGTGCCGGGACCAACATCGCCGTCAAGTCGGTGATCGCGGCCGAACCCGATGGCCACACGCTGATGATGGCGGCCAACGCGCTGGCGACCAATATGTCGCTGTACAAGCCGCAGCCTTTTGACGCTGAAAAAGACCTGATGGCCGTGTCGTTGGTGGGCCGTGTGCCCGTGGTGATCGCGGCCAACTCGAACGTGCCCTACGCCAACATCCAGCAGCTGATCGCCACCGCCAAGGGCAAGCCCAACAGCATTGCCTATGGCACGCCGGGCAACGGTTCCACGCCGCACATGGCCATCGAGCTGTTTGCGCGCGCCGCCGGCATCGATCTGCAGCACATCCCCTACCGTGGTGGTTCACCCGCCATCACCGACACGATTGGTGGTCAGGTGCCGCTGGTGGCGGTGAACGCGCTCGAAGTGCTGCCGCATGCCAGGAGCGGCAAGCTCAAGGTGCTGGCGGTGCTCAGCCCTAACCGCAGCGCCAACTTCCCCGAGGTGCCCACGATTGCCGAATCCGGCTACCCCGGCTTTGAAGCATCGGTCTGGTACGGTTTGGTGGCCCCGGCCGCCACGCCAAAAACCGTGGTGAGCAAGCTGCACGCCGAGGTGCAAAAGGCCTTGCAAACCCCCGAGGTGCGTCAGCGCATGAACGCGGTGGGCGGTGAGGTGGTGCCCGGCAGTGCCGAGATGTTCAGCAACCTGATCCGTTCCGAACGCGTCCGTTACGAGAAACTGGTGCGCGAGGCCAATATTCAACCGGAGTGACAGGCGTTTGCGCCGCTCCCAACCCCAAGGAAAACGACGATGACTTTCGAGAAAACCCCTGGCTGGCTGGACTGGTATGCCGGCCCCACCAAGCCGACGTTTCAGCTGCCCGCAGGCGCCGTGGATGCGCACTGCCATGTGTTCGGCCCCGGTGAGGAATTTCCTTACGCCCCCGAGCGTAAATACACCCCTTGCGATGCCAGCAAGGCGCAGCTGTTCGCTTTGCGCGACCACCTGGGCTTTGCCCGCAACGTGGTGGTGCAGGCCACCTGCCACGGCGCCGACAACCGCGCCATGGTCGACGCCTGCCTGGCCAGCGGCGGTAAGGCACGTGGCGTGGCCACGGTGCGCCGCAGCGTGACCGACGAGGAAATCCAGGCCATGCACGACGCCGGTGTGCGTGGCGTGCGCTTCAACTTCGTCAAGCGCCTGGTCGACTTCACGCCCAAGGACGAGCTGATGGAGATCGCTGGGCGCATCGCCAAGTGGGGCTGGCATGTGGTGATCTATTTCGAAGCGGTGGACCTGCCCGAACTGTGGGACTTTTTCACCGCGCTGCCGACCACGGTGGTGGTGGACCACATGGGCCGCCCCGATGTGAGCAAGCCGATCGACGGTCCCGAGTTTGAGCTGTTCCTGAAGTTCATGCGCGAGCACAAGAACGTGTGGAGCAAGGTGTCCTGCCCCGAGCGCCTGTCGGTGACAGGTCCCAAGGCTTTGAACGGTGAGCAAGCCGCTTACCGTGATGTGGTGCCGTTTGCCCGCCGCGTGGTTGAAGAGTTTCCGGACCGCGTGCTGTGGGGCACCGACTGGCCGCACCCCAACCTGAAGGACCACATGCCCGACGACGGCCTGCTGGTGGACTTCATCCCGCACATCGCGCCTACTGCCGAGCTGCAGAAAAAGCTGCTGGTGGACAACCCCATGAAACTGTATTGGCCCGAGGAGGTCTGAGATGGCACTCGACAAACCCTACCAGGACGTGCCTGGCACGATCATCTTTGATGCCGAGCAATCGCGCAAAGGCTACTGGATCAACCAGTTCTGCATGTCGCTCATGAAGGCCGAAAACCGTGAACGGTTCAAAGCCAACGAGCGCGCCTACCTGGACGAGTGGGCCATGACCGAAGAGCAGAAGCAGGCCGTGCTGGCCCGCGATCTGAACTGGTGCATGCGCACCGGCGGCAACATCTACTTCCTGGCCAAGATCGGCGCCACCGACGGCAAGAGCTTCCAGCAGATGGCGGGCTCCATGACCGGCATGACCGAAGACGAGTACCGCGCCATGATGATGAAGGGCGGCCGCAGCGTGGAGGGCAACCGCTACATCGGCGAAAACGGCGACGCCCAGGCGCAAAACCAGCCTCAAGGCGCAGCCGGCAAGAACAAAGGAGCCTGAACATGGCACGCATCACCGCATCCGTTTACACCTCGCACGTGCCCGCCATCGGCGCGGCCATGGACCTGGGCAAGACCCAGGAAGACTACTGGAAACCGCTGTTCGCGGGCTACGACTTCTCCAAGCAATGGATGAAGGACAACAAGCCCGACGTCATCTTCCTCGTCTACAACGACCACGCCACGGCCTTCAGCCTGGACATGATCCCGACCTTCGCCATCGGCACCGCCGCCGAGTACCAGCCGGCCGACGAAGGCTGGGGGCCGCGCCCCGTGCCTGTGGTCAAAGGCCATCCGGCGCTGGCTTCGCACATTGCGCAGTCGGTCATCCAGCAGGACTTTGACCTCACCATCGTCAACAAGATGGACGTGGACCACGGCCTGACGGTGCCGCTGTCGCTGATGTGCGGCGAACTTGATCCGGTGAAAGACGCCTGGCCCTGCCCGGTGATCCCGTTTGCCGTGAACGTGGTGCAGTACCCGGTGCCCAGCGGCCAGCGCTGCTTCAACCTGGGCCAGGCCATCCGCAAGGCGGTGGAGAGCTACGACGAAGACATCAACGTACACATCTGGGGCACGGGCGGTATGAGCCACCAGTTGCAGGGCGCGCGCGCCGGCCTGATCAACCGCACGTGGGACAACAACTGGCTTGACCTGATGATCAACGACCCCGTGGCCTGCGCCCAGGTGCCGCACATCGACTATGTGCGCGAAGCCGGCAGCGAAGGCATCGAGTTGGTCATGTGGCTGATCGCGCGCGGCGCCATGTCCGACATCAGCAACGGCCAGGTGACGGGCAAGGCCCCCAAGCTGGCGCACCGCTTCTACCATGTGCCCGCGTCCAACACGGCGGTGGGCCACGCCATTCTCGAGAACGTTTAAATCAGAGGAAACACCATGAGCAAGACCATCAAAGTCGCCCTGGCCGGCGCCGGTGCCTTCGGCATCAAGCACCTGGACGGCATCAAGAACATCGACGGCGTGGAAGTCGTCTCCCTGATCAGCCGTGATCTGGAAAAAACCAAGGAAGTGGCCGCCCAATACGGCATCCCGCACGTCACCACCGAATTGGCCGACAGCCTGGCGCTGCCCGAAGTCGACGCAGTGATCCTGTGCACGCCCACCCAGATGCACGCCAACCAGGCGATTGCCTGCATGAAGGCCGGCAAGCACGTCCAGGTTGAAATCCCGATGTGCGACATCCTCAAGGAAGGCGAAGAAGTCCTGAAGGTGCAAAAGGAAACCGGTCTGGTGGCCATGGTGGGCCATACCCGCCGCTTCAACCCCAGCCACCAGTGGGTGCACAAGAAAATCACCGCTGGTGAGTTCAACATCCAGCAGATGGATGTGCAGACCTACTTCTTCCGCCGCACCAACATGAACGCGCTGGGCCAGGCCCGCAGTTGGACCGACCACCTGCTGTGGCACCACGCTGCCCACACCGTGGACCTGTTCGCTTACCAGGCCGGCAGCCCCATCATCAAAGCCAACGCCATCCAGGGCCCGATCCACCCCACGCTGGGCATCGCCATGGACATGAGCATCCAGCTCAAGGCCGCCAACGGCGCCATCTGTACCCTGAGCCTGTCGTTCAACAACGATGGCCCGCTGGGCACCTTCTTCCGCTACATCGGCGACACCGGCACCTACATCGCCCGCTACGACGATCTGGTCGACGGCAAGGAAGAGCCGATCGACGTGTCCAAAGTGGACGTGAGCATGAACGGCATCGAGCTGCAGGACCGCGAGTTCTTCGCCGCCATCCGCGAAGGCCGCGAGCCCAATTCCAGCCTGGCCCAGGTGCTGCCCTGCTACCAGGTGCTGCACCAATTGGAGCAACAGCTGAACGGCTGATGAAGGGACTGGCGCGGTAAACTTCGCGCCAAGTCAACCGGGCAGGCAAAGACCTGCTCCACCAGGGGGCCTCGGCCCCCTTTTTGTTTGCAAGATGAGCCATGACAGACCGCTACGCCGTGATCGGCAATCCCATTGAACAGAGCAAGTCCCCGCTGATCCACATGGCTTTTGCGCAGGTGACCGGGCAGGACATCGACTACACCAAGGTGCTGGGGCCGCTGGGTGAATTTGCCAAAACGGTGGATGCGTTTCGCGCTGCGGGCGGCAAAGGCATGAACGTGACGGCGCCTTTCAAGCTGGACGCGTTTGCCTATGCCACCGACCTGGCGCCCAGTGCCCAGGTGGCTGGCGCTGTGAACGCCATGAAGTTCGAGGGCGACCGTGTGTACGCCGAGAACTTTGACGGCGTGGGTCTGGTACGCGATGTGGTGCACAACCTGGGCTGCCCGCTCAAAGGCAAGCGGTTGCTGGTGCTGGGGGCGGGTGGTGCCACGCGGGGCGCCTTGTTGCCCATGCTGGCCGAGCAGCCTGCCGAGCTGGTGATCGTCAACCGCACGGTGGCCAAGGCCGAAGAACTGGCCGCGCTTGGCCGCCAGCACCAAAGCGGTCAGGTGCCTGTGCAGGGCCTGGGCTACGACCAGTTGCAGGGCAAACAGTTCGATGTGGTGTTCAACGCGACTTCGGCCAGCCTGACGGCCGAGCTGCCGCCGCTGCCAGTGTCGGCTTTTGCGCCGGGTGCGCTGGCCTACGAGCTGGCCTACGGCAAGGGCCTGACGCCTTTCCTGAAGCTGGCGCAGCAGGCCGGTGTGACGCATCTGGCCGATGGCGTCGGCATGCTGGCCGAGCAGGCGGCCGAGGCCTTTTTGTGGTGGCGCGGCGTGCGCCCCGACACGCAGGGCGTGATCCAGCAGCTGACGGTGCCGCTGGTCTGACCCCCGCGCAGGGCTAGGGGTAATTCCCAGCCACACCCTCTGTGCAGGTTCGTATACTGCGTGTATGAACCAGTTAGTACATTCGAGTGTGCCCACGGCCGACAGCGACGCTGCAGGCAAGGAGGGGCGCACCAACGACCCGGCCCGCACCATGGCCGAGATACTGAATGTGGCCACGCACGAGTTCGCCGACAAGGGGCTGGCGGGCGCACGCATTGACGAGATCGCTGCCGCCACCCGCACCAGCAAGCGGATGATCTATTACTACTTCGGCAGCAAGGACGGCTTGTACCTGTCCGTGCTCGAAGAAGCCTACCGCCGCATGCGCAGCATCGAGGCCGAGCTGCACCTGGACGATCTGGAGCCCGTAGCCGCACTGCGCAAGTTGGTCGAATTTACCTACGACCACCACCAGGGCAATGAAGACTTCATCCGCCTGGTGATGAACGAAAACATCCACCGCGCCGACTACCTGCGCCAGAGCAAGGTCATGCGCCAGCTCAACAGCCGCGCCATCGACTCGGTGCGTGCCCTGTACGAGCGGGGGGTAGAGCAGGGCGTGTTTCGCCCAGGCTTGGCGCCGGTGGACATCCATGCCGCCATCTCTGCGCTGACGGTGTTCAACGTCTCCAACCGCTACACCTTTGGTGCAATTTTTGACCGGGACGACCGCCAGGCCAAGGCCGAAACCCTGCAGCGAGAACATGTGGTGCAGCTGATCCTGCGTTTTGTGGGGTATGCCAAAAACGAATAACAGATAGGCAGCCATGGCTGTAACAGATGAGGGAAACCCCTGATCTGAAAAAACTAACCAGTTCGTACATTATCGACTTCAACACTGGAAACGCACTGTGCTCAAGACTTTCATCAACGCTTACTGCCGGGTCCTGAACGGATTGATGGCAACTTTCCTGGCCCTCATGGTGGTGCTGGTGTTTGGCAATGTGTTCATGCGCTACGCCCTCAATTCGGGTATCACATTGTCAGAAGAGCTTTCGCGCTGGTTGTTTGTGTGGATGATTTTCATGGGGGCTATCGTTGCCCTCAAGGAACACGGCCACCTGGGCACCGACATGTTGGTGGGGCGCCTGGGCCCCATGGGCAAGAAGATCTGCTTTGGCTTGGCGCATGGCCTGATGCTCTGGATGTGCTGGCTGCTGTTCAAGGGCTCTTATCAGCAGGCCCTCATCAACCTCGATTCCACCAGTGCTGTGATGGAGGTGTCGATGAGTTGGCTCTACCTGCCGGGCATGCTGTTTGCCGTGCTGGGCGGCTTGATCATCCTGACAGAACTGCTGCGTCTGTTCAGCGGCGATCTGGCCGACGACGAGCTGGTGGCCATCCAGGAATCTGAAGAAACGCCGCACGGCGAGAGCGGCCACAAGGCCTGAGCAGGAGACACAACATGACGATCACGATTTTTCTGGTGTCCCTGATTGGGGCCATGGCACTGGGTGTGCCGATTGCTTTCTCCCTGTTGGCATGTGGCGTGGCCCTGATGTGGCACATGGACATGTTCGATGCGCAGATCCTGGCGCAGAACCTGATGGAAGGTTCCAACAGCTTTCCGCTGCTGGCCGTGCCGTTTTTCATGCTGGCCGGTGAGGTGATGAACGCGGGTGGCCTGTCGCGCCGCATTGTGCAGTTCGCGATGGCGCTGGTGGGCCACATCAAAGGGGGTCTGGGCTATGTGACCATCATGGCCGCCGTGATCATGGCGGCCCTGTCGGGGTCGGCCGTGGCCGATGCGGCTGCGCTGGCCGCTTTGCTCATGCCCATGATGGTGGCCGCAGGCCACGACAAGGCGCGCTCAGCAGGCCTGATTGCTTCGGCCGGCATCATCGCCCCGGTGATTCCGCCGAGCATCGGCTTTGTGATTTTTGGCGTGGCTGGCAATGTCTCGATTTCCAAGCTGTTCATGGCGGGCATCGTGCCGGGCGTGCTGCTGGGCGTGTCGTTGTGGATCACCTGGTGGTGGCTGGCGCGCAAGGAGGTGGTGACTGTGCCCCCGCGCAAAACCAAGGGCGAGATTTTGTTGGCCCTGCGCGAAGCGACCTGGGCCCTGGTGCTGCCCGTCATTGTGGTGTTCGGTCTGAAGTTCGGCGTGTTCACCCCGACCGAAGCTGCTGTGGTGGCTGCTGTGTATGCGCTCTTGGTGTCCACCCTGGTGTACCGTGAGCTCAACCTCAAGAGCTTGGTGCCGCTGTTCGTGGCCTCGGCCAAAACCAGCGCTGTGGTGATGTTCCTGGTGGCGGCGGCCATGGTCTCGGCCTGGCTGATCACGGTGGCCAACCTGCCCGGTGAGCTGGTGGCCTTGCTGCAGCCCTTGCTCGACAGTCCTCGCTTGTTGATGCTGTCGATCATGCTCATCACGATGATCGTGGGCACGGCGTTGGACATGACGCCCACCATTTTGCTGCTCACGCCGGTGCTGATGCCAGTCGTCAAGGCCGCAGGCATTGACCCGGTCTACTTTGGTGTGTTGTTCATCATCAACAACGCCATTGGTCTGATCACGCCTCCCGTGGGCACGGTGCTCAACGCGGTGGCTGGTGCTGGCCGAGTCAGCATGGATGAGGTGACCAAAGGGGTCATGCCATTCATGATTGCGCAGTTCATCATCATGTTTGCCATGGTGGCCTTCCCGCAGCTGGTGATGGTCCCGGCGCGCTGGTTCTATTGATTTTCTGCCTTGACATTCGCACGGGTACGCCGAGTGTCAATGCTTTTGGTTCGCGTACGTCCTTGTATTTGGAGACATTCATGAAACGCATCTTCATCAAGACCCTGATCACCTCTGTGGCCCTGGCTGCCGCTGGCGTGTCCATCGCGCAGGACGTCAAGACCATCAAGTTCGCCAACCAGAACACAGCCGGCCACCCGATCGTGCTGGGCATGGAAAAGTTCAAGGAAATCGTCGAGAAAAACTCTGGCGGCAAGATCAAAGTCAACGTGTTCCCGGGTGGCACCCTGGGCAGCGACCAGGCCAACGTGTCCGCCATCCAGGGTGGCACGCTGGAGATGGCTTCCATGAACTCGGGCATCTTCGCCGCGCAGGTCAAAGAATTTGCCATTTTTGACTTCCCCTTCATGTTCGGTTCCGGCAAAGAAGCTGATGCCGTGGTGGACGGCGCCGTGGGCAAGAAGCTGCATGCCAAGCTCGAAGAAAAAGGCATCGTCGGCCTGGGCTTTTACGAGCTGGGTTTCCGCAACATCTCCAACAGCAAGCGCGCGATCAACAAGGTGGAAGACCTTGAAGGCCTGAAATTGCGCGTGATCCCCAACCCGATCAACGTGGACTGGGTCAAAGCCCTGGGCGCTAACCCCACACCGCTGCCCTGGCCTGAGGTCTACGCTGCCCTGGAGCAAAAAGCAGTGGACGGACAGGAGAACCCGGTCGCCACCATCAATGGTGCCAAGCTCTACGAAGTGCAAAAGCACCTGGCCCTGACCGGCCACCAGTACAACCCTCAGTCCGTCATCATCAGCAAGAAGTTCTGGGACAAGCTCTCGGCTGCCGAGAAAAAAATCGTCGGCGAAGCCGCCAGCGAGTCGGCCAAATTCCAACGTGAGAAAGCCCGCGCCCTGGAAGCCAGCATTCTGGAAAACCTCAAGAAAAACGGCATGCAGGTCACCCAACTGCCCGCAGCCGAAATGGACAAGCTGCGTGACAAGATGCGCCCTGTGACCGCCAAGTATGGTGTGACCGTGGGCCAGGATCTGGTCAAGGAAGTGCAAGCCGAGATCGAGAAGGTGCGCAGCGCATCTGCCGCCCCAGCCAAAAAAGCTGGCAAGTGATGCACAGGGCGCGGCCACAGTGCTGCGCTTTGCTGCCAACCTGCGCAACGGCCTGGCCAGGCCGTTGCGCCCTCATGACGAAATGCCCCCCATGATCAACGGCAACACCGAAATCATCGCCCACATCGGCTACCCGACGCACACCTTCAAGTCGCCGATGATCTACAACCCCTACTTTGAAGAGGCGGGCATCAACACGGTGGTGGTGCCCATGGGCTGCAAACCTGAACACTTCACAACTTTCCTGCCAGCCGTGTTCTCTCTGGAAAATACGCGTGGCGCCCTGATCACCATGCCGCACAAGGTCGCGGTGGTCAGCCTCCTGTCCGAAGTCACGCCCACGGTGCGCGTGGCCGGGGCCTGCAATGCGGTGAAAAAATTGGCCGATGGCCGCCTGGTGGGCGACATGTTCGACGGCGCCGGCTTTGTGCGCGGTGTGCAGCGCAAGGGCTTTGACCTGGCGGGCAAGCGTGTGCTGGTGGTCGGCACTGGTGGTGTGGGCAGCGCGATTGCCGCCTCGCTGGCGGGCGCAGGCATTACAGCCATCAGCCTGTTCGATGTGAACACCGCAGGCTGCCAGGCGCTGGCCCAGCGCCTGAAAGACAACTACCCCCAGATCGAGGTGCAGACCGGCTCCAACGACCCGGCAGGCCACGACCTGGTGGTCAATGCCACACCCATGGGCATGAACGAAGGCGATCCGCTCCCGATGGACGTCTCGCGCCTGTCGCCCGACACCTTTGTGGGGGAGGTGGTGATGAAGGCCGAGACCACGGCCTTTCTGGCGGCGGCGCAAAAGCGCGGCTGCCGCACCCAGGTGGGCACCGACATGCTGTTCGAGCAGATCCCGGCCTATCTGGAATACTTCGGCTTGCCCAGCACCACCGCCGAAGAGCTGCGCCGTGTGGCTAAACTGAGCTATTGAATTTCGGAGTCCGACATGAACCTGCGCCAAGTCAACCGCGAAGACGTGCCCGAAATGCCCAACCGCCTGGGCATTGCCGGCATCGAGTTCATTGAATTTGCCACCAGTCGCCCGCAGGCGCTGGGCCAGGTGCTGGAGAACATGGGTTTCCGTCCGGTGGCACGCCACCGCTCGCGCGAGGTCACGCTCTATCGGCAGGGGGACATGAACCTGGTGGTCAACGCCAACCCCGATGACGCTCGGGTGAGCGGCACCGTCGATGGCCAGCCCGCGATCTCTGCCGTGGCTTTCCGGGTGCAGGATGCCCTCAAGGCCCACACCCGATGCCTCGAACTGGGCGCCTGGGGTGTGCCCAGCCAGGCCCAGGCCATGGAGCTGCACATCCCGGCCATCCACGGCCCGGGCCGCAGCCGCTTTTACTTTGTGGACCGCTGGCAGGAGTTCTCGATCTACGACATCGACTTCAAGCCCATCCCCACGGTGGACCAGCACCCGCCTGCGCTGTCGGGCATGAGCTACTTCGGTGTGGTGCAGTACATCGGCGCCGGTCGCAGCGCCGACTGGCTGACCTATTACGAACACATGTTCGACTTTGTCTCGATTCCGGACGAAGAGCGCTTTGGCATCCTGCCCAAGGGCAAGCTGATGAAGAGCCCTTGCGGCAGTTTTTTGTGGCAGCTGATTGAACCCGATCCC
>JACCDU010629047.1_pt1 | contig 24395 bp, 23 predicted proteins | sample 7446081 | NCBI WGS metagenome assembly JACCDU01 (sample SAMN15323447, study PRJNA562643) | freshwater metagenome | isolation source: river surface water | place: USA:Blue River Watershed | collected 2017-08-17
ATTGCTCACGGAATGCGCGCTGATGTAACTGTCGTAGATACAAATCAGAAACGGTTAAGCGAGATTGATCAGTTGTTCAATGGAACTGTCAAAACTCTTATGTCGAGCTCGCACGCAGTTGAGCAAGAAGCACTGAATTCTGATTTAGTAATTGGCGCAGTTTTGGTTCACGGAGCTAAAGCACCAAAGCTCATTTCAAATGAACTGGTTAAGCGGATGAAATCAGGCTCAGTCTTGGTAGATATTGCTATTGATCAAGGCGGCTGCTTTGAGGACTCTCGTCCAACTACTCACGCGGAGCCAACATTTAAGGTTCATGATTCGATTTTCTATTGCGTCGCCAATATGCCAGGCGCGGTACCTTTTACTTCAACCTACGCGCTATCAAATGCAACTTTGAAATATGCCTTAGCTCTGGCCAACTATGGATGGCAAGAAGCGTTGCGTAGAGACGCATCTCTGGCGCTCGGACTTAATGTTCACCAGGGCGTCATTTATTACGAAGCTGTTGGTCAGGCACACTCGCTGCCAAGTAAAAAGTGGACTTTTTAGCAACATTTTTCTAGAGTCAGCACAGGTCACGAGTTCCAGATTTCAGCCCCGGCTTACTGGACGGCAACCCTCCACCGCGGTGGGGTGCTCCGGGTGATGACCTGGTCGACAAAGGTCGACAAGCGCGGGCCTTTAGCGGTCCAGCGTATTTGGACTACAGAAAGGTCAGTAATGAAAAAACTTCGTTTAATTCCTTTATTACTTGCAGCGCTCTTGCTCGCATCCTGCTCGTCAAGTGATGGTGACTCCGCAAATGGCGGAAGCACTGATTGCACACCTGATGCGCTACAAACAGTTGAAGCTGGAGTTCTTACTATCGCAACAGGCGAACCTGCTTACTATCCATGGGTAATTGATGATAAGCCAGAGTCGGGCGAAGGTTTTGAAGCAGCCGTTGCCTATGCAGTCGCTGCAGAACTTGGTTATGAACCATCTGCTGTTAAGTGGATTCGCACCACATTCGATGCAGCAATCGCACCAGGATCTAAAAACTTTGACTTTAACCTTCAGCAGTATTCGATTACTGATGAACGTAAGCAAGTTGTTGATTTCTCTTCAGCCTATTATAAATCAAATCAGGCAATCGTTTCCTTCAAAGGAAGCAAGCTTGAAGGAGTCACAACATTGCAGGGAATCAAAGATGCAGGTGCAAAACTTGGAGCTGCAGTTGCAACAACTTCGCTTGATGTAATTGAAAGTGACCTTGGCCTAAAGGCACAAGTATTTAACGATAACGCAGCAGCCGTAACTGCCCTTAAGAACAAGCAGATTGATGGCTTAGTTGTTGATCTACCTACTGCTTTCTATCTATCTGCAGTCGAAGTTCCAAATGGAATTATCGTTGGTCAGATTGATGGCAGCGATGCTGGCGATCAGGGCTTTGGCTTATTGCTTGCTAAGGACAGTCCGGTGACTTCTTGCGTATCACAGGCTGTTGATGCCATTAGAGATAACGGAACTCTTGATCAAATCACTAACCAATGGTTGGCAGATTCTGCTGGAGCGCCAGTACTTAGCTAATGAATCAAAATAATGGGCGCAGAGCTGGAGACAGTTCTGCGCCCTCTCCATATGATTTCGGCGGCGTCTGGAAACCAAGTGCGATTGAAGAATCTAGAAGATCTGCACGACAGCGAAGAAATCGTAAAAATGTTCTGATCGCAGCTTTATCTAGCTTATTGGTAATCGGAACATTAATAACAGTATTGGTTACCTCTCCAGGTTGGGTGACTTTGCGTGACACTTTCTTCAAATGGGCTTATGGCGTTGAAGTATTGCCAAAAATCATTCTTGGTTTTGGCACCAATGCGATGCTTACTTTAATCGCAGGTACAAGCGTTGCATTGATTGGTTTACTTCTTGCGCTAATTAGAACTTCACGTTCCCCGGCTTTAACGCCATTTCGATTCTTAGCAATGGTCTATGTCGATGTCTTTCGCGGAATTCCGATGCTCTTAGTGATCCTGTTAGTTGGATTCGGAATCCCTGCTTTGCAACTACCAGGTGTGACAAATAATGTACTGATACTGGGCACAACTGCTGTGATTATTACCTATTCAGCTTACGTCGCAGAGGTAATCAGGAGCGGAATTCTTACGGTTCATCCAAGTCAGCGGGCTGCAGCGCGCTCCTTGGGACTAAGTCATTTCCAAACTCTCCGCCATGTAGTTTTACCGCAGGCTCTCAAGCGGGTAACGCCACCTTTGCTGAATGATTTAGTCGCGCTGATTAAAGACACAGGATTGGTTTCCATATTGGGAGTCACCGACGCTATTCGCGCGGCACAGATTCAAACATCTAAATCTTTTAATTACACGCCATATGTGATGGCGGCGTTGATATTTTTAGCGGTGACAATCCCGCTCACTAGAGCTACCGATAGATTGTTACGAAATTCATTGGAGCGACAGAACGCACAAGGGCAAGCATGAGTTCTGAAGTTCTTCGTGTCGAAAAATTACGAAAATCCTTTGGCGACGAGGTTGTTTTACAAGATATAACTTTCTCAGTTCCAGAGCACACTGCCACCGTATTCATTGGTTCTTCAGGCAGCGGCAAATCAACCTTACTTCGCTGCATAAACCTCTTGGAAAGCATCGATGATGGCGACATCAAACTTGATGGCGAAGATATTTCTGCTGTTGATATAAATCCAGATGAGGTCCGAAAGAAACTAGGAATGGTTTTTCAATCATTTAATCTCTTTCCACATATGACCGTTATTGAGAATATTGTGCTTGCGCCAATAAAGGTTCAAGGAATTGCCAAGGATGCTGCGATAGAGGATGCTTTCAGATTACTTGATCGCTTCGGACTTCGCGATAAGGCAGATCAATACCCAGATCGACTCAGCGGAGGTCAACAACAACGCGTCGCAATCATTCGTTCATTAGCGCGCCACCCAAGATTGCTCCTACTTGATGAGGTAACCAGCGCTCTTGATCCAGTATTGGTTAACGAGGTATTGAGCACTGTACGTGATTTAAAGAGCGAAGGAATGACCATGGTCCTTGCGACCCATGAGATGGGTTTTGCTAAACAGGTGGCCGATGAAGTCTGCTATCTCCACGGTGGAAAAATCTTGGAGTGGGGAAGGGCTGATGAGATTCTGGAAGCGCCAAAGCTCCCAGAGACAAGGGATTTCATAAAACGCGTCCACGAAGCTGGCCGCCTCTAGGGTTTCGCGCTTAAAAAGGTGCATTCCGACCTGTGGACAATTTATAATATAGCCATAGCCATCTGACCTGATGGCAGTTCGCTAGCGAATCGCTAGCAGAAAAGCAAAGGATTATTTGTGCCTGTATCTCGTGCGCCCAAAAAAGCCGGTAAGAGCTCGGCTGCAAAGAAGAGCGCTCCGAAAAGTACAAAGAAAAGCACAAGCAAATCTACAAAAGATAAGAAGAAGAGTGCCGGTCCAAGACTCTTCCCAACTAAAGCTGAGTTAGAAGCTATGAAAGCGGCCCGTGAAGCTGCTCCGGTTACAAAATCAAAATCTGGACCAAGATTATTCCCGTCTAAGGCAGAGCTTGAGGCGATGCGAAATGCAACGACTAAAGCTGCCCCAGCAACTACTTCTGTTATTGATAAAAGTTCTCCGAAGAAGGTAAAGATTGATGGTGAAGAAGTAGAACTCGAAGAAGTCGAATTAGAAGATCTTGAGAAATTAGTATCTGAAACACCAGAAGAAGGTGGCGATTCACAATCTGATGTTCGCGTCGTCAATTTAACGGAGGAAGCGAAACAAGAAGAGGGTGAATTTACCCTCAAGGATTCAGAGGAAGATGATGCTCCGGCACAGACAGTTCTAACTGCAGGTGCAACTGCCGATCCGGTTAAGGATTACCTAAAACAGATCGGTCGAGTTGCGCTACTTAATGCAGAGCTAGAAGTAGAACTAGCGATGCGAATTGAAGCTGGTTTATTTGCAGAAGAGCGATTGAACTCAGGTGAAAAATTAGAACGTTCATTAAAGCGCGATCTTGAACATATTGCCCACGATGGTCGCAGGGCAAAGAATCACCTATTGGAAGCTAACCTTCGTCTCGTAGTTTCTCTTGCAAAGAGATATACAGGTCGCGGCATGCTCTTCCTAGATCTAATTCAAGAAGGAAACTTGGGTCTAATCAGAGCCGTAGAAAAGTTTGATTACACAAAGGGTTACAAGTTCTCGACATATGCAACTTGGTGGATTCGTCAGGCTATTACTCGAGCGATGGCAGATCAGGCTCGAACCATCCGTATTCCGGTACACATGGTTGAAGTCATTAATAAATTGGCCCGTGTCCAGCGACAGATGTTGCAAGATTTAGGACGCGAACCGACTCCAGAAGAACTCGCTAAAGAGTTGGATATGACACCTGAAAAGGTTGTGGAAGTTCAGAAGTATGGACGCGAACCAATCTCACTCCATACCCCGCTTGGCGAAGAAGGCGATTCTGAATTTGGAGATTTGATCGAGGACTCTGAAGCAATCGTTCCCGCAGATGCCGTTTCCTTTACATTGCTACAAGAGCAATTGCACTCAGTTCTAGATACTCTCTCAGAACGTGAAGCTGGTGTTGTCGCGATGAGATTTGGTTTAACTGATGGACAGCCAAAGACCCTTGATGAAATTGGAAAGGTTTATGGCGTGACTCGTGAACGTATCCGCCAAATCGAGTCTAAGACAATGTCCAAATTGAGACACCCTTCTCGTTCTCAAGTCCTCCGCGATTACCTAGATTAAGGATCACCATGGAAGAAAGAGCAAAGATTTTTATCAAACCAAATGGCTCAATCCGCGTTACCGGAAAAGTCGATTTCGTGGATAGTGAAGGAAAAGTATTGGAGACAAAAGAGAATTTCTCTCTCTGTCGATGTGGCCACTCAAAAGAGAAACCGTTCTGCGACGGATCTCATCGAGATGCTGGCTTCCAAGGCTAACTCCTCACTTTGGGCAGATGCTGCTCGCCAGTTAGGAACTAAAGAGCTAACTAGCAATAAAGAATTTGATATCGCCATAATTGGTGGCGGTTTCTCAGGTCTTTGGACCGCTTTTCATTTGAATCAACTAGATAAGAATCTGAAGATTGCCGTCTTTGAAGCGCGCGAGATTGGATACGGGGCAAGTGGAAGAAATGGTGGCTGGGCATCGAGTGAATACCCGGTAACGAAAAAGTCGCTCATAAAGCGACATGGTGAAGCATTAACAAATCAATTATTTACAGCTCTAGATCAATCAATTAATGAGATAGGTACTTTTGCAGGAAGAAATGCACCTGCCGCAGGATTTACAAAATCTGGAAGTCTCTATTTTTCTCGGAACCAAGGTCAACTTGATCGTCTAAGAGCCAAGAGTTCCGATAGCGATTGGCTCACTAAGAAGCAATTAAGAGATTTAATCAATGTTGACGGTGTTCTTGGCGGTGTTTTTGATGAGAATTGTGCAACGGTTCATCCATACGAGCTACTACAAGGTCTTGCCGAATACTTAATAAAGCGAAAAGTTTCAATTTATACCCGCTCTTTTGCAACACGGATTCCTGGTGGATTACTTGTTAATAGTTTTAAAATTTCAGCTTCACGGGTAATTCAGGCAACTGAAGTCTATGGTGAAGCCAATAGAGAGTTCATCCCTCTTTACTCATTAATGGTGGCTACCGAACCGCTATCCAAGAAAATCTGGCAAAAAATCGGAAATGAAGAGCGCTTTACCTTTGCAGAAAATACACATGTAATTAATTATGCTCAACGAACGGTTGATGACCGGTTAGCTATTGGCGGTCGAGGAGCTAGCACGCCTTATTTATCGAGATTAAAGGTTTCAAAAGAATCTACAGAAAGTATTCACAATCGATTACGAAATCTAGCTAGATCGTGGTTTCCAGTTCTAAGAGATATCAGATTCACTCACTCTTGGGGCGGTGCGGTAGCAATAACAAGAAATTGGGAGCCTTATTTGCAATTTGATCGCAAGAGTGGTTTCGGCAGATTAGGCGGATACGCCGGTGATGGTGTAACCATGAGTCATTTAGCGGGCAAGATCATGGCCGCTGAAATTCTTGATAAGCAATTGCCAGCACGAAACTTACATTTTGTTAATCAGCCAATTAGGAAGTGGGAACCTGAACCGCTCCGTTATCTTGCAGTAAACAGTCTCGTGCAGTTGAGTAACTTGGCTGACTTTGAAGAAGCTAAAACTGGAAAACCGAGCTTGCTAAATCGAGTTATCGAGCCGCTGATTCTTCGTTGATTCGATCAGTCTCATCTTGAATTCGAAGAGCTTTCGAAGCGAGACCTTCTTGATACTTCTTTGCATGGTGACCGCAAAATAGAAGTTCGAAACCATTTGGCATGACAGCGCGCACATATGCCTGGGCGCCACAACGATCACAACGGTCTAAAGCGTTGAGCGGAGCGGAGTCGAGCACGATGTTCTCTGTCATCTTCCTGCCTTTCGTTGGTAGGGGAACATCAAACCATCTTCTCTTTATTCCCCGCTCTCCAAATTAATGGTTTTTCATAAATTCTCTGTTATTTCACGGGATTATTGACAAATTTTCACTACTTTCGGCGCGGAAACCCCTTGCAAGTGAGAACGGCAGATACCCTTCGCCGTCGTGGCAGAAAAAGATTCGCGTTCAGTCGAAACCTCGTATACCGCTAAAGATTTATCGGTCCTTGAAGGTTTGGATGCGGTTCGCAAGCGCCCAGGCATGTACATCGGATCAACCGATGGCCGTGGGCTAATGCATTGCCTTTGGGAAATAATTGATAACTCGGTGGATGAAGCTCTTGCCGGACATTGTAAGAAAATTGAAATTAATTTAGAAAAAGATGGATCAATCGAAGTTCATGATGATGGCCGTGGCATTCCTATCGATAAGGAGCCCAAGACTGGTTTAACAGGCGTCGAAGTTGTTATGACAAAACTTCACGCAGGCGGAAAATTTGGTGGGGGATCATACGCTGCAACTGGTGGTCTGCATGGCGTTGGTGCATCGGTTGTAAATGCCTTGGCCTCAAGGTTAGATGTCGAAGTAGATCGCGACGGAAAAATTTATTGGATGAGCTTTAAGCGGGGAGTTGCAGGAATTTTCGATGGCGATGGGCCAAATGCAACCTTTGAACCAAAGTCAGGTTTAAGAGTAATTGGAAAAGTTTCTGCAAAAATAACTGGAACTCGCATCAAGTGGTGGGCAGATAAGCAGATCTTTATAAAAGATTCTCAATACGACATCGAAGAGATTTATACACGTGCGCGACAGACTTCATACCTAGTTCCCGGTTTGACTTTGATTGTTAATGATAAGCGCACTAAAGAAAAGACGAGCGAGACCTTTATACATAAAGGTGGAATCTCCGAATACTGTAACTTTATTCAGCCAGATCAATCTGTCGGCGATGTAATCAGATTAACGGGCAGTGGTCACTACCAAGAAACCGTTCCAGTTTTGGATGACAAGGGCCATCTAGAGCCTCGTGAAGTTGAACGGGATATGGATGTAGATATTGCCGTCAAATGGGGTAACGGATATGAGAACACAATCCGCTCCTTCGTGAATATCATCGCCACCCCTAAAGGCGGTACCCATGTCCAAGGTTTCGAGCGCGCATTGACTAAGAGCTTTAATGAATTCCTCCGCTCAACTGGCACCTTGAAAAAGAATGAACCTGATGTGATCAAAGATGACATTCTTGAAGGTTTAACCGCTGTGGTAACTGTGCGAATGCAGGAACCGCAATTTGAAGGACAAACCAAAGAAGTCTTGGGAACGCCAGCAGTTGCCAAAATTGTTCAACAGGTTGTCAGTGATGAACTGAAGCGATTTTTTACATCTTCAAAACGAATAGATAAGGCAAATGGTCGCTTGGTTCTGGAAAAAGTTGCTAATGCAGCCCGAACCAGAATTTCAACTAGAGCCCATAAAGAACTTCAACGAAGGAAGAACGCACTTGAGAGCTCTTCACTTCCTGCCAAGCTCTCTGATTGCCGCTCTGAGGATGTTTCAAGAACGGAACTGTTTGTTGTTGAAGGTGAATCAGCACTCGGAACAACAAAAGCGGCCCGCAACTCCGAATTCCAGGCGATACTTCCGCTGCGCGGAAAAATTTTAAATGTACAGAAAGCCTCTCTCTCCCAAATGCTCGATAATGCCGAGTGTGCTGCCATTATTCAAGTAATTGGCGCAGGTTCAGGAAAATCATTTACTCTCGATGATGTCAGATACGGTCGCATAATTCTGATGTCAGATGCTGATGTTGATGGCGCGCACATCAGATGTTTGTTACTTACCTTGATATACCGCTACATGCAACCATTAATTGAAGATGGTCGAGTCTTTGCAGCAATTCCGCCATTGCATCGCATCGAAGTTCTTGGTTCAGGTGGCAAAAAGGGCGAAGTTCATTACACATACTCCGACGACGAAATGAAGAAATTACTTGCAGATTTAAAGAAGCAGGGAAAGAAGTGGCGCGAACCAATCCAGCGCTATAAAGGTTTAGGCGAGATGGATGCAGACCAATTACGCGAGACAACCATGGATCCGGCTCATCGAACCTTGCGAAGAATTACCATCAAGGATGGCGCTGAAGCCGAAAAGTTATTTGAGTTGTTAATGGGTAATGAAGTCGCGCCACGAAAGGACTTTATTTCCGCAGCAGATGTTGACCGTGAACGGATTGATGCTTAAGCGATAATTGTGCGACGTGGCGTTGCGTATTTGCTGGCAACTTCACGTAATTCTTCGGCAACTTTCTTGCGAAGCGCTTCATCACTTTTTAGTAGAGCTGTCAAAGCCGAGATCTCTGATTTCAAAGATTTCTGTTCGGCATCTAATTCAATTTTAGAAATCTTAGTTAAGCGACGTAGCGGCATATCAAGGATATGCGTTGCCTGCTCATCAGTTAATTTGAAGGCTTTAATCAGGGCAGATTTAGCTTCTGCAGCATCCTGACTTCCACGAACAATCTTGACTACTTTATCAATATCTAAAATTGCCTTGAGTAGGCCGTCAACTAGGTTCAGTCTTGCAGATGCTTTCTCTTTGCGGAATTTGGACCTTCGAGTTACAACCTCAATTCTGTGAGCAATAAATACTTCGAGTAATTCTTTTATTCCCAGGGTTCGTGGTTTTCCATCAACTAGTGCGACTGCATTTATCGAGAATGCATCTTCAAGAGGTGAGAGCTTGTAGAGATTTTCCAGGACCTTCTCTGGCTCAAAGCCATTCTTTACCTCGACAACAACCTTGGTTCCATTTTGGCCATCAGTTAAGTCGATGATGTCTGAGATGCCTTGAATCTTCTTACTCTTAACCAGATCGCTAATTCGCTCAACAATCTTCTCAGGCCCAATATTGAATGGTAATTCGGTGATCGTGATGCCTTGTTTACGTGCCGAAACTTTTCCTATTTCAGATTTTGCTCTTACTTTAAAGGCGCCCTTACCTGTCTGGTAGGCATCGAGTACGCCTTCCTTTCCTATTAACGTGCCACCGGTTGGAAAGTCAGGACCCGGAACAATCTTCATAAGCTGTTTAACTGTTGCATTTGGGTTTTCAATTAAGTGAATAGCGGCGGTAACGACTTCACCTAAATTATGTGGGGCCATATTTGTAGCCATACCTACCGCAATTCCAGTTGCTCCATTTACCAATAGGTTTGGGAAAGCTGCTGGAAGCACAAGTGGTTCCAAAATCTGTCCGTCATAATTTGCACCGAAATCAACAGTATCTTCATCGACTTCTTCAACCATCATTAACGATGCGCTTGCCAATCTAGCTTCGGTATATCGCATAGCAGCAGGACCAGCATCAAGTGAGCCAAAATTTCCATGGCCATCAATTAATGGCAGTCTCATAGAAAATGATTGCGCCATTCTTACGAGAGCGTCGTAAATTGCTGTATCACCGTGGGGGTGTAGCTTTCCCATCACTTCGCCAACTACTCGAGCACTCTTAACATGTCCACGATCAGGTTTTAATCCCATCTCTGACATCTGATGAAGTATCCGACGCTGTACTGGCTTTAGACCATCGCGAGCATCGGGCAGTGCGCGTGAATAAATTACCGAATAGGCATATTCAAGGAATGAATCAGAGAGTTCGCTAGAAACATCAACATCAACAATCTTTCCCGGAAACTCTCCAGCCTTTGGTGAATTCTTATTCTCGCGCTTAGCCACGGCGCGATTCTGCCAATCACTTGCTACAAAACTAGGTAATGACCCTCGGTCGGGCACCGATATTTGATACACATTGAGCGGCAAGCGATAAAGCGCTATCCAGTGCGGTAGATAAATCTTCAGAATTGAGCCATTCTGCAATAAATCCAGCTGCAAATGCATCGCCGGCTCCAGTTGTATCAATAACTTCTGTGGAAAGTGCCGGTTTACTGATTTCCAAACCGCCACGGGTTATTGCAGATGCCCCTAAAGGACCTTTCTTAATGACGACGATTGAAGCAATTCCCTTTAATTTCTCTAGGGATAAGTATGTGGCTTCATCTTCATTTACAAAAATAACATCAACATTCCCTATTAACTCAAGTGCTTTCTCGCTTCCGAGAAGATTCATAATTCCCACAGATGCAGGATCGAAAAAAATCTTGGCATTTGAACTGCGTAAATCAACCATCAACTTCCTAATAAATGGAGTGGATGCTGGATTGAATAGGGCGTAGCCTGAAAGATAGTATCCAGAAAAGTCCTTTTCGGCAGGTAGCACTGATTCATCTAAACCAGAGTTGGCACCAGAATCGGGAAACATCGTGCGATTGCCCTCTACATCAACTAGGGCTACAACAATCCCTGAGTTTGCGCCGCGAACTTTTGTTATATGACAGGTAACGCCTTGATTTTCTAAATCACTTATTAGTTTTTCACCTGCAATATCGTCACCAACTCGACCGGCAAAATGTGAATCTATATTCGCCGTGGATAACCAGGCAGCGGTATTTGCCGCCGCTCCGCCGCTCTGAATCGTAATTTGGGAGGGTGAATCACTATTAAAGTTAATCGCATCGCCATGTAGCACGACGATATCGAGCATGGCATCGCCGATGCTAAGAATTGATTTTTTAGACATTTGCGAGAGCAATTTGAGCTGCCAAGCTTGCGTTGGCGCGAATTATTTCCTCGTTAACCCGTAGCGATTCGCCATTGCTATTGGAATGAAAATACTCGAGTAGAAACGGAGTTACTTCTTTACCGGAAACATGATTGTCTTGTGCAGCCTGTAATCCCTCTAACAGGAGCTTGTCATGTAATTCTCTTGCCATAGGGTTTTCAGTCGGACTCGCTACGACCATTCCTTTTTTGGTAAGACCAGTTGATTTTCGCGCCTGCCATATCTCGGCAATTTCCTTTGGCGTATCTACAGAATGCTCCAGAGTTAGCCCACTATCTGCCAAGTAGAAGCCGGGAAAATTTTGGGTTTTATATCCAAGCAAGGGGACAGATAGCGTCTCTAATCTTTCTAGAGTGGCTGGAATATCAAGAATTGATTTAACACCTGCACAAACGACAAGTACTGGAATGGTGGCTAATGAGAGTAAATCTGCTGATTCATCCAATGTTTCTCCGCGATGCACCCCACCTAATCCACCCGTTGCAAAGATTTCAATGCCGGCAAGATGAGCAATTTGTGATGTGGCAGCAACCGTCGTTGCCGCCGTTAGTTTTTTCGATTTAATGATTGGAAGATCTCGAATAGAAGCTTTTACTACATCAGATTCATTGGCAATACGATCTAATTCAAATTCCTCGAGACCAACGTGAATATTGCCATCGATAATTGCAATTGTTGCTGGAGTGGCGCCATTCTTACGAACTAGATTTTCTACATCTCTTGCAACCTGAAGATTACGAGGTCTAGGCAATCCATGAGCGATGATTGTCGATTCCAGAGCAACTATTGGGGAATTATTCTCCTTAGCCAGAAGAACTTCACGTGAAAATGTAATCATCAGAGGCTAGGTTACTGGAAAGATAGTTCTGTGAATAACTCTCTGGCCGAGCTTTCTCAGTCGATATTTTCCACCCTCGGACTTTCTGGAGTTAGCAATTATTTCTCATTGAGTGAGAATCCAGCCTCGAGAGAGTGTTTAGTCCTAGTCGATGGCTTGGGTAAGAATGCAATTGACGAATATGGATTGAATAGAAATTTTGTTAAAGAACTTGAATATGTGAGAACTTTAAATGCAACATTCCCTTCTACAACCGCTTCTAGTCTTACATCTTTGGCTACCGGACTATCTGTTGGAGAGCATGGCATGGTCGGTTACACGATGAGAGTTCCCAATAGTGGTTATCCAGAACGTGTTCTAAATGCGCTCAAATGGGATGAGCGAATCGATCCCCGTTTCTGGCAGCCTAGAGAAACTCTCTTTGAAAGAGCGAGAAAGTCACAGATCAATGTCTCCCATATTGCTGCAGCAAGATATGCGGCAACTGGATTTACCGAAGCTGCGTTACGCGGCGCTGACTACAAATCTGCAAACACAATTTCAGAGCAGATTTTAAATACCAAGAATGCACTTGAAAAAGAAAATAGTTTTGCCTATGTCTACTTGAACGATGTTGACGAAGCCTCTCATTCAAAAGGTTTTGGCTCAGATAAATTTACGGCGGCGCTGGGAAAGGTTGATGAACTTATCACCGGACTTATAAGGGAACTTCCTACGGGAACTCGAATTTGGCTCACCTCCGATCACGGAATGATTAATCGAGAGGATTACCAAGTTGTATCAGGAAAACTACTTGAAGATGTCCGATTAATGGCAGGCGAGCCTCGAGTTCGGTACCTCTACATTGAACCCGAGAATATTGATCGAGTTAAAGAAAAGTGGCAGAGCGAACTAGGTGAAAAGGTAATCATTAAGAGAAGAGATGAAGCAATTTCTGAGGGATTATTTGGCGCCAATACAACTGAGGTTGCGCGAGAAAGAATCGGAGATCTAATAGTGATCGCTACTGGAAACTTTATTCTTGTTGAGAAGGAGCGCGAAGCGCTACAAATTGCGATGGTAGGGCATCACGGCGGATTAACTGATGCTGAAGTTCAGATTCCACTTCTAACAGCTATTTGCTAATCCTCTGATTCATCTTTCTTCTTACTTCTTCCAAACATAATGTCATCCCAGGATGGAATAGATATTCGCTTGGTGACTCCATCCTTCTTCGCATCATTTGGAATCTCTGTTTCTTGATTGGACTTACTATCGGTGGACAGATCATCAGTTCGAACTGCAACCAATCTAGGCGGAGTCGGAGTCTCGCCATCTACAGGAAATAAAACTCCGTGATCGGACATGCGATCTGGCTTGGGTTGTTGTTTAGAAGTCTCCTCGCCATTAATCCAGCGCGCTCCATCATCGGTAGCAAGCAAGACTCGTTTATTGGCATCAAAATTCCAAGTTGCGTTATGTGTTCCATCATTTCCAGGATAAGAAAGAATTAAATGCCAAGTGCCATTTTCGAGTCGCCACGTATTCCATGAAACTTGATTCATGTTTACGCCGCGAGGTGAAAGCTTATGAACCACTAAATCATGTAACGAAGCAGATGACCCTTTAGGAGAAGATTTTTCTGCCTGTTCGATAATCCAGGCTCGTTCTTGCATTATTGGGCTGGAATATCGCTCAATTTTTTCCACACTTAAACCAGAAATTCTAGAAACTTCGGCATAGCTTTCACCGGCACGTAATCTGGCTTGAATCTCCTTGATTGAAAATTTTGGAGCATCTTCGACAACGGCATTTAGTCGTCGCTCATTAACTGAATTCTTAAGTGAATCGGAGATGCGAACTCGAAAGGGATTACCTAAATCATCAACCATTTCGATGTAGTCGCCATCTGCGGATTTACCCACAAATCTCAGATCAGACATGGGGTTAGGTTGCCACAGAGTCAGCTACTTTCTCGGGAACTTGGCAGGAGATTTATGCCAACTTGTTTCGCCAGATGGCCAAATATGGCAGTAATGAAATAAGAGCAAGAGCCATACAGGCAAAAGGAACTATAAATGCTACAGAAATCCCGTAATTGTCAATGATGTATCCAGTGATTGCAGGCGGAATAGCGCCACCTAAGTTCAGCGCTGAAATGGCCCAAGCCAATACTTCCGTTTTTCGTTTTTCATTTACTGATCTCTCAGCCGCGGCAAAACCAGCTGTTAGGAAGGGTGCAATTGCTAATCCATTTAAGAAGAGCGAAATCCCTAATAGCAAAAAGTTTCCGGGAAGTAGTACCGCTGAGAGGTAAATCGGAATTGTCAGCAGGCAGAGCGCAAGCAGAGATTCAATAAAGCGGCGCGCTTCATTTCTTCGCCATTTTATGGAACCAATTGCGATTGCAGATACACCACTGCCAAGTGACCAGATTGCAACTAAGAATCCGCTAAATTCCCGAGAGCCAAACTCATCTGTGTAGCCAACAATAACTAATCCGGCTGATGTAAAGAATGAACCGCATAGCATTAGAGGAAGGAAGAGAGCTCTTATGAACGGAAGTCGAATAAGTAGCGAGTGATCTGCATCAGGATCTCTTGGATGTGGAGATGGTTCACTGCTCTTCTGTCTAACAAAGAAGAATGCACCAAGAGATACAAAAACCATTGCCGTATAGATTGCATATTCAGGTGCAAATGCAGCAGCCAACAAGGTTGCAATTACCGGCCCTGATGTGAAAATTACTTCATCAACAAATGCTTCAAAGGAATAAGCAGTATCGGTCAGAGTTCGATCGTCACCAATCGCATGTATCCAGCGTCGTCGCACCATCTGTCCTGAACCAATAACAAATGCTTCAAAGAGTAGAGCAGCTGAAAACCAGAGCGGAGTCGGATAATCATTCTTTAGGAGAAATACAAATGCACCCATAAAAAATATATGAAGTGGAGCAGTAATTTTCAATATCCGCGATTGTCCAAACTGATCCGCCGCTCTAGACCAGAGCGGAGCTGCAATCGATATGACTACCGATGCTGCCATGGAGAGAGCTCCTGCTATCGCATATGAATCCGTCTCAGCCACAACAAAGAGAACCATCGCCAGATAAAGCATCGAAATAGGTAGCCGCAAAATAAAAGCAGCAAGTGAGAATTTCCAGCCATTTGGAATTGCAAAGAGCCGACGATAGGGAGCGAGCATCCGCAGCAGTCTACTTGTGATTAGATTCCTGCATGACATCTAGTGCTGAATTACTAGAGATAGCTATCCGGATTGCAAATTCCGCCGGGAAACTTTTGCTTGATCGCCCATCGAATTTCCAATTGCAAGAGAAAAGTGGTGCGCTTGATTTTGCGACGCAAAAGGATCATGAGAGTGAAGCTCTCATTGTAAGTAGCATAAGAACATTGCGACCTGGCGATGGAATTATTGGAGAAGAGGGATCAAATCAAACAAGTACAACAGGCTACACATGGATAATTGATCCAATTGATGGCACGGTGAATTATTTATATGGATTGCCTGGCTGGTGTATCAGTATTGCCGTTCAAGATGAATTTGGCACAATAGTTGGCGTAGTCCACGCGCCCTCAATAAATCAAACTTGGAGTGCGAGACGTGGTGCAGGTGCATTCTGCAATGGAAAAGAAATTCGCTGCAATGAACCTGTTCAACTTAGTCGGGCATTAGTGGGAACAGGTTTTGCATACGATATTTCAGCTAGAACTAGCCAAGGCAAGTTCTTCAATAATCTAATCTCCAAGATTCGAGATGTACGAAGAATGGGCGCATGCGCAGCAGATATTTGTCAGGTAGCGAGTGGTTCACTAGATGCGCATTTCGAAGCAGGCGTGAATCTTTGGGACTTTGCAGCCGCGTCACTAATTGCAACAGAGTCTGGTGCCAAGTTTCTTGCAGTTTCTGGAGTGCCCGATGGCGAGAAGCATTTCGTCTTGGTTGCAGGGCCAAGCCTCTATGAGGAGCTCGGTGGCGAAATAATCGCCCAAGGTGGCCAGATAAGCGCGATTTAGCGCTTCACCTATCCCTATGGCAAGATACGGCGGCTAGCCGATTCCAGACTAGATAAGCCGATAAGGATTGAATCATGAACGTTTTAGACGCAGTTGATGCGGCATCGCTCCGCAAGGACATCCCAAATTTCCGTCCTGGCGATGAACTAAAGGTGCACGTTCGAGTTATCGAAGGAAACAAGAGTCGTGTTCAGATTTTCCAAGGTTTGGTAATCGCCCGACGAGGCTCTGGAATTCGCGAAACTTTTACTGTTCGAAAAATTTCTTATGGCGTTGGCGTCGAGCGCGTTTTTCCAGTTCATGCGCCGGTAATCGAGAAGATTGAATTAGTACGTAAAGGCGAAGTACGTCGCTCCAAGCTTTATTACCTACGTGATCTTCGCGGTAAGGCTGCCAAGATTCGTGAACGTCGTGGCGGAGAAGATTTAGAGACTATCTATGCAGAAGCTCCAGCGGCTGTAGAAAAAGTTGAGAGCGTCGTAGAAGCGCCCGTAGTCGAAACTCCCACTGAAGTAGTTGAGACTCCGGCAGAGACAGAAGCTCAAGAGAAGACTCAAGCTTAAGTAATGTCTTCTCGCAAAGGTTCCACCCTTCGCGAATTACCGATACTGGTTGTATCAGCGCTAATTCTGTCAATCGTTGTTAAGACTTTCTTAATTCAATTCTTCTACATTCCTTCAGGTTCCATGGAGAACACCCTCCTGGTAAATGATCGCGTCGGCGTTAATAAATTAGGTGCGCTCTTTAGCGAGATCAAACGCGGCGAAGTCGTAGTCTTTAGAGACCCCGCTGAATGGTTATCTGAGCCATATGATGACAACACCGGCCTAGCTAAACTAGTAAAAGATTCTCTTGTTTTTGTTGGTGTTCTGCCGGATCCTGCTAAACAATACTTAATTAAAAGAGTAATTGGAGTCGGGGGAGATCGCGTAGTTTGTTGCGCAAAAGATGGCAAACTTGAAGTAAATGGCGTGGCAATTGATGAGCCATATATTTATCCTGGCGACGTTCCATCAGATACTGAGTTCGATGTAACAGTTCCAAAAGGATTTATCTGGGTTATGGGTGACCATCGAGGCGCAAGCTCTGATTCTCGCTTTCATACTGATGATCCAAATAAAGGAATGGTTCCGCTCGATAAAGTAACTGGTCGAGCTGTAGTTGTTATTTGGCCCTTCTCGAACATTGGAATTCTTGAGAAGTCTGCATCTTTAGCAAAAATCCCACTCCAGAAATGATTGAGGAGAACCTCCTCAAAGCCGGAATCTCAAAGATAGCTGGCGTTGATGAGGCCGGTCGGGGCGCATGCGCCGGACCATTGGTGATCGCAGCCGTAATCTTAAAAGATTTAAAGAGTAAGAATCTTGCAAAGGTAACTGATTCAAAAAAGCTTTCTCCAAAATTGCGAGAGACGCTATTCGATACGATTATCGAAAATTCAATCTCCTATTCAATAATCGAGATATCCGCTGCGGAAATTGATGAAATTGGTCTGCAAAGAAGCAATATTGAGGGTATGCGTAGAGCCATAACTGCACTTGATTCAAAACCAGAATATGTACTAATCGATGGCTATCCAATCCCAGGAATAGAGACCCCGAACTTGGCAGTCTGGAAAGGCGATCAAGTAGCACTTTCAATTTCCGCTGCCTCTATCTTGGCAAAGGTTCATCGAGATCGAATCATGACTGAACTAGATGTTAGGTTTCCTGGATACGGCCTTGCTGAGCATAAGGGCTATGCCACGGCCATGCATGAGTCAGCGATGCGAACACTCGGGGTCCTAGAAATCCATAGAAGAAGTTATGCAAATGTCGCTGAGATTTCAAAGTTAAATCCACAGATTTAATAATCTAAACACAATTGCATTAATTTGCATTTACTTTGCCACCTGTGGCAATTACTCCGGCAGCTTCACTTATTGGAGAAACCGGGGAAGCCTATGTAGCAAATGTTTTAAAAAGTCGCGGTTACCGAATTCTGGCGAGAAATTGGCGAATCCGAGAAGGTGAACTCGATATTGTTGCGGAAAATCGAGACGTGGTAGTTTTTGTCGAAGTTAAGTCGAGAACCAGCGCGGCATATGGCGATCCGCTCGAGGGCATAAATCAAGAGAAGTTGCTTAGAATCCAACGGTTAGCACTTGCTTGGCTTGCTACAAATCAAAGACTCGGGTCCTCCTATCAAATTGATGTTGCCGGAGTTTTAATTAGTCGATCTGGTGAAATTTCACTCGACTATCGAGAGCAGATCCTTTGACGTTAGCAAGGACTCAGGCGATAGCGCTAGCAGGATTAGACGGTTCTCTTATTGATATTGAAGTTGATGTTTCAAATGGTTTGCCAACTTATTCTTTATTGGGATTGCCAGATGCGACATTAAATGAAGCTCGAGAACGAATTCGCGCCGCGATACTCAATAGCGGCTACCGCTGGCCAAATCAGAAAGTAACTGTCTCTCTATCGCCAGCTTGGCTGCCAAAGAGTGGCTCTGCATTCGATCTTCCAATTGCAATTGCCATCCTTGTGGCATCTGGCCAATTAGAACATATAAGAATTAATGATTCCCTTTTTGTAGGAGAACTCTCTTTAGAGGGTTCATTGAGATCAATTCGGGGGCTATTGCCAATTTTGATTTCAGCTAAACGAATTGGCATTTCAAAAGTGATTGTGCCGAATGCTTCGATTAATGAAGCAGGAGTAGTTGGCGGACTTGATATCACCGCGTTGCCAAATTTGAAATCTGTGGTCAAGTATTTAAGTGGTGAGTTAGTTTATGAGTCACCTAACTTGCTTGAATTGGAGTTTTCAGAAAGTTCAAAAGATTTATCTGAAGTTGCAGGACACAGTGAGGCCAAGTTTGCATTAGAAGTTCTCGCAGCCGGACGCCACAACCTTTTAATGATTGGTCCTCCTGGTACCGGTAAAACTATGTTGGCAGAACGTATTCCTTCGATTCTCCCGCCACTTAGTAAAGATGAAGCCATAGATGTTGCCGGCATACATTCAATTGCCGGAGCACTTAAGCAAGATCAAATAAGTTGCGCGCCACCATTTATTGCACCACATCATGCAACAACTATTCCAGCGCTCGTAGGCGGTGGCGGTGTTGTAATAAAACCCGGATCATGTTCGCTAGCTCATAACGGCGTTCTTTTCATAGATGAAGCCCCAGAATGCGGCTCCGGAATTTTGGATGCGCTCCGCCAACCAATGGAAGCCGGATATGTAACTATTTCGAGAGCAAATAACAACGCCAAGTTCCCGGCAAAATTTATTTTGGTCCTTGCCGCAAATCCTTGTCCTTGCGGAAAATTCTCTGGTCGAGGAAGAGGCTGTCAATGTTCCTCACTTCAAGTACGACGTTATTTAGGGAAACTATCGGGTCCACTTCTTGACCGAGTGGATATCAGAATCAAAGTAGAAGCGCCTAGTCGTGCAGATCTATCTGGTGGCTCTGGTGAAAGCAGTAGGTCAATACGAGAGCGAGTGATTGCTGCGCGAGAAATTGCCAGTAGCCGTTTTGCAGAATATGGCTTTCAAACAAATTCCCAAATCCCGCCTAATTTATTGAGAGGGAAGTTTCGAGCCACCAGAGATGCGATGGCGCTTCTTAATGATTTATTGGATCGAGATTTTATTAGCGCTAGAAGCTTTCATCGCCTTATTCGCGTTGCATGGAGCATTGCCGATCTCTCTAAAGTGGAGATTCCGGGCAGGCTTGAGGTTGAGCGTGCAATCACACTTCGCTCTGGTCTGGAAAATGAATGAACATTCCCGAACTACAACTCTTTCACGCGCTTGATCCAGGAGACCGGTTCTGGAGTGATGAGATTGCAAAGTCTGGTCCGGAAGAAGTTATAGAGAAGATTCTCCAAGATGCAATTCCTACAAAAAGAAGATCTATAGGAAGAATTCAAGCCAAACTTAAGCGCCCAATTTATGAGTTAGAGAAAGAGATTACAGAATCGGGTGGTCGATTTATTACTCCGAGTGATCCGCAATGGCCCCATGCGCTGACAGATTTACTATCACCGCCAATCGGATTGGTTGTTCGAGGTGATTTACCGAAGTGCAACTCAATTTCAATTGTCGGGACTCGGAATCCGACTACATATGGAGCCAGAATCGCGAGTGATTTCGCCGCAGGTTTCGCCGATAGGAGCATCGAAGTTATAAGTGGTGGCGCATACGGAATCGATACACACGCTCATCGGGGAGCGCTAGCTGCAGAAGGTCGGACCTTTGCAGTCTTGGCATCCGGGATTTCTATTAATTATCCAGCAGGCAATGAAAGGCTTTTTGAAGAAATTGCCGAAAGCGGGGGATTGATTTCTGAAGTCATGCCAACGGAGAAAGCTCGCCCAGAAAGATTTTTAACACGAAATAGAATCATTGCCGCTTTATCAAGATGCACAATTGTTGTAGAGGCTGCATTTAGAAGTGGATCACTTCGAACTGCAAGAGATGCAGCTGAAATGCTTCGCTACGTGTTGGCAGTTCCGGGACCTATTAATTCGCCAACTAGTGATGGTTGTCATCGATTAATCGGCGAGCGTTGTGCCGAGATTGTTACTTCTGTACCTGATGCAATGGAGTTCATATCTAAGTCTGCCTGTACTCTTTGCGGTGATGGAACATAAATCAGCCTTTATCTCAATCGTAGGCAGGCCGAACACTGGAAAATCGACTTTGATTAATGCCTTAGTCGGCGAAAAAGTTGCAATTACTTCTCATCACCCAAATACAACAAGGCATGCCATACGAGGCATACTCACCGAAAAAGATTTTCAATTAGTTTTCGTAGATACTCCGGGCCTACATAAAGCTAAGACACCATTGGGCACTGCGCTAAATCGAGTCGTTGATGAGAATATCTCTGATGTCGATATCGTCATTCAATGCATACCTTCGATGGAGAAAGTGGGAGAAGGGGATTTATATATTTCAAAGCAACTCGCTAATCAATCTGGAATACGCCGAATCTGTGTACTGACGATGATTGATATGGTGAGCAAAGCTGATTTAGCCAAGCAACTTATGGCTATTTCAAATCTAAGTAAGAAAGTAGGTTTTGAATGGGATGAGATCGTCCCAGTCTCTGCATTTACTGATACGCAAATTCAGTTACTGATTGATCTGCTGGTAAAGCACTCCAAGAATGGTCCAGCCTTCTATCCAAAAGAAATTAAGAGTGATCAAGAACTCGAGAAGACAATCTCGGAGTTGATTCGAGAATCCGCGATTTCAGGTCTATTTGAAGAAGTTCCACATTCTATTGCGGTGGTAATCGAAGAGATGGCCGAGCGGGAGGATAAAAAGATCTTTGATATTCATGCCAACATCATCGTTGAAAGAGATAGTCAGAAGGCTATTCTGATTGGCAAAGGTGGAGTCAATTTGAAGAAGGTTGGCATGAATGCCAGAGCTGAAATTGAAAAAAAGATTGGCATGAAGGTTTTTCTTAAATTACATGTGAAGGTACTCTCAAATTGGCAGAAAGATCCAAAATCACTGCAAAAACTTGGTTTATTGGAATAATTTACTTCAAGGAGCGATTACAGCTGGCGATGGTTTTCGGCTCGCAAAATACGATCCAATTAATACCAGAGGCAACCCAATCGCAATTGCCAGAGTAATTGGCTCGCCTAAGAGAATTATTCCCAGCACAACCGCTACAGCCGTATTTGGGTAGACAACTAGTGACGCACGCGCTGGTCCAATTTCATCGAGAACGATAAAGAAAACCCAGAAAGCGATTCCGCTACAAAGTATGCCAAGACCAAGAGTTGCCAATACTGCATTTAGAGAAGGACTTTGATCTGGCAAATCAGTAAGAGCAAATGGTGCGAATAAGATCGAAGATGCAAACATTGCAATACCGTTGATAGTTAACCCAGAAACCCCAACCACTTTTCTAGTCACCATATTTACCGCCCAGGCATAAGAAGCGGCAGCGATCAATACTTGAAGAAGCGCAAGAGTATTTCCAAAATCAGAGAAGCTTTCGATGCCGACAATTAGAACAATTCCAATTAATCCAATAACAATTCCAAAAATTCGAACACGATGTGCCGCTGTCGAGTCTCCAGTGTGATGCGCAAAGAGCGTTGCCCAGATAGGGACCGTTGCGACGAGTAACGCGACAACGCCAGAAGATAGATCTCGCTGCGCGCTAGTGATTAATGTCCAAGGAACAATCATTTCCAGAAAGGCATAAAAGAGAATGTATTTCAAATAAGGCTTGATTGGAGATTTTGAATTCTCTCGCAAAGCTAACGGAATCAATAATGCAGCACCAATAGCAAGACGTGAGAAAACAATTAGTGGAATAGATAGTTCATCCACTGCCACTTTCATAAATAGGTAAGGAACCCCCCAAATGACGCCTATCAACGAGAAAAGTAGCCAGCCTCTTCTAGACATTTAAACTCCGATACAGATTTAGGGTTTCTGCTACAACCTTATCCCAGCTAAATTCTTCAATTGCACGTTTTCGACCGGCGATACCAAATTCCTTAGCGAGAGTTTTATCACTCATTACTTTAATAATTGCCTCGGATAGTTCCGCCTCAAATTGCTTTGGGTCTTCATTGAGTTCAACAAGTAATCCAGTTTCGTTCTCCTTCACAACCTCTGGGATCCCACCAATTTTGCTTGCTACTACCGCGGTTTCACATGCCATCGCCTCCAAATTAACAATTCCGAGTGGTTCGTAAATTGATGGACAGACAAATACATTCGCTGACGTTAAGAGAGTAATCAACTTTGATTTTGAGAGAGTTTCTTTAATCCAAATAACATTTTTACGCTTTGAGATCAGATCATTGATTAACAATTCTACTTCAGTTGCAATACCAGGTTCATCCGGGCTACTAGCTGCAATGACCAATCCGTACTCTTCCGGAACACTTTGCCATGCGCGTAGTAAATGAGGTAGACCTTTCTGTCGGGTAATTCTTCCTACGAATAATGCATATTCACCGACGATGCCTAGCTCGTTAAGCACATGATCATCCAATTTAGGAGAGAATTCGGTGGTATCAATTCCATTTCGAATAGTAACTACTCGCTTTGGGTCAACATTTGAATAGTTTCTAATGACATCTTTTCTCATATCATCGCTTACAGAGATAATGGCAGCCGCGTTTTCAATTGATTTCTTCTCAATCCAACTCGAGATTTCATGGCCACTTCCAAGTTGCTCAGCCTTCCAGGGGCGTAGCGGTTCAAGGGAGTGCGCCGTCATCACATGAGGCTTTCCGCTGATCTGACTCAATAAATAACCTGCAAAATTTGTGTACCAGGTATGCGAATGGATCAGATCAAAATTCTTAACCTTTGTTGCCATATCGAGATTTACAAGTAGCGCCTGTTCGGCGGAGTTCAATTCCTTAAAATGCTTACTGAGATCGAAATTGGTTGCATCATTTCTTGGAAGGCCAAAGCAATTCACAGTGAGATCACATTGATCATTTCGCTTCAAGGCAGCCACGAGATTTGTTATATGTACGCCCGCCCCGCCATATATTTCTGGCGGCCACTCTTTAGTAAGCATCGCAACTGAAAGTCGAGAGTGACTATTCAACGCCATTTGCTAAGAGTATCGTTAGGCCATGGCGCGCATTGAACTTCCGTTAGGAATTGTCTTGGCCGGCGGAGAAGGAAAGCGTTTAATGCCATTGACCGCCGATAGAGCCAAACCAGCAGTCCCATTTGGCGGGGCTTATAGATTAATTGATTTCGTGCTCTCCAATCTTGTAAACGCTGGATTTTTACGGATTGCCGTACTTACTCAATATAAATCACATTCATTAGATCGACATATAACAACGACTTGGCGAATGTCTAACCTTCTTGGAAACTACATAACTCCAGTGCCTGCTCAGCAAAGGTTAGGCCCGCGCTGGTATACCGGAAGCGCTGACGCAATTTTGCAGAATTTCAATTTGATTCATGATGAAAATCCAAAACATGTTTTAGTTTTTGGCGCCGATCACGTCTACCGAATGAATCCAGATTTGATGTACCAACAACATTTGCAAACTGGAGCCGGCGTTACGGTGGCTGCAATACGTATGAAGAAGAGCGAAGCTAGCAACTTTGGCGTTATTGAACTTGCTGAAGATGGAATAACAATTAAAGCTTTCCATGAAAAACCTCTCGACCCGCCTGGAATGCCTGGAAATCCAGATTGGTCATTGGTCTCTATGGGAAATTACATCTTCCGTAGAGACGCGATGGAAGAAGCTCTACAACGTGACGCTGCCGATTTAGATAGTAGACACGATATCGGCGGAAACATTATTCCTGCGATGACAAAAGATGGTTCAGCCAAAGTTTATGACTTCGCAAACAACATTGTTCCGGGAGAAACAGAACG
>JACCDU011385611.1_pt1 | contig 24384 bp, 40 predicted proteins | sample 7446081 | NCBI WGS metagenome assembly JACCDU01 (sample SAMN15323447, study PRJNA562643) | freshwater metagenome | isolation source: river surface water | place: USA:Blue River Watershed | collected 2017-08-17
GCGCTCGCACCACTCAAGGTCATCGCCGGGTTCTCGATCAGCGTCACCAATGTCTGCAAGCCCGGCCTCGGCCAGTTCCAGCGCCTCCAGCAGTTGCGCGTTCACGCTGTGCAGGCGGCGCAGTTCGTCGGCGGCGTCTTCGACAAACCAGCGGGCAACGTGAACCACGTTGTCCTCGGCGTCGATTTGTTGGGCGGCCCGCTCCAGCGCATCAGCCAGCCGCAGGGCTTCGGGTTGCTCAGTCATTCCCCACCCCCGATTCCGTGGGCACGCTCAATGGCGCGGGTGAAGCGAATAACGTGTGATTCGTCGATGTTCCCGTCATCCAGTGCGAAGTAAAAAACATCATCAATACAGGCGACAATCTCCTCATCCGTCAGCGGCTGGCGCTGGGGCGGGGCGGCGTAGAGGGGGACATTGAATTCCTTCGTGGTGGGGCCGTGATCCTCGGGCGCAATGCAGTCTATGATCTGACCGCGCTTGCTGCGGTAGCCCCACGCCACAGGCTCCCGCCGCTCGGCCATGTAGCAAGGCCCATCAGTCCGATGTACGACACCGGGCGCTTCAGGCTCACCGCAGCAGCACTGCCGCTCTGCCTGCTCAATGGCGCTGCGAAGACATTTAACGATGTCCTCTTGACCCACTACGCCGCCCATTTCAATCAAGTCAACGACAGCTTTGATTGCTTCAATGGTCATTGCGTTTCTCCTGTAATCCCATGCGCGCGCTCGATGATGCGGGCGAATTGCAGCACGTCGCTAGGCGACTCGACCCACATCTCCCACAGCGTCTCATTCGTCAGCGGCTGGCTCTGAGGCGGGGCGGTGTCTCCACGCTTCCGATAGAAGCCATCCCCCACATGAACCCAGTCCGACGCACTTGGCCCAACAACCGGCTCCTGCCGCTCGGCCTGCTCAACCGCGTGGCGCAAGAGAGTGCTGGCTTGCCAGGGGCGGTTCTCCTCCAGCGCCTCGAGCGCCTGCTTCATCGCTTCGAGGCTCATGCTTAATCCTTTCCCAACGGGCTTACGTGATCCTGTGGGTACAGCCGATCAACGTCATCTTGATAGTTATGGATTGCTTGATACGCTGATTGCCACCAAGTTGTTGCCGCCTCGGTGTCGTGAGTTGCAAGAAGAATATTCTCCAACTCCAGCGCAAGACGTTTAGCATGGGCCGCGATCTGCTCTTCTTTTTCGAGTGCCACAAGCCGACTTCGCGGGATAACGGCTGCAGATTCTGCGTGTCTCGGAATAGGAAACCAGTTACTCATTTGTTTTTCCTTTCATGCGGCCCTTCTTGATCTCTATCGGTATCCGTGCTGCCGCAAGCTGGGCACTCCAGTGATTCAGCACCAAGCGGCCAGACAGCAACCCATTCGTGATGGCAGTTCAGGCACCATGACGTTCCGTCACACCACGGGCCAATCTCATCCGGGTCAGGCATCGTTACCTCCGCGATGTAGATTGGGCGCGATGCTTCCTGCTCTGGCTGTGGAAACGCCCTTGCTCCTTCTGAACCACAAGCAGGACACTCAAAATACTGCCAACCTTTTAGGGACAGTTGCTCTGCGTGTTCTAGCCTCTCAGCCTCTGCGATGGCGAGGCGCAGGGCGGCGCAGATGTTGCGGTACGGGTGATGCTCCGGGCTGTCAAATTGCTCCAGCGCCTCCAGCGCCTGCTTCATTGCGTCGATGCTCATAGCAGCGCCTCCGGCATATCGCGTGGGTACTTGGGAAACGGCCACTGCGTGTCTTTGAGCCGCGCGCGCAGCTCTTGCAGCTCCTCTTCCTGCTTTTGGAGCTTGGCGTAGGCTTCCTTGGCAAACTTCACCAAGTTCTCGTGCTCCCACGACTCAAAGTACGGGCCGCTCATTTCACTCTCCTAACTGAACGCTCCCACTCGGCCACCTTCTCCGGCGGCGGCGGCGCCCGATGCTCACTAGGCGGGGCCCACCCAAATTTGCGCCAAGTTGCTTGCACGTCAGCGCCCCTTTGGTAACTAAATTTAATGTCGGTCACAGGAGTAGAGGGCAGTGTTTTTTTCATAGTCGTTTAGCTTCCTTTAGTAGTTCGATACGTTCTCGGCTGGCGCGCAGCGTCGTGTAACGCTGGTGCAGCCGCTCCAAAACCGTCAGCCGACGGTGCGTTATGCGCTCATCCTCCAGCAGGCGCAGCACCTGCTCTTCAGACAAGTCCGCAAGAACCTCGTTAAGTTTTCTCCAAGACAGCGCCAATTTTCTTCTCCATATCATCAATCAGTCGTTCCAACGCAGCACGGCGCTTGGCTATCGAGTTAGCCCGCCTCACCACGATCTTCATCTCCGCCTGCGCAGCCTTCATCTTGGCGCGCCACAAATCCACACGTTTCACTTGAGTTCCTCCATAGCGATGTCCGACAACGCGCGCTTGTCGTGCAGCGCCGCCCAAATCTTTTCGTCTATCGTTTTGTTGGTGAGCATGACGTAGCACCAGACATCGTGGCGCTGTCCTGATCGGTGTAGACGTCCGACGGTCTGCTCGTACAGTTCCAGCGACCAAGGCAAGGACAGGAAAACGATTTTCGATCCTCCAAACTGCAAGTTAAGCCCGTGCCCGGCTGATTTCGGATGCACCAGTAGCAGCTCGATTTGCCCTGCGTTCCACCGTTCCACGGCACGCTCATCATCGAGCGTTTGAGCCTGCGGATAACGGCGGCGAAGCTCCGCAAGCTCTTCTTGATACGTGTACGCAATGAGAGTGTTGGCATGTTGGTTCTCCTGAAGCAACTCATCCAAACGATCGAACTTGTGGCCGCTGAACCACACCGCGTTTTGTGTCACAATGAACTTACCGGGCGTGATGGAGGGGCTACTGTTTGTCTCGTAAACGAAGCCCGACGCCATTTGTTGTAGTTTTCCGGTTACGACCCCTGCATTAACGGCGATCGCCTTAGCGTCGGGGAACTCTACAACGAAGTTTTTCTTCATCTCGTTGTATTTATCCAACGCCATGTCGCAGCGCACCTCAACCGTGTGCAGCGGAGGCAGCTTGTCCTTGTACTCGCCCGGCTCCAGCACGAAGGTGGCGGGCTTGATCTTCTCCATGACGCGCGCCAGCGAGCCCGGGCGCGGGGCCCAGTCGCCAAACTCCTTGTTCATCAGCACGAAGTACGTCTGCATGAACGCGCCTTTGGAGCGGCCTAGGAGCGTCTGATCGACGATCTTGCACTGGCCAAACACGTCCTCTAGGCCGTTGCTGGTGAACGAACCTGTGAGGCCCCAGCGGATGCGGCAGTCGAGCACCTTGGAGAGGGCCTTAAACCTAGCGCCAGAAGGGTTTTTCAGGCGCGTGAGTTCGTCAAAGACCACGCCGTCGAACGTCGGGTTCAGGCTGGCCAGCCACTGGATGTTGTCGTAGTTGATCACGACGACCTGGGCGTTCAGGGCCGCCTTGCGCTGCGCGGGCGTACCCACGGCGACGGCAAGCTGTAGGCCGGGGGCCCACTTCGGAGCCTCGACGGGCCACACGTCGGTGCAGACGCGCTTAGGGGCGAGCACCAGCCAGCGCTTGACGTGCCCGTCATCCAGCATCGCCTTCATGGCTGTGAGCGTGATCGCCGTCTTGCCTGCGCCCACCGGAGCGAGGATCATCGCCCTGTCGTGCTCGTACAGGAAGTCGGCGGCCTGCTCTTGATAGGGTCTAAGCGGCATCAGAGAGACTGTCTAGCGAGAATTGCCCTGCCGATCAGTTCAGGGATTTGAGGGACGACTGCGTTTCCGAGTTGCTTAAGTCGGTCCATCCCTCCGGGAAGCCCATCTGCCATTCGTACATCTTCGGGCTGACCATCCCACCGGGGCCACCCGCCATCTCGGACAACCGGCGACAGCCTGGGTGCTTCATCATGGAGGGGGCCAACTGGTTGCCCATCGTTGTTGGGGTAGGCAACAATCCAGAGTCTTTCACGGAGATGCGGTGCGCCAATGTTGGCTGCGGAAATACAATTCCATTCCGCATCGTAGCCGATCTGAGCGAGGCTCCTGAGAACTTCGTCCAGTCCTCGAGACCGAAGCAGTGCGACATTCTCAATGAGGACCCACTGGGGGCGAAGTTCTGAGATGAGTCTGTGAAACTGGAACCAGAGGCCGCTTCTTGCTCCAGCAAGTCCTGCCCCTCGTCCTGCAAGGGAGATGTCTTGGCAGGGGAAGCCCCCGCAAATAACGTCAATTGGTCCATCAATGTCTTTTGCTGAAAGTGAGGATACATCCTCGTAAATAGGAACGTGGGGCCAGTGCTTGCGGAGGACCTGTTGAGCGGCCTTGTCAATCTCGCAGAATGCTACTGTTTCAAACCCACCCGTCCGCTCTAGGCCAAGGCTAAAACCACCTATGCCTGAGAACAGGTCTAAGACTCTCATATATCTCCGTGTTACTTAGATGTTTCGTCTAGCGGCCAGAGGTGTAGACCTTCATGGCGAGGTCTTGGAGTCGGAAGCGGTCTGAACTGGATTGCCTCCCTGTGGCCCAGCGATCCAGCAGAGACCTTTCTTCGTCCGTTACGCCGGGGATGTCTTTGGCAACCCGCAGGGCGTTACCGTAATATCCGTCGCCCATTGCAGTCCGTTCCAGTTCCCATCCGATGCGCTTTTCGTTGTACCAGTTCTGCCGGTTTCGATCCGTGTAGTACTCTGTGATGGTCTCTGATTTCATACGTTGTTACCTAGATGTTGTTTCGTCTAGCGGTCGCCCAGTGCTTGTTCAGCAAGGGTGATTTCTTCGTCCCACGCACCCTCAAGCCCGTATGTGCGCCTATGTTTTTTGGCAAACGCTTGTAGTGCCTGCTTCAACCGCTCGTTCTCTGCATGAAGTCGGCGCAGTTCGGCGGCGGCTTCTTTGTGGCATGACCGCGTGTGGTATGCGTCCATTTCATCAGCCAGCCGCAGGGCTTCGGGTTGATAGACACTTGCGGGGTCAACCCGCTCACCGTTTTTCGACCACGATGTGCCGTGAACGATGAGGTCTGTAAGTTGCTGTTCGGTCATGAGGTTACCTAGATGATCTATCTGTTGATGATCTCAACTTCCGCCTGCGTCTCAATCCACACCCGCGCCCCGCAGGACAGCGGTTTGTCCGGGCTGTAGACAATCCGCGACGGGCCGTGGATTTCTACCTCGTGGGCGTACACGTTGGCTTTGTAGGTCTTGACGGTCAGCACGGGGTCTTGCGCGCCGGTTTTGGCGTTGGCGCGGATGACGTGTTGGTTTACGTGGATGATCGTCTTCATAGTTCTCTCGCCCACCCATCCACTTGTTCTTTCGTCCACAGGCAAGCGTACTTCTGTTTCAGACGCGCCATGTCAGAGCAGAAGATCTTCTGCAACTCCGACAGCCGCCCGCCTTTGGTCTTGAGTTCGACGAACCACGTCGTACCATCGGGCATGCAGGCGATCCGGTCAGCCACGCCGCGCTGGTTGGGCGATGTGAACTTGTACGTCTTGCCGCCCATGCGCTGGACTGTCCAGTCGAAGTGCTTTTCGATCTCGGCTTCTTTCATGACCGCTACTCTAACACGATAAAAAACTTTTGCACAAGAATTTTTTTCGTGCTACAGTAGCCCTCATGCAACATTCAAAGATCGTCGGCGGCTCTACCGCCAAGCGCGTAATCAACTGCCCCGGCAGCGTAGCGCTCGTCGCCCAGATGCCCGAGCGGCCCAGCAGCAAATACGCCGACGAGGGCACGCTCCTGCACAACGTCATCGCGCAGATTCTCGACAGCGACACCGCCGTGCCCGAGGACTTCCTGGGTGAGCGCGTCGGCGAACAAGAACTCACGCCAGACCTCATCGACGAAAAGCTGCTGCCCGCCCTCGCAGCGCTCGATGAAGTTGATCCCGATGACCGCATGCAGTACATGGTCGAGACGATGGTCGAGTTCGGAGACATCCTGCCGGGCGTCTTCGGCTCCACCGACCTCTTAGCTCGCATCGACGACCGCGCGATTGTGCTGGATTGGAAGTTCGGCGATGGCGTGATGGTCGAGGCCGAAGAGAACCCCCAGCTCATGTTCTACGCCGCAGCGGCGATGCGCACTGAGAAGGCGCAGTGGGTGTTCGAGGGCGCTACCGAAATCGAGTGCATCATCGTGCAGCCCCCGCACATCCGTCGCTGGGTCACCACGCCCGAGCGCATCAAGCGTTTCGAGCGTGAACTGGTCGCTGCGGTCAAGACCGCCCAAAAGCCGGACGCCCCCTTGAAGACGGGCGATCACTGCCGCTGGTGCGCCGCCAAGCCGATCTGCCCGCAGATGACGGGCGCGGTGCAGCGCATCACAGCCAAGAAGATCCAAGACCTGAGCGTCGTGGAGATCAACGATTACTTACAGAAAGCTGACATCATCGAGGCGTGGATCAGTGATCTGCGCGCCCTGGCCTTTCAAATGCTGGAGGCCGGTGTTAAGCTGCCCGATCACAAGCTTGTGGCCAAGCGCGCCACACGCCAGTGGACTGAAGGGGCCAAGGAGGCGCTGCTTGCCTTGGGCCTGACCGAATCTGAGCTGATGGAGTCGAAGATGATTTCCCCGGCGCAGGCTGAGAAGATTCTCAAAAAGAAGAAGCTCGCCCTGCCCGATGAAGCTGTCGTCGCCATCAGCTCGGGTAGCACCCTCGCGCCCCGGAGCGATCCGAGGCCGGAGGTGCTTCAACTTGGCGCTCACCTCAAGAGTGCCTTTCTTAAACTAGGAGTACAGTAATGTCAAATCTCGTAGCGTTCGCTCAAGCGGGTCTGCCCGCAGTTTCCACCCTGTCTACCGCCCTGCGTCAGATTCACACTGACGTGCCCGGTGCTGGCTCGGCCATCCTCAAGATGGACAAGACTGGCCACTGGGTGTACGGCGCGGATCAAACCGAAGTTGAAGAGGGCTCCACCTGGGCCATCAACCCCTTCTCTTTTGTCCACGGCTTCATTGCCTGGGGCGACGGCGAAGTGCTCGGCGAGAAGATGGTCAGTGTGAGCCAGCCCCTGCCTGAGCTTGATGCACCCCCGCCCAACGCCAAGAAGGGCTGGGAGACGCAAGTGGGCCTCTCGCTGAAATGCCTGACTGGCGCTGACAAGGGCACCGAAGCGCGCTTTACGACCACCTCGGTGGGCGGCAAGCGTTCGGTGCAGACGTTGGCGGTGGCGCTGGCTGATCAGGTCGAGAAGGATCAAGCGAAGCCCGTGGCTGTCGTGCGCCTGAAAAAGGAGCACTACCAGCACAAGTCCTACGGCCGCATCTACACCCCGGTCTTTGAGATCGTGGAGTGGATCAGCATGGAGGGCGAGCCTGCCACTGAAGAGCAGGAGGAAGCCGCTCCGGCTCGTCGTCGTCGCGCTGTGTAAGTTGCGATGATCCTCTGGGTTGATTTTGAAACCCGTAGCGCCTGCGACCTCACGGTCGCGGGCGTTTACAACTACGCGCAGGACGCGAGCACCGATGTGCTGTGCATGTCCTACGCCTTCGACGACGAGAACGTGCAGACCTGGGTTCCCGCCCAACCGTTCCCCGAGCGTGTCAAGAACCACGGCGGCCAGATCCGCGCGCACAACGCCACGTTCGAGCGCCTGATCTTCTGGTACGTCTTGCAGATCAATTTCAAGCTGGAGCAGTTCTACTGCACCGCCACGCAAGCCCGCGCCAACTGCGCGCCGGGCAGCTTAGAAGACGTGGGGCGCTTCGCTGGCGCGTCCATGAAGAAAGACCACCGAGGCGCGCATCTCGTGCGCCAGTGCTGCATCCCGCCCTACAACACCGAACTCATCCCCGAGCTGATCGAGTACTGCGAGCAAGACGTGCGCGCTATGCGTGCGACCAGCAAGGGCATGCGCGACCTCTCGCCCGAAGAGCTGGCCGACTACCACGTCAACGAGCGCATCAACGACCGGGGCGTGTTGGTTGATGTCGAGCTGTGCAAGGCCGCGATCAAGTACGCGCAGGACGAACTCGTGGAGATCGAGAACATCGTTGCCGAAGTGACGAAGGACGAGATCACCAGCGTGCGCAGCCCCAAGATGCGCGAGTGGGTGCTAGAGCGCGTAGGCGAGCGTGCAAAGGCGCTCATGACTGTGTATAAAGACGGCGAGAAGAAGTTCAGCATCGACAAGACGGTGCGGGCTAACTTACTTGCCATGGAGGATCCCGATGAAGTACCGCCCGACGTCGCTGAAGTTATCCAATGCGCGGACGACCTCTGGGCGTCTTCGGTTGCGAAATTCAGCCGCCTCTCACAGCTTGCTGATGCGGAGGATGATCGAGTTCGCGGGGCCTTCGTCTTTGCCGGAGGAAGCGCCACCGGCCGAGCTAGCTCCTATGGAGCCCAAGTTCACAATTTCACTCGCAAATGCGCCAAGGAACCCGAAACTGTTAGAGCTGCAATGGTCCGAGGCCATGCAATTGTTCCACGATTTGGGAAGCGCGTTACAGATGTCCTACGGGGAATGCTCCGGCCCGCACTGATACCGGCCAAGGGTAAGCGCCTCGTTGTTGCTGACTGGTCTGCTGTTGAGGCGCGCGTCACGCCGTGGGCCAGCATGGAGCCCCAGGCTGAAGAGGTGCTGGACGTGTTCCGCGCAGGGCGCGACATCTACATCCGCGAGGCGGCGGGCATCTACCGCGTCCCCGAGTCGCAGATCGGCCCCGAGTCCGACGAGCGCCAGATCGGCAAGGTCGCCATTCTTTCGTTGGGCTTTGCGGGCGGCGTGGGTGCCTTCGCCTCAATGGGCCGCAACTACGGCATTCACCTGCCCGAATCGACCGCCCGCCGGATCGTAGACGCATGGCGCAGGGCAAACCCTTGGGCCGTGGCCTACTGGCAAAAGCTCGAAGAGGCATACACCCGGGCGATGCGCAACAAAGGCCACGAATTTCGTGCTGGGCGCGTGACCTATCTGTTCGATGGACAGCATCTTTGGTATGCATTGCCGTCAGGCCGCATACTTTGCTATCCATTTGCCCGGCTAGAGCCCGAGGGCGTGACCTACGCCAAAGCGTCGTGGAAGCCCGCAGCCGATGCAAAAGAGTGGCCTCGGGCGCGGTTGTGGAAGGGTTTGGCGTGTGAAAATATCACCCAGGCCATTGCGAATGACCTGCTTCGGCACGCGCTGCGCCAACTCGACGACGTGGTGCTCCACGTTCACGACGAGATCGTCCTCGAAACGAACGACCCGCAAGCCGCAGAGAACCTCAAACGAGTGATGTGTACAGCGCCCGCGTGGGCCAAGGGCCTGCCGCTGAATGCAAGTGTTAAAACAATGACTAGGTATGGGAAGTAAATGAACTTCATCGACTTCATCGCAGGGCTGGCCCCCGAGGGGGAAACCGCCCTTTTCGTGCAGCAGAAACTGATCGGCGGAAACTACGCCGATGGCAAACCCAAGGCCACGTGGCCCGCCTACCTCAAGCCCAAAGGCAAGGGCGCGTGGTTCGGCAACACGGGCAGCTTCATCATTGACCGCTTCAAAGACGGCGTGCCCAGCGCCAGCAAAGCCAACTGCGAGTTCGTGCTCGTGATGATGCTGGACGACATTGGAACCAAAGCCAAGGAGCCGCCGCTTGCCCCGACGTGGAAGATCGAAACCTCGCCGGGTAACTTCCAGTGGGGCTACGCCTTCTCCGAGCAACCCACTAAAGCGCAGTTCGTCGCCGCCATGAGCGCCATTGCCGAGGCGGGCTACACCGACCCGGGCGCAAGCAACGCCGTGCGCAACTTCCGTTTACCGGGCTCCGTTAACCATAAGCCGGGCATGAACGGCTTTGAGGCGGTGCTCACGCACTTTGACCCGGCCATCGAGTACACGCTCGACGAGATCTGCGCGGCCCTGGGCGTGACGCCGCACCCTGAGCAGGCCGACGTGCTGCGCCCGATCCGCATGGACGACACGGGCCAAGACGACGTCCTCGCGTGGCTGTCGCAGCAGGGCCTCATCCTCTCGCGCCCGAACCATGAGGGCTGGGCGGGCGTCGTGTGCCCCAACAGCGCAAACCATACCGATGGCAACGTCGAAGCGCGCTACATGCCGCTTAACCGCGCTTTCTGCTGCTACCACGGCCACTGCACGCACCTGGACTCGAACGTGTTCCTGCAATGGGTCGCCGACAATGGCGGCCCCAAGCACACACCCGGGCTGCGCGAGGACGTGCTGGCCACGGCCATGGATGCGGCCCTCTCCAAACTCACGCCAACGAGTGCCTACCCAAACGAGGCGGCTATCGTCGCGGCCGAAACTGAGCGCAAGGAGGCCGCGCGCCTAGAGAAAGACGAGTGGTGGGATCGCTTCGCCTACATTCAAGAGGACGACGCCTACTTCGACATGCAAGACCGCCGTGAGCTGTCACGCTCGACGTTTAACGCCCTGTTCCGGCACATCGGCTGCAAGTCCATCCACAACAACCGCAAGATCGAGCCCGCTGTTTCGTTCGACGAGAACCGCCAAGCCAAGGGCGCGAAGGCCCTCGTTGGCATCACCTACGCCGCCGGGCAGCCCGAGATCGTCCTGCGCGAAGGCCACGAGTACGGCAACCGCTGGCGGGATGCGCGTCCGGCATGCGCATACGGGGACGTGACGCCTTGGCTGCGCCATGTCGAGCGCCTTATACCGATTGAGTTTGAAAGGGAGCATCTTTTAAATGCTTTGGCGCATAAGGTGCAATTCCCCGGCCATAAGATTAACCATGCCATCCTCATGGGCGGGAACCCGGGCTGCGGAAAAGACACACTATTTGCACCATTTTTCTGGGCAATTGGCGGGCCCTCGAAGACCAATTGCTCGCTCGTGAAGAACGAGGACATCACCAGCCAGTGGGGCTATTCCCTGGAGTGCGAGGTGATGGAAATCGCCGAGCTTCGGCAAACGGAGGCCAAGGATCGCCGCGCGCTGGAGAACCAACTCAAGCCCATCATCGCCGCGCCGCCGGAGCTTTTGCCCGTGAACCGCAAGGGCCTGCACCCGTACATGGCGCTGAACCGCGTGTTCGTCGTCGCCTTCTCCAACGAGCGCGCCGCGATCACCATCCCGTCCGAGGATCGCCGCTGGTTCTGCCTGTGGGCGGATCTACCGCGCCTGCCTGAGGAGGAGGCCGTGGCCCTGTGGAACTGGTACCAAAACCAAAACGGATTCCAAGCCGTGGCGCACTACCTGCACACCCGTGACGTATCCGCCTGGAACCCGACCGCGCCGCCGCCCATGACCGAAGCCAAGGCCATCATGGTCGAGCACGGCATGAGCACGGCCGAATCGATGCTCGTCGATATGATGCAGCGGCGCGTAGCGGATTTTGCCCCTGGCGTGATTGGGGCCCCTTTCCATCCGCTTTGTGACCGCCTACAGGCTCACATGCCCGCTGGCGTGAAGGTGCCCCAAGCGGCCCTATTCCATGCCTTGAAGGAGGCGGGCTGGGTTGACCGGGGCCGGGTGAAGTCCCGGGAATTCGACGTCAAGAAGCAGGTCTTCTGCGCGCCGGATATGAATCACCTGTCCAATTCGGATATTCGCAGGCTGGTGGCGTGAAACCTTACGGGATTTACCTATCCGAAACCGACGCTGAGATCCTGCGCATTGCGAGCAACGGGGGAAGCGTTGCAGCGGGTATGCGCGAACTGGTGGTCATTTACCGGGACTTGTGGGCGTTGGGCTACCGGCCCACGGTCCCGGTGAAGTTCTTCGTGCGCCAGTATCACAAGCGCAAAAAGAAGGCCCCGGTTAAGGGGCCTAATGAAGGATCTAGCGATGGCGCCCCAGTATAACCCGAAGCAGGGCCGCGAGGATAGCGTAGGTCATTTAAGCGCTGCCTCCACAATCTCCTGTATATCCATGCATTGGGATACTGCGTACTCTTTCGGGCCTACTTGAGCTTGCATAGCATGCAGGCGAATCCGGTGTAAAGCCTCCCACGTCTTATCCGGCGCGTCTAAGCGCTTGCGCAGCGCGTGAATTACAGGCTCTAATCGTCGGGTTCGATCCGCATACCCTTTAGCTTCTAACTCAAGCGCCGTGAGGGCATCTAGTACAAGCTTTCGGTCGGGGTTCATTTCGAGCGCGTAAGTCATTTTTTACGGGCCTCCAGCATGGCGTCAGCCATTTGGTAGGCATGCTCGGCCGCGACCTCGTAATGCTCCGGGGACTCGTCGCTAGGCCAGTTCGCATCCTGCGAGGCAAAACCCGCGCATAGGCCCTGCAACGCCTTGCCGGCGAAGTAGTCGCGCAGCGTGATGTCTCGTGCCATCGGGTTGCGCACCATGTTGCGCAGCTCGGCGTCACGCCGGGCTTGTTCCAGTGTCGTCATAGATTACAAGCCCTCATGACTGCTGCCTCCAGGCGCATCAGCTGCGCGTTGTCTAGCATCTCGTACACCTCGAGCCCGCCGACCTTAGCTGACAGGATCACGCAGTAGGGCTCCACGCCCGGGTTGAGCGGCCCAGGCAACTCGCCCTCGTCAAGCTCGAAATCCACGTCGATATCAAAACCCCAGGGTCGGACGATCATTCCACGGCCCTCCTAACTGCCTGCAAGGCGTCACGCACCATAGCGTCATCCGGCTCATCCATAACCCCGATCAGGCGGTGGATGGCTTCCTCCAGGGCCTGGAGCTTGGCGTAAGCCTCGGCGGTCTTGTAATCGCCCGCCATGTAGGCGGCGCGTTCTTGTTCGGTGTAGGTGTTCATGCTGTCTGCTCCTTCAAAACGTCACTTTGGCGTAGAAATCAACGTACGGCAGGCCGAAGTACTTGGCCGCTTCGTAAGCCTGCCAGTCGTCCCAGGCGTCGGCGTACCACTTGCCGATCAGGCGGTCAGTCTCGCAGCTGTAGAGGTTGCAGGTGTTCATGGTTTCATGCTCCAGAAGTACAGGACGAAGGGAAGGGCGAGGATGGCCGCGACGATGAGGGCTTGGAGGGTGTCTTTCATGCGGGCACCTTCACGCGCCAGGGCGAGCCCAGGACAGCATCCACGCCCGCGCGCTTCAAGCGCCGCACGACGGCAGCGGCCTTGCGGTAGGGCAGGATGCGGCACTTGCGGCTCAGGTTGCGGCTCACGCCCGAGCCGGGCGGGAAATAGCGGACTTCCCAGAGGTTGACGGTTTTCATGGCTTAGGTCTCCAGGTGAGGCCCCGAAGGGCCGGGTTGATCAGTCGATGGACACTTCGTAAGCAGACACCGAGCGGCGCACGTAGCACAGCTCGTCGCCCTGGTAGACCGCCACGCGTGCCTTCCAGGGGTCGATGCTCCAGGCGGCCTGGAGGGCCTTGTAGGCTGCTTGGACGGCGTCGTGGTCGGTGGCGCCGTCGCCGATGAATCGGCCCGCCGGGTGAGTGAGGACTGCGGTGTATTCCATGGTGCGGTTCTCCTGAGGTTGTGGACATTTTGTCGGTTGCGATGGTCCACATTGTAAAGGCATTCCTTGCAGTTGTGTCAATACCTGAGCGAGCTGTGGGGTTTTGTGGACAGTGGGTGGACCACGTGTGGACAGCGGGCGTGTCCACGCCGGAGCCAGTACTGGCGCGGGTTTGCGGGCGTGTGGACCATGTGGACCATGATTCTTTAACTTTTATAAGAAGAATATAAATATATAGAGAATGGCGCGCCGCCACGCCCGCAACGCCGACATTTTGGCGGCAATTGGAAATGCATGGTCCACAAGTCCACATGGTCCACACACGGGTTTACCCTATGCCTCTAGATCGCGTCAGATGGCTCTGTAAGCGATTTTCTTGCGAGTGGCTACCCTGGCCTTGACCGCCTCGCGATCGCGTCACCTGGACGTTTTCGAACACTAATGTCTTACACATAAAGGACGGCGGCTTTATGACGTGCAGGCATATGGGCAGACTACGTATGTCGGTACGTAGTTACGTATGTCGGTACGTAGCGTACGGTGATGCCTTGCGGGTGGGTGCTAGAAGGTCCGCCCGCCCCTCACCCGTTTACTCTGTCCCCAATTTCCGACGGCCCCGACGCAGCGCCATCCGCCCGACGCTATCGAGCCCGCCAGTCCCATAGCATTTTTGCTATTAGACATAACGCCCGTTGTCTTCACTTCGCAGCCCCAGGCCCACCACGCCGAGGACAGATAGCCTGCGCCTATGGGCTACGGCTTGTTGATAGGGGGGGGAGGGGGTCGGGCGGCGCTGTAGATTTGACGGAGCCTCCGCCGTACCGAAGAAAGGAAATTGACTTTATCTTGTGTTTGTGGTACCCTATAAAGGCACCAACAACACAGGAAAAATTATGCTGACCCAAGCCCGACTAAAAGAGCTGATGACTTACGATGCTGACACTGGCGTATTCACCCGAATAAAATCGGTCTCCCGTGCGGGGAGGCGCGTAAGCGACAAGCCAAATAGCGACGGATACCTTCATTTCTGCATTGACTACAGATCGTATTTACAGCACCGCGTTGCTTGGTTGTACGCTTACGGCGAGTTTCCTAAAGGCCATATAGACCACATAAACCGCGTAAAAACGGACAACCGCCTATGCAACTTGAGGGTGGTCACCGACTTCGAGAACAGCCAGAACGTTCCGCCGGCAAAAAATAACCTGTACCCAAACGTCAGTTGGGTGCCTCGAAAAAATAGCTTTAGAGTGCGGGTTAAATCGGCGGGGAAAGCACACGTCCGATTCTTTAAGTCTTTGGAGGACGCAAAAAAGTGTTCGGATGAGCTGCGAAAAAAATACAAGCCGCTATTCACTGCTTGCGCTTCCGCCTAAAATGGCAACACCGCTTTCCCGCCAGGAGAAAAAGTGAATTTGCCCAAGACGCTTCCGAAGACGGACACGCTCAAACTTCGTGAGCTCAAAGAGATGCTGCTCAAGTCGGGCGGCAAGAACGTGGTGCAAAAAGTCGTTGACATCGCGCTCGACGACGGGCACCCTGGCCAGATGGCCGCGCTCAAGATGTGTCTGGATCGAACGCTGCCGATGAGTATGTTCGAGAAGGAAAAGGGCGCGCGTTCAGCCGTGACGATCAACATCACCGGCATCGGCGAAGCACCCACCATCATTGAAGCCAATGGAGATGTCACCGATGTCTGAGCAAAACTGGATCGTCACGCTAACCAAGACCTCGCATCTGGACGTCGTCGAGTATCTGGTGCAGCATGAAAACGTACCGGCGCTGCTGCGGCACCTAATGCAGCGATATCCCGAGTACGACGAACGCGACACCATCACGATCCGGCCGACCGAGATGATTCACTATGAGTGACCTCAATTTCAGCCTGTTGCCATGGCAACAGCAGGTATTCGCCGATTCCAGCCGATTCAAGGTCATCGCGGCCGGGCGGCGCTGCGGCAAGTCACGGCTGGCGGCGACCGCCCTGATCATTGAGGCCTTGAAGTGCCCGCCCGGCTCGGCCGTGCTCTACGTCAGCCCGACGATGGGGCAGTCGCGCCAGATTATTTGGGACTTGCTGCTGGATCTGGGGCGGGAAGTCATCACGGGCAGCCACGTCAACAACCTTGACATCACGATGATCAACGGCGCGCGCATCTATGTGCGAGGCGCAGACCGGCCCGATACGCTTCGCGGCGTGAGCTTGACCTTCGCGGTGCTCGACGAAGTGGCCGACATCAAGCCAGAAGCCTGGGAGCAGGTGATTCGGGCGTCTTTGTCGGACAAAAAAGGGCGGGCGATGTTCATCGGCACGCCAAAAGGCAGAAATTGGTTCTACGATTTGTTCAAATTAGGCCAATCTAACCAAGATCAGGACTGGAAAAGCTGGCACTTTACGACCAAAGACAACCCGCTGATCGATCCAACCGAAATTGAGAGCGCGAAAAAGACCTTAAGCAGCTTCGCGTTCAAGCAGGAGTACATGGCCAGCTTCGATAACGCGGGCTCGGACGTGTTTAAGGAGGACTGGATCAAGTACGGCGAGGAGCCGCCCTACGGCAGCTACTTCATCGCGGTGGATTTGGCCGGATTTGAAGAGGTTGCCAAGCAGGCGGGCAACGCCAAGAAGCGGCTGGACGAGACGGCCATCGCTGTAGTGAAGGTAACGGACGACGGTAAGTGGTTTGTCAAGGAAATTGACCACGGCCGGTGGGACATCCGGGAGACGGCCGCCAAGATCCTGATGAAAATCCGCGATTACCGGCCCTTGAGCGTCGGAATCGAGCGCGGCGCGCTGAAAAACGCGGTTTTGCCGTATCTGAGCGACCTGATGCGCAAAAACAACATCTACAGCCACATTGTTGACTTGACACACGGCAACAAAAAGAAGACGGATCGGATCATTTGGGCCTTGCAAGGCCGCTTTGAGCATGGGAGAATTGTGCTCAACCAAGATGAGGATTGGTCCGACTTCCTAGACCAAACGCTCATGTTCCCGGCGCAGGGAGTGCATGACGATCTGCCTGATGCCCTATCATATATAGACCAGCTGGCGGTCACGTCGTATTTTGAGGCCGATGAAGACGACGAGTGGCAGCCTTTAGATGTCATTTCAGGGGTATAGCATGGAGCCTAACGAATTCTACGAACCTACCGAGGGCGACAAGGAGCTTCTAGCATTCGTTACGGATCACTGTGACAAGTGGCGCGACTGGCGCGACACCAACTATCTGGATGCGTGGCTCGAATACGAGCGCATCTTCCGTGGCGAATGGGCCGCAGAAGACAAAATGCGCGAGTCCGAGCGCTCCAAGATCATGACGCCCGCCACGCAGCAGGCCGTGGAGACCCGCCACGCGGAGATCATGGAAGCGATCTTCGGCCAAGGCGAGTTTTTCGACATCGACGACGACATCCAGGATGTCAACGGCAACCCCATCGACGTTGAGCTGATCAAGGCTCAACTGATGGAGGACTTCAAGCAGGACAAGATCCGAAAGTCCATCGACCAGATCGAGCTGATGGCCGAAATCTACGGAACGGGCATTGGCGAGATCATTGTCAAGAGCGAGAAGGTCTTTGTGCCTGCCACGCAGCCTATCCCCGGCCAGCCGGGCCAAGCGGCGATTGGCGTGGTGGAAAAGCCCCGCATCGCGGTGAAGATCGTCCCGGTCAACCCCAAGAACTTCCTCTTTGACCCCAACGGCACCTCGGTGGACGACTGCCTGGGCGTGGCGATCGAGAAGTATGTCTCGATGCACAAGGTGGTCGAGGGCATGGAGCGGGGCATCTACCGCAAAGTGAACATTCAGCCTGCGGCTGAGGACACCGATCTGGAGCCCACGCAGGAAATCAGCCAGTACGCCAGCGACAAAGTGCGTCTGCTCACCTACTACGGCCTTGTGCCGCGTGAGTATCTGAAGGCGGCGGAAGAAAGCGAAGTCGAAGACCTGTTCCCCGAAGACTCTGCGGCCGATGAGTACAGCGACATGGTCGAGGCCATCGTGGTGGTGGCCAATGATGGCTACCTCCTGAAGGCCGAAGAGAACCCGTACATGATGAAGGATCGCCCGGTGCTGTCCTATCAAGATGATACGGTTCCCAACCGCCTGCTGGGCCGGGGCACGGTCGAGAAGGCCTACAACATGCAAAAGGCCATCGATGCCGAGGTGCGTAGCCACCTTGACTCGCTGGCCCTGACCACCGCCCCCATGATGGCGATGGATGCCACGCGCCTGCCGCGCGGCGCTCAGTTTGAAGTGCGCCCGGTCAAGGCCCTGCTCACCAACGGTAACCCCAACGAGATTCTGTTCCCGTTCAAGTTCGGCAACCCCGACGCGGCCAATTTGCAGACCGCCAAGGACTTCGAGCGCATGCTGCTGCAATCGACCGGCACGCTGGACGGTCAAGGCATGGTTACGCAAAGCAATCGCGACGGCGCGGGGCTGTCGCTGGCGGTGGCCACGATCATCAAGAAGTACAAGCGCACGCTGGTGAACTTCCAGGAAGACTTCCTGATCCCGTTCATCCAGAAGGCGGCTTTCCGCTACATGCAGTTCGACCCCGAGCGCTATCCGTCGGTGGATATGAAGTTCATCCCGACGGCGACGCTGGGCATCATCGCTCGCGAGTACGAGCAGCAGCAGTTCATTGGCCTGCTGCAAACGCTGGGCCCGGACACCCCCGTGCTGCCGCTGCTCTTGAAGGGCATCCTGTCCAATAGCAGCCTCACCAACCGCTACGAGCTGATCGCGGCGCTGGAGCAGATGGCCCAGCCCAACCCTGAAGCGCAGCAGATGCAGATGATGCAGCAGCAGCTCGCACTGCAAGCGGCTCAGGCTCAGATTGCGGTGCAGACGACGCAGGCCGAACAAAATCGTGCAGAGGCTGCTAAGCTTCTGACCGAGGCGCAACTGATGCCGCAGGAAGTGCAAGCCAAGGTGATCGCCTCGACGACGAAGAATCTGCCTGCTGGCAACGAGTCGGATGAGTTTGATAAGCGCGTGAAGATCGCCGAGCTGATGCTCAAGGAGGCGGACATCAAGAACAAGTCCAAGATCGTTGAGCTTCAGATGGCCGAGAAACGCAACCAAATCAGCGGCATGGAAGAAGACTTCTTGGAAGAGCTGACCAAGGAGCTGGGCGATGGACGTTGAAAGCCTTGCTAAGCAACTAATCCTCCAGGGGATGACCCCGGAGCAGCAAAAGGCTGTTCTGGAGTCTATCCGCAGCACGATGGCCAAGAGCCGCGAGCTGAAAAAGCAAAAGATGGGTGAGCAAGCCCAGCTTGTCGTCAAAGCCCTTAAGAAGATCGAAGAGGACATCAAGTCTCGCTACGATGAAGTGGGCAACAAGATCGAAGCCCGTGTGGCCTCGATCAAGGACGGCAAGGATGGCCGTGACGGTACCAATGGCCGCGATGGCCGTGCGGGCCGCGACGGTGCCCCGGGGGCGATGGGCCCCAAGGGCAAGGACGGCCTGCCGGGGCGCGACGGCCGCGACGGTGTGGACGGGGTCTCGGTCACCGATGCCCGCATTGACTTTGACGGCTCGCTGATCATCTCGCTGTCCTCTGGCCGCGAGATCAACGTGGGCGAAGTGGTCGCCCCCGATCTGGCCGAGAAGATCAAGGTCATCACGAACGGCGGGGGCACCTCGCAGTCGGTGCTCGACACCCTGGCCTCGCTTCAGCAGCAGATTGACGATCTGATCCCTGACCAGACGGGCAACGCGGGCAAGTTCCTCACGACCGATGGTACGGATCTGGCTTGGGCGGACATCGCCGGGGGGCTGGACTATCAGGGCACTTGGAACGCGGCGACCAACACCCCGACGCTGGCCTCCAGCGTGGGCACGAACGGTCACTATTACGTTGTGTCGGTCGATGGCTCGACCAACCTAAACGGCATCACGGACTGGAAGGCTGGTGACTGGGTAATCTTCAACGGCACGGCATGGCAAAAGATTGACCAAAGCTGGGCCGTTGCTGGCGCGAACGACAACATCACCTCGATGACGGGGCTGACGGGGGGCATTTCGTCTCCCGACTTCATCCAGTTTGACACGACGGCGACTGTTACTGACGCTACGGGCCGTCTCTATTACGAAGATGACGATCAGTTCCAGACGCTGAGCTTCCAGATGAACGGCAGCGTCATTCACCGCGTTGGTGAGGAGCTGTACTACCGCGTCAAGCTGACGGCCGGGGCCACCAAAGGCCAAGTGATGATGTTCACGGGCACGCTGGGCTCCAGCGGTGGCTTGACCGCAGCGCCTGCCACGGGCCTGACGGCTGACCAGTCAGCGTATGTGCTGGGCATTGCGGCTGAGACGGGCATCACCAATGACTGGATCTTTGTCGCTTCGTTTGGCGAAGTCAAAAACATCAACACCTCAGCCTTTACGCAAGGGCAGGTGCTGTACTACGACCCGACGGTGACGGGGGGCCTGACGGCCACTAAGCCTGCGGTGCCTAACGCCATTGTGCTGATGGCGGCGGTTGTGCATGTCGGCACTAGTAACGGCATCTTGTTCGTCCGTCCGACCTACGGCTCAGTGCTTGGCGGCACGGACGGCAATGTGCGCTTTACCGGGCTGGCCTCGGGCAACACGATCATCTATGACGCCGTAGACGGCGTGTGGAAGAACGCGAATCTAACCGACGGCGATGGCATCAGCATCACCGAAGGCGCGGGCACGATCACGATTACCAACTCTGGCGTTCGCACCGCCCAAGCAGGCGACGGCATCTCGGTGACCGGCACGAATGACATCACGATCACCAACACGGGCGTCCGTACCCTCAGCGCAGGTACGGGCATTTCTCTTAGCGGTGCCAACAACGTCACGGTAACCAACAGTGCGCCAGATCAAGTTGTATCGCTCACGGGCGCGGGTACTACGGCTGTTACTGGCACGTATCCGAATTTTACGATCACGTCCAACGACCAGTACGTCGGTACCGTTACTTCAGTAGGCGGCACGGGCACGGTCAACGGCATCACGCTGACGGGCACGGTCACTTCCAGCGGAAACCTCACGCTGGGCGGTACTCTTTCGGGCGTCAGCTTGACGACGCAAGTCACGGGCACGCTGCCGATTGCCAACGGCGGTACGGGCCAGACGACGGCTAATGCAGCATTTAACGCCCTGGCTCCGAGCCAGACTTCGCAGTCGGGCAAGTACCTGACGACGGACGGCACGAACACTTCTTGGGCGACGGTCAACGCGGGGGCTTCGCTCTCGAACGATACTTCGACCAGCACCAATCTGTACCCGCTCTTTGCTAACGCGACGACAGGCACACCGACGACGCTCTACACGAGCAATGCCAAGCTGCTCTACAAGCCCAGCACAGGCGAACTGTCGGCGACGGTGCCGCGCGCGAGCAACGGCATTGTGGTGAACTCACAGACGATTTCGGAGAACTACACGATCGCCTCGGGCGACAACGGAGGCTCGTTCGGCCCGGTGTCGGTGGCTTCGGGCATCACGGTGACGGTTTCTTCTGGATCTACTTGGACGGTGGTATGACCCTCGTACTTAACGGCACTACTGGCGTCTCTGCGGTCGATGGCTCCGCGAGCACGCCTGCTATTCAAGGCAACGACTCCAACACCGGCGTCTTTTTCCCCGCCGCTGATACGGTGGCTATTGCTACGGGTGGCGTCGAGCGTTTTCGCGTGGCCTCTGACGGGGCTCAGTCTTCCGTTATCCCCAGCGGATCTACGCTGTACCCGGCCTATGACTGCCGCGCATGGGTCAACTTCAACGGCACGGGCACGGTGGCAATTCGTGGCAGCGGTAACGTGTCGAGCATTACGGATAACGGTGTTGGTAACTACACGGTGAACCTCACCACGGCGATGCCCGATGGCAGTTACTCTTGCGTAGTTGGCGGGACTAGGACAAGTGATTCAGCCACAGACAACTTCAGCACACAGACGTTTGACTATCAAACCAACACGGTGAAAATAAACACATTTGCATCGGCGGTCTCATTCGTCGATGCTTTCAGGGTAACTGTCGCCGTATTCCGCTAAGGCCAAACAATGAGCATCGTAAAAGTACAAGGAAACGCCAGCGGCACGGGCATCTTCACAATTGCTGCGCCTAACAGCAATACGGATCGCACGCTCACGTTGCCTGATAGCACGGGTACGGTTGTTACCTCTGATGCCTCGGGCAACGTCGGCATCGGGACGAGTTCGCCGGTCTCTCGGCTTAATGTCTCCGTTACCGATGGTGGATCGGTGACGATCTCAAACACCAACGACACTCACACCGGCGCGTTGAATTTTGGAGATACGTCTAGCAATACCTCTGGTCGCATTTCTTACGACCACAGTTCAAACGCTCTTCGTTTTGATTCCAACGGCTCCGAACGCGCCCGCATCGACTCCAGCGGGAACCTGCTGGTGGGGACGACAACCTCGCCTACCACTGGGGGTGTTGGCGCAGGCTTCATCCGCAACGCCAGCGTATCGGGCAGCTACACCTTGGCGTTCCGCACCAACGTGTCCACGGACTACGAACCTCTTTACTTCTACAACGGCAACGGGTTCGTCGGGTATATCCGCACAAACGGCTCCTCCACCTCATATGTAACGTCTTCTGACTACCGACTGAAAGAGGATGTGCAGCCGATGACCGGGGCGCTTGCCAAAGTGGCTTCGCTCAAGCCCTGCATCTATAAGTGGAAAGCAGATGGCTCCAGTGGTCAGGGCTTTATCGCCCATGAACTAGCAGAAGTGGTGCCTGACGCAGTCACTGGCGAAAAGGATGCAGTTAATGAAGACGGCTCTATCAAGCCCCAAGGCATCGACACCAGCTTCCTGGTCGCCACGCTGACCGCTGCAATTCAGGAACAGCAAGCCCTGATCGAATCCCTGACCGCCCGCATCGCCGCACTAGAGGGCACCTCTAATGGAGGGGCAGAATAATGAGCACCGTAAACGCTAAGAACTTTCAGGTCGGTACCTCAGGAACTGCGGCGCAGAATCTGACTTGGTATCAGCCTAGCACCCCTGACGGAACTATCCGGCTGGGTGTTGGCAACGCTGGGGCTACGTCTAGTGACGCTTTGGTGGCTACCTCTGCGGGTATTACTCAGCAGGGCGGGTATCCGTCATTTACCTGCCGTGCATGGGTGAACTTTAACGGCACTGGCACGGTGGCGATTCGTGCGAGCGGGAATGTGTCGAGTATTACGGACAACGGTACGGGCGACTACACCGTTAACTTCACGACTGCAATGTCGGATGCGAACTATAACTACGTTTGCGCGGGCTCCGTGAACGACGGGACAGCTAATAATCTTACCTTATTTGTAGGCGGCTACAGGGGGGCTTCTCCGACCACAACGGCTTTGAGAATATCTACAACATATGTAACCAGTGGGGCTTATGCCAGTATTGACTCCGGTATAGTGAACGTCGCCATCTTCCGCTAAGGACAAACCATGAACCATCGCATCATCTACCCCACTGACGAAGGCGGCGTGGCCGTTATCATCCCCGCGCCCGAGTGCGGGCTGAGCATCGAAGAGATCGCAGCCAAGGACGTGCCTGCGGGCAAGCCGTATGAGATCGTCGATGTGGCTGACATCCCTACCGATCGTACTTTCCGTGGAGCATGGACATGGGCATCGTAATCAATCTGGACAAGGCTAAGGCCATCGGCCACGACATGCGCCGTGCTGCGCGGGCCGCTGAGTTCGCGCCTCACGACGAGGCCATTGCCAAACAGATCCCCGGGCAGGCCGAAGCAGCGGAAGCCGCGCGCCAAGCCATCCGCGAGAAGTACGCTGTGATTCAAACGGCGATCGATGCAGCGGGCAGCCCTGATGAGATCAAAGCTGCGCTAGGAATCTAGCGATGCTTGACTTTGTCCTGGGCTTTCTCGTGGCTGGGTTTCTGGTCGCCGCGATCATCGCCTTCATCAAACTCGGCATCTACGTGCTGTACTGACCATGACGCCAGAGCTGCAAAAATATTACGAAGAACGATTTAGCATGTTTAGCCAGCAGGGCTGGGTCGACCTGATGGAAGACGTTGACAAGATGCTGGAGTCGCTAAACAATATTTCTACGATCGAAGACGGAAACGCCTTACAATTTCGCAAAGGCGAATTGTCAATCCTGCTGTGGCTGAGAAATCTCAAGCAGATCAGCGAACGAGCATACGAGGACTTGCGTGCCGAAACGAATTTATGAATTCGTCTGCGAATGCGGACAAAGAATTGAGCGTCTGACTGATTATGAGGCAGTTGATGTTCAATGTGCGTGTGGTAAAAACGCCACGCGCATCATGAGCGCCCCCGCGTTCAAACTCGAAGGTTGGTCTGGCCATTTCCCGTCCTCTCACGGGCGGTTTGAGCGGATCCACATGGAGAAGTTGAAAGCGGAGCGCAAAGCCAACTCATAAGCATTAGCGCCGAGTTGAATCTCCTACAACCAAGATTGGCAGGAACCCAATATGTTGATTGACAAAGAAACTGAGTTGCCCAGCGAAATCGAAGCTGAAGAACAGAAACAAGAAGCCCCTGCGGCCCCGGAGATTCCCGAGAAGTATCGGGCTAAAACTCTGGAAGAGGTCATCCGCATGCACCAAGAAGCTGAAAAGCTCATTGGCAAGCAAGCGCAAGAGGTGGGCGAAGTTCGCAAGCTGGCCGATGAGCTGCTCAAGCAGAACCTCAGTTCCAAGCAACAACCTATTCAAGAAGATGAGCCGGAAGTAGATTTCTTTGAGGATCCTCGAAAGGCTGTTCAAAAGACCGTCGAGAAGCACCCGGACGTATTGGCAGCGCGTCAAGCGGCTGCTGAACTCAAACGGATGCAGACTCAGCAAAAGCTCGCGCAAGAGCACCCTGACTACGCCCAGCTAGTCCAAGACCCCGAGTTCGCAGCTTGGGTCAAAGGCTCGCCCGTGCGTCTGGGTCTTTATGCAAAAGCCGATGGTGAGTTTGACTTCGACTCGGCCAATGAACTGCTGTCAACCTACAAACAGATTCGCGGCGTTAAGACCAAGCAAACTGAAGAGGCAGGCGA